>Ga0207419_1001821_pt1 | contig 15138 bp, 11 predicted proteins | sample ElkSloMetagenome_4_FD_184723 | JGI IMG/M metagenome (GOLD analysis project Ga0207419, IMG submission 184723) | Hot spring microbial communities from Elkhorn Slough, Monterey Bay, USA - MD2A (version 2) | ecosystem: Environmental > Aquatic > Marine > Intertidal zone > Estuary: Microbial mat ...
CCTTTTCGGCGGCCTGGCGGATCGTCTCCCGGTACGCCACCTGCGGACGGCCGATGTTGGCCTCCACGTTGAACTCGCGACGGAGGCGATCCACGATGATCTCGAGGTGGAGCTCGCCCATTCCGGAGATGATCGTCTGACCCGTCTCCTCGTCGGTCCGCACCTTGAAGGTGGGGTCCTCGTCGGCGAGCTTCGCCAGCCCCTGGCCAAGCTTGTCCTGGTCGACCTTCGTCTTCGGCTCCACCGCGACCGCGATCACCGGCTCGGGGAACTCCATCGCCTCGAGAATGATCGGGAAATCCTCGGCGGTGAGCGTATCACCCGTCTTCACGTTCTTGAGCCCGATGCCCGCGGCGATGTCACCCGCGTACACCTCGTCCAGCTCATCGCGCTTGTTGGCGTGCATCTGGAGGATGCGGCCCACGCGCTCGCGATCGTCCTGCGTCGCGTTGAGGACGTAGGAGCCGGCCGGGAGCGTGCCCGAGTAGACGCGGAAGAAGGTCAGCTTCCCGACGTAGGGGTCGGTCATGATCTTGAAGGCGAGCGCGGCGAACGGCGCATCGTCCGATGCCTTCCGGGCCTCCTTCGTCTCGTCGTGCTGAGGGAGGTGCCCCTCGATCGCCTCGACGTCGACGGGCGACGGGAGGTAGTCGATCACGCCGTCGAGGAGCCGCTGGACGCCCTTGTTCTTGAACGCGGAGCCGCAGAAGACCGGGAAGACCTTGCCCGAAAGGGTGGCCTCGCGAACCGCCTGCCGGACCTCTTCCACACCGAGTTCCTCGCCCTCGAGGTACTTCAGCATCAGCTCCTCGTCGTGCTCGACGCACGCCTCGACCAGCTGAGACCGGAGTTCCTCGCACTTCTCGAGGAGGTCGGACGGAATGTCCTGCTCGCTGTACTTGGAGCCGAGCTCGTCCTCGTAGATGACCGCCTTCATCTCCACGAGGTCGACGAGGCCCGTGAGGGTCTCGCCGGCGCCCACGGGGAACTGGATCGGGTGCGCGTTCGCGCCGAGCCGATCGCGCATCATGTCGACCACGTTCTCGAAGTCCGCGCCGATGCGGTCCATCTTGTTGACGAAGGCGATCCGCGGAACCTTGTACCGGTCCGCCTGACGCCACACCGTTTCGGACTGCGGCTCGACGCCGCCGACCGCGCAGAACACCGCGACCGCCCCGTCGAGGACGCGAAGCGAACGCTCCACCTCGGCCGTGAAGTCCACGTGCCCGGGGGTGTCGATGATGTTGATGCGATACTCGGTGTCCATCCGCTTCCAGAACGCGGTGGTCGCAGCCGAGGTGATGGTGATGCCTCGCTCCTGCTCCTGCTCCATCCAGTCCATGGTCGCGGCGCCGTCGTGCACCTCGCCCATCTTGTGAGTGCGCCCCGTGTAGAACAGGATGCGCTCGGTCGTGGTGGTCTTGCCGGCGTCGATGTGCGCCATGATGCCGATGTTGCGGAGCTTGTCCAGCGGCGTCTGTCTAGGCATTCCGAGTCATCCTCGAGCTGATCTCTATGTGCAAGTGACGGTCGCAAAAAAAAGAAGCGCGGCCTCTTTAGCTTCGACCCACCCGAGGCGAGCCGCGCTGAGATCGCGCTTCTCGGCACCGGAGAGGGCCCGCAGGCCATCGCGTGTCCGTCGTCTGTAATGCGCCTCTCGGGCGCGGGCCCCTCAGCCGCAGACCGAAACGAATTCGATCCGACGGGTCCTGCCGATCACCAGCGGTAGTGCGCGAACGCCTTGTTCGCTTCTGCCATCCGGTGCGTGTCGTCCTTCTTCTTCACCGTGCTGCCCTCGCCACGGCTCGCAGCCATGAGCTCCTGGGCCAGACGGTCGGCCATCGTCCTCTCCGAGCGACCGCGGGCGAAACCCACGAGCCACTTGATGCCGAGCGCCTGCCGCCGCTGCGGACGGACCTCGATCGGCACCTGATACGTCGCACCACCGACCCGTCGGCTCTTCACCTCGAGCGCCGGCTTCACGTTGTTGATCGCCTGCTCGAAGACGTTCGCGCCCGGCTGCCCGGTCTTGTCCTCGATGATGTCCAGCGCGTCGTAGAAAATCTTCTCCGCGGTGGACCGCTTTCCATCCCGCATCAGCGCGTTCACGAACTTTGCGATGACGAGAGAATCGTGCTTCGGATCTCCCGCGATCTCACGCTTGTCTGCCCTGGAACGACGACTCATCTGTCTCTACCTCAGTCCTTCGGCTTCTTTGCGCCGTACTTCGAACGGCCCTGTCGACGATCACTCACGCCCGACGTGTCCAGCGTTCCACGCACCACGTGGTAGCGCACACCGGGGAGGTCCTTCACACGGCCTCCGCGGATGAGGACGATCGAGTGCTCCTGCAGGTTGTGTCCCTCACCCCCGATGTACGAGGTGACCTCGTAGCCGTTGGTGAGGCGCACACGCGCGACCTTCCGGAGAGCGGAGTTCGGCTTCTTCGGCGTGGTCGTGTACACACGGGTACAGACCCCCCGCTTCTGGGGGGAACCCTGGAGTGCCGGAGACTTGTTCTTCTTCTGAACCGTCTTCCGGCCCTTCCGGACCAACTGGTTGATCGTCGGCATGCTTCGCCACTCGAGAGGATCAGCTTCCGAAATGCGGTCCCGACTCAGTTCGAGAGCCATTTCGGGCAGAGCTTGTTAAGATAGACCCGCTCCCGGATATCGTCAACGGGGTGGGGTGGCCATTTTCGTGCCGGGGCGGACGGCCCCGGAGTGTCCCGGGTGTCCGGATGCGGCCACCTCCCCGGTCGCTGCCGGCGCGCGCGCCTCGGAAGGTGGGGCGCGACACGCCGAGAGGCCGCCCCGCACGTGGCGGAACGGCCTCTCGAATGCTGCTGCCGCGTTCCGGCCGGGATCGGGAGCGAGACCCCCGACCCGGCCGGCCGGACCGTCAGTCGCCCACAGCCTCCGCTTCGGCACCCAGGCCCGGAATGAGCTCGCCCGGATCGGTGAGCGGCATGATCTCCTCGTCGTAGTACGACTGCTCGACCATGAACTCGACATCGGAGAAGCGATGCACACCCGTTCCCGCCGGGATCAGGTGCCCGATGATGATGTTCTCCTTCAGCCCGGCCAGTTCGTCCTTGGCGCCCCGTACCGCCGCGTTGGTCAGAACACGCGTGGTCTCCTGGAACGACGCGGCCGAGATGAACGACTCGGTCGTCAGGCTCGCCTTCGTGATTCCGAGAAGCAGTGGCTCGCTCCGTGCCGGCTTCTTGCCGTCGCGGAGGGCCGCCTGGTTGACCTCCCGGAACTCGGTGCGGTCCACATTCTCGCCCTCGAGGAGGTGGGTCTCGCCCGGATCGGTGATCTTCACCTTCTGGAGCATCTGACGGACGATCACACCGATGTGCTTGTCGTTGATCTTCACGCCCTGCAGACGGTAGACCTCCTGAATCTCGTTCAGCAGGTACTCCTGAACCGCCCGCGGCCCCTTGATGCGAAGGATATCGTGCGGGTTGATCGGACCCTCGGACAGACGGTCTCCGGCCCGCACCACGTCGCCCGCGTGGACCCGCATGTGCTTCCCGACGGGGACCTTGTAGACCCGCTCGGCCCCCGCTTCCGGAGTGACGTTCACCTCGCGCTTACCGCGCTTGATGCCACCGAAGCTGATCTCTCCGTCGATCTCGGTGATGACGGCGGGATCCTTCGGGTTCCGAGCCTCGAACAGCTCCGCCACCCGGGGCAGGCCCCCGGTGATGTCGCGTGTCTTGTAGACATCGCGGCTGATCTTGGCCATCGCGTCACCCGGCTTGACCGTGTCGCCGTCGGAGACGGTGAGCTGTGCGCCCACCGGAACGATGAACTCGCGCAGCGCCTTCCCCTCCCCGTCCACGATCTGGATGGTCGGGTGCAGCTTCTTGTCGCGGTCCTCCGTGATGGTCATCTGACGACGTCCGGTCGACTCGTCCAGCTCCTCGCGCATCGTCACATCCTGGACGATGTCGACGAACCGCACGGTGCCGCCGTGGTCCGCGACCACCGGCTCGGAATACGGATCCCAGCCGAACAGCAGGTCGCCCGCCTCGATCTCGTCGCCCGGCTCGACCGCCAGCGTCGCGCCGTACGGCACCGACAGACGGCTCCGGACCTGACCTTCCTTCGTCTTCAGGACGATCTGCCCCTCGCGGGAGGTGACGATCACGTCCTCCTCCTCGGTCGTCACGGTGTTCACTCGCTCCAGCCCGATCACGGCGTCGATCTTCGACTTCCGCTGGGTCTGGGCCGCGATGCGTGACGCGGTACCACCGATGTGGAAGGTCCGCAGCGTCAGCTGCGTACCCGGCTCACCGATCGACTGGGCCGCGATGATGCCGACCGCCTCGCCGATGTCGACGACGTCCATCGTGGCGAGATTCCGGCCGTAGCAGGTCCGGCACACGCCTCGACGCGCCTCGCAGGTGAGAACCGACCGGATCTTGACCATCTGGATCCCGGCCTCCTCGATGTTGTCGGCGATCTCCTCGTCGATGAGCCCGCCGGCCTCGACCAGCTGCTCTCCGTCGATCGGATCGTAGACGTCTTCGAGCGCGACATTCCCGACGATGCGATCCTTGAGCGGTTCGATGATGTCCTCGCCCTCCTTCAGCGCGGTCATCTCGAGACCCAGGATCGTACCACAGTCCTCGACGGTCACGACAACATCCTGCGACACGTCGACCAGTCGACGCGTGAGGTATCCGGCGTCGGCCGTCTTGAGCGCCGTGTCCGCCAGTCCCTTACGCGCTCCGTGCGTGGAGATGAAGTACTCCACCACGGTCAGGCCCTCTCGGAAGTTCGACTTGATGGGCGACTCGATGATCTGGCCGATCCCACCCGTGAGCTTCTTCTGGGGCTTGGCCATGAGGCCACGCATTCCGGCGAGCTGGCGCATCTGGTCGCGGTTACCTCGCGCACCCGACGTCATCATCATGAAGACGGGGTTGTACCCGTCCTTCGAACGCTCGAGGTGACGTACCATGACGTCCGCGACGTCGTTGTTCGCGTGCGTCCAGGTGTCGATGATCTTGTTGTAGCGTTCGCCGTTGGAGATGAATCCACTGGCATACGCCTTCTGGAAGCGGGTGACCTGTTCATCCGCCTCCGCGAGGATCTCGCCCTTCTCCGCCGGAACCTCGAGGTCCTCGATTCCCACCGAGATCCCACCGTACGTGGCGTGGGTGAAGCCGAAGTTCTTGAGGTGGTCGAGAAACTCCGTCGTCCGCCCGAGCCCCACCGTGGTGAAGCAGGTGAAGACCAGATTCCCGAGCTCCTTCTTCCCGAACGTCTGGTTGAGGTAGCCGAGCTCCTCGGGGATGATCGAGTTGAAGAGCGCCCGGCCGGCCGTGGTACGAGCCCAGCGCTTCTGGACGTTACCCTCGGAATCGACGCGGTCGGTGAGGAACCAGACCAGGTCGTGGAAGTGGAGACGCTCCTGCGCCAGCGCACTCTCGACCTCTCCGTAGGTCCCGTAGCGCGGCGCGTCCTCGAAGATCTCCTCGAGACGATCGTTCGCCTTCTGGCGCGCGCTCTTCGACGTCTTCCGACTGTTCGCGACCGCCTCGAGATCGGTGACCTCGAGCGGCGGGTTGGTCAGATAGTACAGCCCGATGACCATGTCCTGGGTCGGCGCCGTGACGGGCCGGCCGTTGGAGGGCAGCAGGATGTTGTTCGACGACAGCATCAGCACCCGTGCTTCCAGCTGCGCCTCGAAGGAGAGCGGCAGGTGCACGGCCATCTGGTCGCCGTCGAAGTCCGCGTTGAACGCGGTCGTGACGAGCGGGTGGATCCGGATCGCCTTCCCCTCGACCAGCACGGGCTCGAAGGCCTGGATTCCCAGGCGGTGAAGCGTCGGCGCGCGGTTCAGGAGAACCGGATGGTCCTTGATGATGTCCTCGAGGACCTCGTAGACCTTCGGATCCTCCTGCTCCACGATCTTCTTGGCGCGCTTGACCGTCTCGGCCTCGCCGCGCTTCTCCAGCTCGTGGATGATGAACGGCTTGAACAGCTCCACCGCCATCGCCTTCGGAAGGCCGCACTGGTGCAGCTTGAGCTCGGGCCCGACCACGATGACCGAACGGCCCGAGTAGTCGACGCGCTTACCGAGCAGGTTCTGGCGGAAGCGTCCCTGCTTGCCCTTGAGCATGTCGGAGAGCGACTTGAGGGGGCGCTTTCCACGCCCACGGATCGCCTTCGAGCGGCGTCCGTTGTCGAACAGGGCGTCCACCGCCTCCTGCAGCATGCGCTTCTCGTTCCGGAGAATGACCTCCGGCGCACGCATGTCGATCAGCTTCTTGAGCCGGTTGTTCCGGTTGATGACCCGGCGGTACAGATCGTTCAGGTCGGACGTCGCGAACCGGCCACCGTCGAGCGGCACCAGCGGACGAAGGTCCGGCGGAATGATGGGGACGACGTCCAGAACCATCCACTCGGGACGATTCCGCTTGTCGATCGTGTCTCCGGAGTTCCGCAGCGCGTCGACGACCTTGAGCCGCTTCAGCTTCTTCTTCTTCCGGTGCTGCGACGTCTCCGTCGCGATTTCGTGCCGGAGCCATGCGGCGAGCCGGTCGAGACCCTTGCCGTCGGAGTTCTTGTGGTCGATCCGACGCTCGGGCGAGTCCAGCATCTTGAGGAGCGTACGTACAGCCTCCGCTCCGATGTCCGCCTTGAACTTCTCGTCACCCTGCTCGCGGGCCTTCACCCGGAGGTCGTAGTACTCGTCCTCGTCGAGCAGCTGCATGAACTCGACGTCCTGCTTGCCCGGGTAGGTGACGATGTAGTTGGCGTAGTACACGACCTTCTCGAGGTCGCGCAGCGTCATTCCGAGCAGGTATCCCAACTGGCTCGGCAGCGTCTTGAAGAACCAGATGTGGACGATCGGCACAGCCAGCTCGATGTGGCCCATCCGCTCGCGGCGGACCTTCGAGAGGGTGACCTCCACGCCGCAGCGGTCACAGACGTGTCCCCGGAAGCGGATACGCTTGAACTTCCCGCAGTGGCACTCCCAGTCCTTGACCGGACCGAAGATGCGCTCGCAGAAGAGTCCGTCCTTCTCGGGCTTGAAGGAGCGGTAGTTGATCGTCTCCGGCTTCAGCACCTCTCCGAACGACCAGCCGCGAATCTCCTCCGCGGCGGCCAACCGGAGCTGGATGAAGTCGAAGTCCGACGAATTCTTGTCGCGTGAACGCGGAAAATCGATCATCTGTTTACTCCTCCTCGCCCAGCGTGACGCTGAGTCCGAGGGCCTGTAGCTCCTTCACGAGCACGTTGAACGACTCGGGGATGCCTGGCTTGGGTAGGTTGTCGCCCTTCACGATGGCCTCGTAGACCTTCGAACGGCCCTGCACATCGTCGGACTTCACGGTCAGGATCTCCTGAAGGGTGTGCGCTGCGCCGTACGCCTCGAGTGCCCAGACCTCCATCTCACCGAATCGCTGGCCACCGAACTGCGCCTTACCGGCCAGCGGCTGCTGCGTCACGAGTGAGTAGGGTCCGATACTCCGGGCGTGGATCTTGTCGTCGACGAGGTGGCTGAGCTTGAGCATGTAGATCTGCCCCACGGTCACGGGGAAGTCGAAGCGGCGCCCGCTCCGTCCGTCCCGCAGCCAGACCTTTCCACTCGGGAAGATCCCGGCGTACTCGACCAGCTCCGTGGCGGCGGCGTCCAGCCCCTCGCCCGCCGTGCGCCTGTTCTGGATCTCGGCGACCTTCGGAAAGATATCCTCGAGCTCTTCGCCCTGTCGCTCCGCCATCTCCTTCGCCGCGGCCACCACGAACTTGTGGATCTCGTCGAAGACGACCTTCGTCTCCTTGTCGAGCTTGAGGTCGGCGAACTCGTCGAGCGTCCGACCGAGGCCATGCGACGCGTACTTCGACTCGGGTCCGGCTCCGTTGCCGTTCCCATTGCCATTCTGTTCACCACCGACCCGCTGGATCGCGCCACCCTCGAGCAGACGGCTCGCGGCGATCGCCTTCTCGAGATCCTCGACCTCGAGATCGAGCGACGTCTCGCGGAGGCTGAGCGCACCCTCGGACCACTTCAGCGCGCTGAAGCGGAGCAGCACACCGATCTCGTCCTCGGTCGCGCCCTGGAAGACCGGCGTCTTGGCCTCGAATCCGAGGATCCGCGCGGCCCAGCCGAGGTGCGTCTCGAGCACCTGTCCGACGTTCATTCGAGACGGCACGCCGAGCGGGTTGAGTACGATCTCGACCGGCGTCCCGTCCGGAAGGAACGGCATGTCCTCCTCCGGAGCGATCCGGGCGATGATGCCCTTGTTTCCGTGGCGTCCCGCCATCTTGTCACCGACGGAGATCTTGCGCTTCTCGGCGAGATAGACCTTCACGAGCTGAACGACGCCCGGGGGCAGCTCGTCCGGCTGGAAGACCTTGTCGATCTGCTCCTCGGTCCGGTTGCGAACGCGATCGATGCGCGACTGCGCCTCGTCGATAAGACGACGAATCTTCTCGTTCGTCTCCTTGTTCTGAACCTTGATCGTGGAGAGGTCGACCCGGTTGAAGTCGATCTTCTCGATCTCGGCCTTGTTGAGCTTCGTGCCCTCCTCGATGTACGGATCGACGGTGCCCTTCTTGAGCATCAGGGTGACCGTCTGGCGCTGAAGCAGATCCTGCAGCTCCTCGTTCCGCGCCTCCGACACCCTCTGGACCTCTTCCTTCTCGTGGATCCTGAGGTCGGCGATCTTCGCACCATGCTCCTTCTCGAGCAGCGCGTCGTCGATGCGGCGACTGAAGATCTTCACGTCGATCACGGTCCCCGTCATTCCAGGGGGCACACGGAGCGACGAATCCTTCACGTCCTTCGCCTTCTCACCGAAGATCGCGGTGAGCAGCTTTTCCTCCGGCGAGAGCTCGGTCTCGCCCTTCGGGGTGATCTTGCCGCACAGGATGTCCCCACTGTTCACGCGGGCACCCACGCGGACGATACCCCGTTCGTCGAGGTCCACGAGGGACTCCTCGGCGACGTTCGGGATCTCCCGGGTGATCTCCTCCATGCCGCGCTTGGTGTCGCGGACGTGGAGCTCGAGCTCCTGGATGTGGATCGAGGTGAAGACATCGTCCTTCACCAGCTTCTCGCTGATGACGATCGCGTCCTCGAAGTTGTAGCCGTAGTACGGCATGAACGACACGAGCACATTGCGTCCGAGCGCGAGCTCGCCGCTGTCGGTGCTCGGACCATCCGCCAGGATCATGCCCGCGTGGACCTTCTCGCCTTCCTCGACGAGCGGCCGCTGGTTGATCGCGGTGTCCTGGTTCGTACGCCAGTACTTCTTGAGCGTGTAGCGGTCGAACTGCGAGAGCTTCGCGAGCGGCTGTGCCTCGCCGTCCTCCCCGCCCACGCCGGTGTCGATGATGATCTCGTCGGCGGTCACCCGCACGACCTCACCATCTCGACGCGCCGTGATCACGGCGCCGGAGTCGCGGGCCAGCTTGAACTCGAGACCCGTTCCCACGAGCGGAGCGTCCGGGTACAGGAGCGGCACGGCCTGACGCTGCATGTTCGAGCCCATCAGGGCGCGGTTCGCGTCGTCGTGCTCGAGGAACGGGATCATCGCCGCGGCGATCGAGACCATCTGGTCGGGCGCCACGTCCATGTAGTCGATGTGTTCCGGCTCGAGCAGCGGGAAGTCGCCCCGCTCGCGGCACAGGACATACTCGTTCTGGAAGTCGCCCTCCTCGTCGATCGGCGCGTTCGCCTGCGCGATGCGGGCCTGCTCCTCCTCGTTGGCGGAAAGCCACTCGATCTCGTCGGTGACCTTCCCGTCCACGACCTTCCGGTACGGCGTCTCGATGAATCCGAGATCGTTGACCCGTCCGTAGGTCGTGAGCGAGGTGATGAGACCGATGTTCGGACCCTCGGGGGTCTCGATCGGGCACATCCGGCCGTAGTGCGAATAGTGCACGTCGCGGACCTCGAAGCCCGCACGCTCACGCGTCAGACCGCCCGGCCCGAGCGCGGAGAGACGACGCTTGTGCGTCATCTCCGAGAGCGGGTTCGTCTGGTCCATGAACTGCGACAGCTGGGACGAACCGAAAAAGGCCTGGATCACCGCGGACACCGTCCGTGCATTGACCAGGTCGTCGATCGAGATCTTCTCCGGATCGGTGTTGATCGACATGCGCTCCTTCACGAGGCGCGCCATGCGGGAGAGCCCGACCGAGAACTGGTTCGCGACCAGCTCACCGATCGTCCGGATGCGGCGGTTGCCGAGGTGGTCGATGTCGTCCGTGAAGCCGTGCCCCTCGGAGAGATCCACCAGATACCGGAGGATCGCCACGAAGTCGTCCTTCGTGAGCGTGGTCTCCGTCGGGTCGACGTCCAGCCCGAGTCGGCCGTTGATCTTGTAGCGACCCACACGACCGAGGTCGTAGCGCTTCGGGTTGAAGAAGACGCGATCGAGCGCCTCGCGGGCGGTCTCGACGTTGGGGGCGTCACCCGGACGGAGCAACGAGTAGATGGCGTAGAGCGCCTCCTCCTCGGACTGCGTCGGATCCTTCTTGAGGGTGTTCTTGACGATGGGTGACTCGCCCCGCTCGTCGACGGGGTTCTTGTAGACGGTGATCTCGGAGACTTCGGCGCGCTCGAGCAGCGCGATGTGCTCCTCGGCGAGTTCGCTGGACGCCTCGATGAGGATCTCGCCCGACTCCTGGTCGACGATGTCCTCGGCGAGCACGTGACCTTCGGCCTCGTCCCTCGAGGCCTTGTCCTCGAAGTCGATCTCGATCTGGCCCGTCTCGAAGAAGAGCTGGTAGATGTCCGCGTCCCTGCTGTACCCGAATGCACGGAGCAGCGCGGTCGCCGGGAACTTCTTCTTCTTGTCGATGTGGACGTAGCAGATCGAATTGATGTCGATCGTGAACTCCACCCACGAACCGCGGAAGGGGATGATCCGCGAGCTGTTCAGCCTGGTGCCGTTCGGGTGGATGCTCTCCTCGAACACCACGCCGGGCGACCTGTGCAGCTGACTGACGATGACCCGCTCGGCCCCGTTCACGATGAACGTCCCGAGCTCCGTCAGGAGCGGAAGATCACCGAGGTATACCTCCTTCTCGATGATGTCGCGCGGGCGGCGCTCCACGTCGTCGTCCTTCTTGGCTCCATCCTCCGGCTGTTCCCACACCACCAGACGGAGCTTCGCCTTGAGCGGCGCGGCATACGTCATGTCGCGCTCGATGCACTCCTCGACGGAGTACTTCGGCTCTCCCAGCGAAGCCGAGACATATTCGAGCGTGAAGTTCTCGTTCACGTCCGAAATCGGGAAGATCTCCCCGAAGACGCGATCCAGGCCGAAGTCCCACTGCTCGGCCGGGTCCACGTCGCTTTCGATGAGCTTCTCGAACGAACGCCGCTGGAGGTCCAGCAGGTTCGGCATCGGCATGACCGGCTTCAGCTTCGCAAAGCTGAGAACCGGACGACCATCCTTGCGAATATCCAACGGGATGTCCCCCCTTGCACCCGACAATGCGGGCGACGGTATATCTCGACTTCCATACAGCGACGAAATCCCCGGACCGTCTCGACTCCACGGCGGGGACCCGACTACAGCGGCCCAGCATCGGGCCAGAACCGAATTTTCCCCCGTAGTGCGCAGGGGGTCGGTGCCGGCGCGATGCGCGGACCGGCCCGGGCGAACCCGGACCGGCCCAGCGCGCCGGAACTACTTCAGCTCGACGCTTCCGCCGGCTTCCTCGATCTTGGCCTGAACTTCCTCGGCCTCCTCCTTCGTGACGCCTTCCTTGAGAGCGGTCGGCGCGGTGTCCACGGCCTCCTTGGCCTCCTTCAGACCGAGGCCCGTGATCTCACGGACGGCCTTGATGACCTGGATCTTCTTGTCCCCCGGTCCGGTGAGGATGACGTCGAACTCGTCCTTTTCCTCTTCGGGCGCCGCAGCGGCGGCTCCCGCGGCTGCCACGGGGGCGGCCATCGCGGTGACGTTGAACTTGTCCTTGAACGCCTCGACGAACTCGGAAAGCTCGAGGACGGTCATTTCTCCGATCGTATCGAGCAGCTCTTCGTGATTCGTTGCCATGTGTGTTTCTCCTGATTGCCCCGGCTATTCGGAAGCCGGCGGTGGGGTGATTTACGGCTTACTCGCCAGCTTCCTGCTTCTTCGCTTTGTAGGCGTCCAGCAGACCCGCGGTCTCCTGAACCTTGCTCTCCAGCGCCATGGCCAGAGCAGCCATCGGAGCCTGCATGGCTCCGGCCAGCTCACTGAGCAGCTCCTCTCTCGAGGGCAGCGTCGCGAGCCGGTCGATCTGTGCCGCGTCGAGGATCTTGTTGTCCAGGACCCCCAGCTTGAACGCGGGCTTGTCTCCATGATCCTTCGCGAACTCGGTGAGCGCCTTCGCAGGCTCGACCGCGCCTTCGTAGGTGAAGACGATCCCGGTCGGACCGTTGAGCGCGCCGGAGAGATCCGGGATATCGGTCCCCTCGAGGGCCAGGAGCATGAGGCGGTTCTTGGCCACCAGATACTCGGCACCACTCTCGCGGAGCCTCGCGCGCAACTCCGTCATCGACTTCACGTTGAGACCGCTGAAGTCGGTGAAATACATCGCCGGTGAGCGGTCGACCCGCTCCCGCAGGCTGGTGACGAAGCTTTCCTTGTCGGTACGATTCATGATCAGATCCTCCGGTAGAGGTTCGGATCGATCGACACGCCCGGGCCCATCGTGCTGGACACCGTGACGCTGCGGACATAGGCACCCTTGGCGGCTGCCGGACGCGCACGGACGATCTGGTCCATGAAGGCGGCGAAGTTGTCCTCGAGCTGTGCGGCCTCGAAGGAAACCTTCCCGATCGGAGCGTGCACATTACCGGTCTTGTCGACCCGGAACTCGATCTTACCCGCCTTGATGTCCGAAACCGCCTTGCCGACGTCCATCGTGACCGTCCCCGCCTTGGGGGTCGGCATGAGTCCGCGCGGGCCGAGAATCCGGCCCAGCGGTCCCACCTTCCCCATCATGTCGGGGGTCACGACCATGACGTCGAAGTCCAGCCATCCCTCGTTCTGGATCTTCTCGACGTATTCGACTCCGACAAAATCGGCACCGGCTTCCTTCGCCTCGTCTTCCTTCGGACCCTGGGTGACCGCGAGCACGCGAACCGTCTTGCCCGTCCCGTGAGGGAGGACCACGGTGCCACGCACGATCTGATCCGCCTGACGCGGATCGACGCTGAGGCGTGTCGAGACCTCGACCGTTTCGTCGAAGTTCGCGAACGCCAACTCGCGTACGAGTTCCAGAGCCTGGGGAGGCGTGAAGCTGACGCCCGTCGGGACCTGCTCCCGTGCGGAACGATACTTCTTACCTGTCTTCGGCATCGTCTCGAGCCGTCTCGTTCGGTCTCCCACGGGTGGCGGCTCTCACGCCGTGGTTCATGCGACCTTGCTGCTGCGACGGGATACCGACCTTCGGGTCGGACCCGGTGAGATTCGGCCTCAGGCCGATACCTCGACGCCCATCGAGCGGGCGGTACCAGCGATCATGCGCACGGCGGCATCCATATCCGTCGCGTTCAGATCCTTCATCTTGGTCTCGGCGATCTCCTCGAGCTGCTTCCGAGTGATCGTGCCGACCTTCTTCCGGTTCGGCTCGCCCGATCCCTTGTTGAGCTTGATCGCCTTCTTGATCAGCACGGGCGCCGGTGGCGTCTTCGTGATGAAGGTGAAGGAGCGATCGGCGAATACGGTGATCTCGACCGGGATCGTGAGACCATTCTGATCGGCCGTCTTCGCGTTGAACTGCTTGCAGAACTCCATGATGTTGACGCCGTGCTGTCCGAGCGCGGGCCCGACCGGGGGGGCAGGGTTCGCCTGGCCCGCCGGCACCTGGAGCTTGATGAAACCGATTACCTTCTTCGCCATACCTGAACCCTCAGTAGCCCTTCAACTGGGTGTAGTCGAGCTCGACCGACGTCGGTCGTCCGAACAGCGACACCTCGACCTTGACCTTCCCCTTCTCGTGGTAGACCTCCTGGATCGTCCCGGAGAAATCCGAGAACGGTCCCTGGGTGATCTCCACCACCTGACCGGCGTTGAACGGAATGTCTTCCTTCTGCTCGTCGTCGGCTCCGGGCTCTTCCACGCCCAGAATCTTGTTGATCTCCTCGTCGCGGAGCGGCTGAGGCTCACCCCCACCGCTCACGAACTTGATCACGCCCTGAATGCTGTTGACCACGTGGCGGGTGCGCTCGTTGAGCACCATCCGAACGAGGATGTATCCGGGGTAGAGACGCTTGGTGACCTGGACCCGCTTGCCCTTCCGGATTTCCGTGACTTCCTGGGTGGGGACGAGCGACTCGGAGATCTCCTTCTCGTCCGCCGTCTCACCCGGCTCGTCCTCGATCTTTCGGGCGAGCAGACGCTGTACCTTCTGTTCGTGCCCCGAATAGGTCTGGACGGCGTACCATCCCCTTGTCTCTTCAGCCACGGTCACGCTCCGAAGATCCCCATGATGATGTCGAGGAGCCACCGAACCACGGTGTCCATCGACCAGATCATCGCGGAGACGATTCCGAGGAAGACGAGCACGACGATCGTGGCGCTCCGGAGTTGCTCCTGATCGGGCCAGGTAACCTTCCGGAGCTCCTCGACGGACTCTTCCAGGAAGACTTTCGTCTCCTCGATCTTCGAAACGGCCATGATCTACTTCGTTTCCTTGTGCGCCCGGTGCGTGCGGCACCGCGGGCAGTACTTGCGGTACTCGACCCGCTCGGGGTGCAGACGCTTGTTCTTCGTCTTGGAGTAGTTCCGCTCCTCGCACTCCGTACAGGCGAGGATCACCTTGTCTCGCGGCATCGCTTGATCTCCAGTTCCGTCCGACACTCCGTTTCCGGAGACGCGGACGCACCGACCATACTGCGCCGGTGCTCTAACGTTCCTGTTCCAACGCGAACAACGCCCGCGTCGTCACTCAAGTCTGTCGTGTTTTTCGGCCCAGCGGCCGAAGGCTCGGGCGTCGGGTCCGACTCGAGGAGGGGCTCGCATCTCCGATGCGGAGCGAAGCGCCCCCGACCGAGTCGGACCCGATGACCGAGCCCGTCCGAAGATCCCGAGCCTTACTCGATGATCTCGGTGACGACGCCGGCACCCACGGTGCGGCCGCCCTCACGGATGGCGAAGCGAAGCTCCTT
>Ga0207419_1001822_pt1 | contig 15134 bp, 14 predicted proteins | sample ElkSloMetagenome_4_FD_184723 | JGI IMG/M metagenome (GOLD analysis project Ga0207419, IMG submission 184723) | Hot spring microbial communities from Elkhorn Slough, Monterey Bay, USA - MD2A (version 2) | ecosystem: Environmental > Aquatic > Marine > Intertidal zone > Estuary: Microbial mat ...
CCGATAGGGGCTATTCTAGGTTTTGCCGTTGGCTCCATGATAGATAATACAGAAGCCATCACCCAACAGGGCAATCCGTACACCCGCAACAGGCGGATGTATAGAACAACCCCCAATGACTTTATGGTCAGCCTTTTGGTACTATCAGCTGCAGTAATGAAAGCCGATGGTAAAGTGATGAAATCCGAACTGAATTATGTAAATGACTTCTTCGTCAGACAGTTTGGGAAGGAAATTGCCCATGAACAAATGATTCTCTTGCGCGGCATCCTAAAACAAGAACTTAAACTTCGGGAAGTATGCTTGCAGATCAAGTCAAATATGGACCATGCCATGCGCCTTCAATTGATTCACTATATTTTTGGACTGGCCAATGCAGATCAAACATTAGATGGCTCGGAAGTACGGGTCATTGAAGAAATAGCCAGATACCTAGGTATAAGTCAAAAAGATTATCAATCCATCCGCGCAATGTTTGGGCACGATACCGAGAGTGCCTATGAAATTTTGGAAGTAAGCTCAGACGCGAGTGATGCAGAGATTAAAAAGGCTTACCGAAAAATGGCCATCAAATATCATCCCGATAAATTGAGTAACCTCGGACCTGAGTTCAAGGAGGCGGCAGAAGAGAAATTCGTAAAAGTTAAGGAAGCTTACGAAACGATTAAGAAGAAAAGAAACATCAAATAAGGTGAATGCGGATTCCACAAAAAAGGGAGGTTTAATATCCTTGGTAATTCCTGTTGGAATTGTGTTTCTCATGTGGACTTCTTTTCTGCTTGACCAGGAGTTTGATCTGCATCTATCCCAGTGCGGTTTGTACCCCAGAAAAGTTGAAGGTCTTTTAGGAATTTTCACTATTCCTTTTATTCACGGGAGTTTATCTCATATTATCAATAATTCGGTTCCTATGCTCGTTCTGGGTTGGGCACTTTTCAGATTCTATCCCACGCTTGCATTTAAAACTCTCTTTTGGGTATTGATCATTAGTGGAATATGGCTGTGGATTTCAGGACGATCGTCTTATCACATCGGGGCCAGCGGGGTGGTTTATGGACTTGCTTCATTTTTATTTCTGAGCGGATGGTTGAGAAGAGAAAAAAGGGTTGCCGCTCTATCTTTACTTGTGGCCTTTTTATATGGAGGTATGTGGTGGGGAGTTCTTCCCGTAGACCCAACAATAAGTTGGGAAGGCCATTTATGGGGTGCAGTAGCCGGGTTTTCGCTTGCCATACTCTACAGAAAACAAGGCCCACAGAAACCTGTTTACCAATGGGAGCTGGAAGATGACCTTCCTGACGAAGGGCCCTGGAACACGAATGAAAAAGCCCGGAGCGAAGAGCGTCCGGGCCGGTTTGATTCTAATATCGAAGTAACTTACACCATCGTATCTCCTCCTGTGAAGAAGGACGATGGAAAAGCATCTAATTAATCGATACCAATTCTATTTCAAATGTTAAGGGCTTACCAGCCAAAGGGTGGTTAGCATCAACAATTATTGTTTCGTCTTTTATGTCAGTAACATAAACTGTGATTTGTTGACCATTTGAAAGTTGTGAAGCCAATTGCTGCCCAACATAGGGTTCCAAATCTTCTGGAAGTTGTTTCTTATCCACTTCCTGTACCAATTCAGGTCTTGGATCTCCATAAGCTTCTTCAGCTGGAATGGTTACTTTCTTAACTTCTTCAACCTTCATTCCCTTTACCGCTGCATCAAACCCGGGTATCATTTGACCGGCTCCAACAGTGAATGAAAGAGGCTCTCTTTCTCGTGACGAATCGAACACCTCGCCATCTTCTAGTGTTCCTGTATAATGAACACTAACTTTGTCGTTATCTTTAACTAAATCCATAATATATCTATTCTGCCGCAAAGGTACGGTTATTATAGAGTTGACCATGGTAAATAACTATAAATAAAGGAATAAGAAAATGGAACCTAAACAGAGAAAATTAATTATTACAAGCATTGTAACTATTGTATTGGCATTTATCCTTTGGCAATCCGCCACTGTAACTATTAGCTCAGGAGAAGGAGGTGTGCTCTACAGACAGTTTGGAGGGGGTACTGTAACAGATAAGTACTTTTCAGAAGGATTTCATGTGCTTGCTCCCTGGAACAAAATGTACATCTACAATGTGCGTAACCAGGAAGTAAAAGAGAATATGGAAGCACTCTCAAAAAACGGACTTTCCATTCAACTGGAAATGTCTATCCGGTTCAGACCTATTCAGAATGAATTGGGTATTATACACAAAACATTGGGTCAAGGCTACCGGGAGGTTGTAGTTCTTCCTGAAGTCAGATCATCCGCAAGAAAAGTGATCGGTAGATATAATCCTGAAGAATTATATTCCACAAAGAGAGATTTCATTCAGGAAGAGATATTCAAAGATGTTCAGGCTCGCATGAAAGACAAGAATATTTTTCTCGATGCAATTCTAATTCGCGGGATTGAACTTCCCACGAATATTAAAACGGCCATAGAGAAAAAACTTAAGCAAGAACAGGAGAGCAAGGAATACGAATTTAAAATTGAAAAGGAGTCTAAGGAAGCTGAGAGAAAAAGAATTGAAGCTCAGGGTATAAAAGACTTCCAGGACATAGTTTCGGAAGGCATTTCCGACAAGCTGCTCAGATGGAAAGGAATTGAAGCAACTTTGGAATTGTCCAAGTCGCCAAATACCAAAGTTGTTGTTATTGGCCAAGGTGAAGACGGGCTGCCCCTAATCCTGGGCGATAGCAAGTAATGGCCTCGAAATATTACGCTATTTACAAGCCCTATGGAATGATTTCCCAGTTTTCTGCCAGTGGTGGTAAACCCACGCTGGCAGATCTGGGTATTCCAGAAACAGATGTTTATCCAGTTGGTAGGCTAGATACGGATAGCGAAGGCTTGCTAGTACTTACTAATGACAAAAATCTAAACCATCTCCTCCTTAGCCCCAAACACAAACACTGGAGAACCTATTGGGTGCAAGTTGATGGATCAATTAACCGTGAAGCGATAGAAAACCTGGAAAAAGGGCTTAAAATACGAGTTAATAAAAAAGATTTTCATACTTCACCAGCACTTTGTAAACTGCTGGAAAGCAAACCCAATTTACCTGAAAGAGACCCTCCTATCAGATTCCGAAAATCAATTCCCACACCCTGGATAGAATTGAAATTAACCGAAGGAAAAAATAGGCAAGTCAGAAAAATGACAGCCCAGGTGGGTTTTCCAACACTCAGGCTAGTTCGCTATGCTATAGAAGACCTGGATATTGAGGGTATGCTGCCTGGAGATGTGGCCAGGCTGGACAAAAGTACAGTCTCAAAAAAATTGCATATACCAATTCTGGCTTAATTCCTATTTTCGGCTTTGTGATTGAACGTTATTTACGGTCTACCGCCATTGTTCTAATCAGCATAATTTCTGCTGCTTTGGTTCTATTATTCTCCTGGTTGCCCAAAGGAGGGGTTTATCCTTTTATTAGCAGAAAATTCTGGGGTCCTGGTTTGCTTTGGTGTGCGGGTATTAAACTTGAGACTCGCGGATTGGATAAGCTTCAGAACATTTCGAATGCCGTCTTTATTTCAAATCATCAATCGCATTTTGATATTCCGTGCATTACAACCGCTCTCCCCATTCCTGTCTATTTTATAGCCAAAAAGGAGCTTCAACGCATACCCATATTTGGTTGGGGAATGTGGTCTATTGGTATGGTATTCGTCGATAGAAACAATAGAGAAAATGCTCTAAAATCTATGAAGAAGGCGGCTAAGCAGATCAAAAATGGGAAGTTTATTCTGACCTTCCCGGAAGGTACGAGGTCTAAAAGTGGCGAAATTCAAAGCTTCAAAAAAGGGAGCTTTCACCTGGCGAAAAACGGTCCGCTCAAATTAATCCCGATTGTTCACTACGGAACACGTAAAATATTGCCTTCAGGAGAAAAGTTTAGTCCCGGAGGAAAAGTTATTGTAGAGATCGGTAATCCTATTCCTGAGTTAGTTGTGGAGAATCACAGCGTTCAAGAGTTAAGCCGAATCGCCCTTACTCAAATGACTGAAATATTTGAAAAACTTAGAGCAGAGTATAGCTAATAGAATCTATTTACATTTGATAAAAAATTGATCCATGGGAAGAGCTTTTGAATTTAGAAAGGAGCGTAAGATGAAGCGCTGGGCCAAAATGAGCAAGCAATTTACCCGATTGGGAAAGGATATCGTTATGGCGGTGAAAGAAGGTGGCCCAGACCCGGATATGAACTCAAAGCTGCGCGCAGTTATTCAAAACTGCAAGGCAGTAAATATGCCCAAAGACAATATTGAGCGGGCTATAAAACGCGCTTCAGATAAAGACCAGGCCGATTTTAAGGAAGTTGTATTTGAGGGATATGCGCCTCACGGAGTGGCCGTACTCATTGAAACAGCAACGGATAACAACACCCGGACAGTAGCAAATGTGCGTAGTTATTTCAACAAGTGTAACGGCAGCCTTGGAACCTCAGGCTCCGTAGAATTTCTATTTGAGCATAAATGCTTCTTTAAGATTACAAAAGGAGAAAACGACTTGGAAGAGTTGGAGCTAGAATTAATTGATTACGGAGCAGACGAAATTTTCGAAGAGGATGACTCCATCTTAATCTATGCTCCATTTGAAGAGTTCGGGAATCTCCAAAAAGGGATAGAATCTATGGATGTTGAAGTGATTAATTCAGAATTTGAGCGTATTCCGATGGATACCAAGAAACTCTCAGAAGAACAGGAGGCCGATGTAGATAAATTGATAGAAAAGCTGGAAGACGATGACGACGTTCAGAATGTCTTTCACAACATGGCATAAACTGAAACTTCTATTCAGAGTGCCAGTTCCTTCCTTAACTCATCAAATTTTAAGCATTCTTGGTTGATAGGTTCTGGTAATCCAACTCATACCTTTATTATCATTATACTAGAGTCATTTAAATATCAGTAAAAATTCATATTCTAGTATTCGCCAAAATTTCGCAGTTCAACGAATATTCTATTATTCCAGTATAAACTCCTGAAAAATATCAATTTTCCAGGCTGGCGAATCACTCTGTGGCATTCTTCCTTTCTAAAATTTCAGGAAATAAATTTAGCCAGGATGAAGCGATTCATGTAACAAAGTTTGAGCTATTCAGTAAAAAGGGAGAGTATTTAAGCCCTTAAACGTGAATTATTTGATAGAATTACTGAGAACTCGAATTGTTCAGATTTGCGCTATTGGTCTCTTATTGGCTAGTACCTCACAAGTATTTTGTCAACTTGGACCAGGTGGTGTAAGTCATGAAACGCCGAATACACAGAACCCTACCCAGAGTGACGTGCGATTGTGGTTAGATGCAGGCTCACTTATAAATAAAGCAGATGGAGACCCAGTTGACGACTGGCCTGATATTTCGCATAGTGCTGTAAACGATAGAGGGTTCAGACAGAGCAATGATGATTTTCTACCCCCGTATTTCCGAGATGATCCAAGTGCATCTATAAACGGGTACCCCGTGCTGACTTTTGAAGATGGCCGAATGCTCAAAGTGAGCTCTAGTAATGACCTCAACACTTCTATCCAGACCACTTATGAGCAGACAATCATAATGGCCTTCCGAACATCTGATGATGTAACAAGCAGACAAACGATTTGGGAAGAAGGTGGAGGCTGGCGTGGCATGAACATTTTTATCAATAATGGAGAGATTCATTTGGGTGCTTATGACAAGCAGCCAGATAATGATCCTGGAAGCCCGAACGTACCCCCTTTTGGATACAACTATGTTAAAACTCCTATTCAGCCTAACACTACATACGTCTTGTCTCATGTTTTTTATGCCCCTACCAATAACAGTCTTACCGGGTATGTGAGGGGATATCAAAATGGATCATTCTTTGGAACGCTTATAAATGGCGGACAATTTAATGCAGGAATTGGTGGGGTGTTCAGACACCCAGACCCAATAGGAATTGGAGCTGTTAATTCAGATTCGTTTAATGAAAATGGCCCTGTTGGAAACCAGACTGGATCTCAACCTTTTAGGGGCCGTTTAGCTGAAATCTGTTATTACAACAGACTGCTCAATGACGCTGAGAGGATCATTGTAGAAAATTATCTGGGAGCAAAATACTATGCCAATATTATCGTAAACGACCGTTATGAATATCAGTCCAATTATGGTACTGGTGTGATTGGAATTGGTCAAACGAGCAACTCATCTGCAACAAGGCACGATAGAAGTCAGGGTTATAACCCATTTGAAATGAGCGCGGCAAATAGCAGTGTTAGCTTCAATAGCACAAATGAATTTTTACTCGTAGGCCATAATGATATGCCCTTGAATCTTACAGATCAGAACGTACCCAATGATCCGGGTAGCACTGAAAGGACAGAACGAATCTGGAGATTTGATGAGACCAACGATCTTTCTACTATTAAATTTAGGTTTCACCAGGATGACCTTCCAGCCCTACCCGCCGGATTTACAAAGCACATACTCATTTTTGATAACAATAGTCAGAATTTTCCAAATTTCTCTACTGCCAATTCTACCATTTTTGAGCTTGAAGATGTAGGAGGCGGATTCTATGAAGTTGAGACAGACGTAGAAGATGGAGCCTTTATGACCATCGGAGTACTCAAGCCACAAGTTTCTTTTAAAACAGAAGAGGCATTTGCACTTGAGAGCAATCCTGCGCCAGATAGTACGGTTTTCGTCAATAAAATTTATGCCAGACTGAATTATGTACCCGTGAACCCAGTATCTGTAGACTTTTCGTTTACAGATGGGACTGCAACAAGAGCCGATGATTACGGTTATCTGAACTCGGACGTGAATGGTGGTATAACCTTCTTTCCGGGTCTTCAAGAAGTGCCGATTCGCGTTTGGGTTAAAAATGATGTTGTAGCAGAAAATCCAAGCACAGAGAGCTTTACAGTCAATCTGAGTATCGGGGCCAACACGAGTCCGGGAATAGGTTTAGGCGCAATATCTCAACACACATTTACGATTTACGATAACGATCCGCCACCAAAACTTAGTTTTGCACAGGCTTCTGGCTCAGTTCTTGAGAGCACTGGTTCAGCGGTTATTGAAGTTGTTAGAACAGGAAGTACTGTCGGTACGGCATCAGCTCGAGTTAGGATTCTTTCATCAGGAACAACCGCTTCGACTGATGACTACTCATACCCATCGTATAAAACGGTTAGTTTTTCTCCTGGAGAGTCGGTTAAGTCAGTAACTATAGACATTACGCCTGATGATCTGGATGAGTTTGATGAGAATATCGAGTTCCAGCTCTACTATATTACAGGAGCAGGAACCGAAGCCAGCTCAATATTGGTAAGAGATCTAACTATTACCGATGATGATCTCCCTCCTACGGTAGAGTTTACATCGCCTACTTCGCAAAACTACGAAACAACAGGAACCCCTCTGATCTACATTGAGTTAGATAAGCCCAGTGCAAAGGATGTTGTAGTTACTTACAACAAAAACGAAACACTTGGAACAGCGGCATCAGAAGGGCCTGATTATGTATTGACTTATCCGGAAGATGTAATTATTCCAGCCGGCGATACCCTGGGGTTTCCAGTCAACTTCATTGTACAACAAGACGGCCTGGATGAGTCGGACGAAACGGTAGAATTTGAGTTAACTGGAGCGGCTAATGCAACACTAGGAACGAACACAGAACATGTTTACACCATAAAGGACTATTCAGCTTTTGAATGGAATGGGGTAGCAGGCGTTGGAAAAGAGAGCGACAATATCTTCTGGATAAATGTAGATGGCCAATCTGGAAGTCACAACAGCCAGCTTCAAACACTAACCAACTTTGCGCCGCATAATATTAACATCACTCAAAACTCTGGGAGTAGACGCGGTAGATTGCAGACCACATCTAATTTAATAAATGGAAGAAAGACTTTCCGTTTTGATGGGAGCAATGACTACCACACAATAGATAACTCTGGTCTGATCAATCTAGCTCCATTCGTTGTGAATAAAAGCTATTTCATGGTGATTCGAACCGGAACAAATGTGAACGGTTGGCAAACTATTTATAAGCAAGGGGGAGGTTCAAGAGGCCTGGCGATATACATCTACAACGGAGATATGTATTTCCACGCTTGGAACAATCCAAATGATGGCCCGGAAGCGCCATGGGGCTCCGGACATGGCCCTACAAGGTACGCAAGGTTCGACAACGTTCAACCAAACACTAACTATGTGGTAAGTTGCCTATTTGATAAAGACGCTACCCAAAAATTAAAAATATACGTCAATGGCGAGTTGGGTGCAAGAGCTGAAACGGGCTCATGCGGAAGGATATATTCCCATGGTGGGGCCGTAAGCGTGGGAGGTGTTGATGGAGGTGCCCGCTACCACGATGATAGCAGTACCGGAGGCCGATATTTCAATGGGTACCTTGCCGAGTTAATCCACTTTAATGATGCACCCGTTAACGAAACGAGAAGAAGAATCATTGAAAACTACTTCTCTGGAAAGTATAATATACCTCTGAGTTCAAATCAAGTTATTGCTACTGTTCCTGAATACAGTTATGACATTGCCGGAATTGGTCAATTAAATGATGCGAGTGATGATCTTCACAGAGATTCTCAGGGTAAATCTATTCTGAGAATAAAAGGGGCACAGCAAAATTCTAATGGATCGTTTATGTTTTGGGGTCATAATAATACTCCTTTGAGTGAAACCTGGCCCTGGTCAGGAGGAAGCTTGCCATCGGGTGTGGTAGAACGCTCAGGCAGAGTGTGGCGAATTAGCAAAACAGGAACAATCAATAATGTGGAAGTTCTTATCAGGTATCAAAATTTAGTGAATGCTACCTCCCTGGGTGTGAATGATCTTAAATTGCTAATTCATTCTAACTCTGATGGACAGGACTTTTCAGGAGCAAGAATTGTGGATGCTTCAGACTTAATGTCTGGCTATGTGGCAAAATTTGAAAATGTGACTCTTGAAGATGGTGAGTTTTTTGCTCTGGCAAATTCAAATGCTCTTACACCGCTTCCTATAGAATTATTAGATTTTTCGGCCAGGATGAATGGAAACGTAGTGAATTTAAATTGGTCAACACTCACAGAAACAGACAACGATTATTTCGTGGTAGAAAGAACTGCAGATCACCTCGTATGGGAGTCTGTACTGGTAGTTCCCGGAGCAGGAACTAGTACTTCAATTTTGAACTATTACGAAGTAGACAGAAATCCACTGGAAGGTATTTCTTACTATCGGTTAAAGCAGGTTGATTTTGACGGTTCATTTGCCTATTCAGATATTGTTTCTGTAGTCAATTCTAATGCCGGTCTCAATGGGGATAACGTAACCTTGTTTCCGAACCCTTCATCATTGGGTATGATATTCTTCAGGCTTGGGAAGTCGTTCCAGGGCGTACCTATCAACATTAGAATTTACGACCTATCGGGAAGACTTCACATAGAAGAACAAATGGAAGTTCAAGAAGCTGATGTTCAAGTTAACTGTCAAGAATTACCTTCAGGAGTGTACCTTACAGTAATATCTTCACCTTTTCTTGAAGTAACTAAAAAGCTTGTAATAAGATAAATCATTTAGGTATTTCTTCGGCCTGATTCAGTATATATATGAGTTCGTCTATGTCTGAATCATTGAGGTTTAAAATTCCGTTCAGGGTAATTCTCTCATCTGTATTGTAGCGCCGATTGTTTCCCGCAAAATTGACAGCCATGACTGATTCGGGCCCAGCATTTCCACAGAAAAAGCAAGCTGAAAAAGGATATGCAGACAAAAAATACATGTTTGCTTCTACGTCCAAAGGAATAATATATCCTGTAATTTCTATTTCCTGACTATCTAGCTTTTTGTGCTTATCGTCAAAGAGAGGAAAATACACATACATATCTTCAGACTCCAGATAGATGTCTTTGAAGCTCACGTCCATTAATGTGGACCATTCAACTTCCTTTTGAGCCGAAAGGTGTGTGACTGAAAAAACAGCCAGACAGATAAATAAGATCTTAATTCGCATATTCTGATAATACTTTTGATACATCAATTCTCATTATGGATCTCGCGGGAAGAATGGCCGCCACGACGCTGAGCGAGAGAGCTGCCAAAATCAAGTTGACTTCTCCAGGCGCAAAATCCCAAAGTTTTACATGGATACCCAGATTGGCATCGCTAAACACTTCTAATATTTTTAAGGAACCATGAGCAATTATTATTCCGACAATCGTTCCCAACACTCCTAAAATGATAGATTCAATCAGAATCATAAAAAACAGACTGGATTTGCCAGCACCTAAACTCCTGATTAGGGCCATTTCATAGGCCCGATCTTTGAGCGAGCTGTAGAGTGAAACAAATACGCTAATTCCCCCAAGTATCATTAAACTAAAAGCAATAATTTGGAGGGTAGAGATACCTACACCAAATAATTCAAAGAGCCTGTTTACTTCAATAGACGGCAAGGCAGATTGCATAGTAGTTTTCTCATTCACCATTCTGGGTAGACTAATCATAGCCATCTTGCTCTTAAATTTTATAAGCATACTTGTTATTTCCTTCTCCGCCGAATCTCCGTGAGAGCCGTGAACTTCCCAAATACTCTCGTGGTTGGTTAATATTAACTGATCCAGTACCGAGCCGTTTTGCTTTAAAACACCTGTTATTGTGAAGGGGTGATCACCGTGGACCTCTGCATTTGCATCGCTGCCATGCGCACTATAAAATTTATCTCCAATCTTTAATCCAAACTCATTGGCTACATCGGCCCCTACAACTGATTCAAAAGGTTGGTTCCACAAATTGCCATCACTTAGCTCAGCTTGATACCACTTTAGATAATCTTTAGTCGTTCCAACAATTCGCCTACCCTTGTAAGTATCTCCAAAAGATAGTTGAACTGACTCTTTGACCAATGGATGACGAGCCAGTTTATCTGCTTCATCTTTGGAAATATTTCCTGTGGGATTATCAATATGATATACAGAGGCAAGAATGAGTTGTAAAGGACTCCCCTTAGCGCCCACCACCATATCTATTCCCTTAATATTTTTCTTGAACCCTTCATCCAGGGCATTTCCGACAAGGAGTAAAAAGCTAGTCAAAGCAACTCCTACAGCAAACAGAATAATGGTAAGTGCTGCCGAATAGGGCCTAAAGAGAACGTTTTTAAGGCTGATCTTGAAAATATTCATAGCTCAATCCGTTTTTCAAATTTTCCTCTTAACCTGTTATCATGACTCACCACTCCCAGAATTGCCTTATTAGAAGCAGCTTCTTTGACCAGTAAATTGTACACCTTTTCGGCATTTTCATCATCCAGCCCAGATGTAGGCTCGTCACAGAGCAATATTTCGGGTCCACAGGCCAAGGCTCTGGCAATAGCTAGTCTTTGTTTTTCGCCGCCACTCAGCGAATTGGGTCGCGAATGGATTTTGACGCTCAAACCCAATTCCGACAAAAGCGAAATACACCTATCTCTGTCTTGCTTCACTTTTCCGAAGAGTTGGGCAATGAGCACATTGTCAAGAACAGAAAGTGCGTTCACAAACTTAGGGTGCTGAAATACAACACCGATATGCTTACCCCGAAATGCGTCCAGACTTGCCTGACTCAAATTTCCCAGCTCTGTATCCAAAATTTCAATAGATCCAGATTTTACCTTGATCAATCCACTCAGCAGATGAAGAAGTGTGGATTTACCCACACCAGAATTTCCCAGTATCAGAAAGTGCTGACCTGAAGCCACATCAAAATCAGGAAATTTCAGATTCAGTTCAGGAAAGTGGTGTTGAAGATTCTTTACACGAATAATCTGCTGCATCGGTCATTCAAATTAAGGCAAAAATAAGGGTTTAGATAAGTTCCGTAACATTTGGGAAATATCTCCAAAAAGAAGTCAAATTCTCATAACAATAGCTTTAAATATTCATAATTGAGAAGGGTGTTTTCTTTCAAGCACTTAACAGACCTTTGCGGCAAAATATTAAACAAACATGTTGAAACAGATTGCCATTTTGATGTTCACAGCTATAGCTGTGATATCAGCGGAAACCACATTTGCCTCGTCACCTTCGAGCGATAAGCTTGAAAGGGCTCTCAGAAAAGAAATTACTTATCCCGAATTCGCGAAATCGGAGCAACTATTCGGAATGGTATTGGTTGAATTTGAAGTGCTTCCTACTGGAAAGGTACAGGTAAATAAAATCAATACTTCTCACGAAAACCTCGGGTCATATGTAAAAAGCGAATTGGAAAAAATCACGGTAGAAGACCTAAACGAAATTGGGAAACATTACGTGAAATTCAAATTTCGATTTATACAGGTATAATCTCAAACGGGTTTTGTCAAAGCCACCTTCATTGCGAAGGTGGTTTTTTTATTTCTTTGACTCGTGAACTACTTTACAGAAGTACAATTTCGAAAAAGCAGGGAGAAGTTTGATTATAGATCACGGCTACTTTTTCTGGGTAGCTGTTTTAGCGAGAACATCGGCCAATGGCTCAAAGCACTTCGTTTTCAGACAAATGTGAACCCTTTTGGCATTACCTATAATCCTATCTCTATTGCACAGCAGATTAAACATTCGCTGAACGGAGAATCATTTCCCAGAGAACATGAATTGAAATACCGGGATAAAACTGTCTACCTGGATTTGCACAAGGACGTGCTAGGCAAAGAAGGAATTTTAGAGTTGGGGAGTGAATTAAAAGACGATCTACTTAGCTCAAATCACCTCTTTCTGACTTTTGGAACCAGCTTTGCCTTTAGGTATAGAAAAACAGGGAGAATTATTAATAATTGTCATAAAATTCCCCGCTCCGAGTTTGAGAAGGTGCTTCTAAATGAGAGCGAAATGTTTGGGTTTCTGGAAGAAGTCCTGATCAAACTCTTTAGCGAGAATAAGGATTTGAGAGTATTCCTCACAGTATCGCCCATTCGGCATCTTCGCCATGGAGCGGTTGATAATCAGCGCTCAAAAGCCCGATTAATCCGACTCTGCGAAATGCTTGAAGCGAGATTTGAAAACGTAAATTATATCCCTATTTACGAATTGGTCATGGACGAACTCCGCGATTACCGATTCTACCGCTCAGATGACTTCCTTCACCTGAACTCGCTAGGGCTAGAAGTTGTAAAAAGCCGTATCCAGGACTTCTATATTGACCCTTCTTCTCATGAACTGATAGATCGTGTTTCAAGATGGACAAAAATGAAAAATCACAGGTTATTGGATCCTGGTAGTACTGAATCAAAAGAGTTCCTGGCAAAACTTCAAGCTGAATCAGAAGAGCTGGACGAACTATTTCGAAAGCTCAGATCTATCGATAGATGAAAGCATCTCCATTGGGCTCTGAAAATGATAGTAAAAGTCAAGGCAGTTAGAACTTAACTGAGAGAGTACCTTTTTTCCCGTCGAATCATCTTCATCAAATTCAGGTGCGGCTAATTGAAAATACCGCGCTGCCTTTGTGTAGTAGGCTTCTTTTTCAGGATGTTCGGGTGAAACTGCATGCAAAATAAATTGTTGGGTCTTTGTTTGTATGACGGCTTGGGTCAGGTCCACTAAGTCTTCTCGGTGAACGAGGTTTACAGGGTGAAATCTACCGGATACATTCTTTCTTCCAGCGAGGTATATAATGGGATGTCTCTTCCCCCCTACTAATCCTCCCGGCCGTATTATATGCTTGTACGTAAATGATCGCTCGGATAGATAAGACTCAATTTCAACAAGGCAGCGACCATTATCGGTCTCCGGATCTGGAATGGATTTTTCATCCACCACGTCTCTGTTATTTGAAAATACTCCTGTTGAAGAAATAAAGATAAAGTGCTCCACCCCTGATTCAAAAGCCATTTCAATTACCCGTTTTGACTTAGCCACAAATTTATCTTTGGAATGAGTTCCTGAAGGCGGAATATTTAATACTATTACATCAGCTTGAAGCAGATTCTGGATCTGAGTCTCCCAGTCCGAATCATTGATGTCTAAAGGAAAAATTTGTAGATCTTCATCATGCTTATCTGGTACTAATCTTTTTGAACCTATAATCTCGTATTCACCTTTCAAGGAACGAGCGAGCTCCATACCAAACCAACCCAATCCAATAATGCTGACTCTAGTCATCGTTTAAATTGTATATGAGGTTTCCATCTTTGATAGCTAGCTCATTTGATTGCAAAAAGCCACACATGAGCTCGCCAGAGGCTATTTCTTTGGGAGTACCGAGTGAGTATTGAGAGTCTTTGCCAAGAATCAGTATTCTGTCTGCCAGTTTCAGGGCTGCCTGGAGATTATGAGTGCTTAAAATTACAGTCCTCCCTGATTGTCTTGACTCAGATTTTAATAGTTTCAAAAAGTTAAGCTCGCTGGGTAAGTCGAGATGAGTTGTCGGTTCATCAAGAATCATAAGCGAACATTGTTGAGCCAGTAATTTAGCCAAAAGAGCCTTTTTAAACTCTCCATCACTCAGTGAAGTAGTATTTCTTTCGGAATAATCTCTTAGCCCAACCTTTTTCAATGCTTCCTGGCAAATCTCCAAATCTTCTCTACCCACCTTACCAAACCTACCCGTAAAGGGATGTCTGCCAAGTGCAACCAAATCCTGAACTTTCATACCTTCTACCCTATTGTACTGGCTGAACATATAAGCTGTTTGCAGCGGCCTTTTTTCGATAGGAATATGTACCAGGGGATTGCCATTCCATAATATTTGGCCAGAAGCTGGTTCCTGTAAACCTGCCAGGGTTCTTAAGAGCGTGGATTTTCCCGATCCATTCACACCAATTACAAAGAGGAACTCGCCTTTGTCAACATCCAATGAAAGGTTCTTAATCGGCTCAATTACAGTCTTTACCGATGGATAAGAGATTGTGATATTTTTAGCGGATAACTGATTCACAAGATCATCTTTTTGCTTCGCCCCTTAAAAATTAAATAGATAACAACTGGTGCACCCATCAGGGCACAAACCGTATTTAATGGCAATGCATAATCCGTGCCGGGAAGCCTGGCTATCACATCACAAAGGAGTGCAATAAGGCTTCCGAGAATCAAACTCGCCGGAATAAGTGTGCGGTGGTTTGCCGTTTTGAAAATAAACCGAGCGACATGTGGAGCTGC
>Ga0207419_1001824_pt1 | contig 15125 bp, 16 predicted proteins | sample ElkSloMetagenome_4_FD_184723 | JGI IMG/M metagenome (GOLD analysis project Ga0207419, IMG submission 184723) | Hot spring microbial communities from Elkhorn Slough, Monterey Bay, USA - MD2A (version 2) | ecosystem: Environmental > Aquatic > Marine > Intertidal zone > Estuary: Microbial mat ...
CGTGGAGAAAGTCATCGCTGATTTATTCAGCCAATATGAAGTTTCATTAACACCCGTGGAACAGCAATATATTTTAACACTGAAGCCTAAAGCAAAGCCTGTTATAGCTGTTCCCATGCATACCATCAGTGGTTTTTTGCGCGATAGCTTGTCAGGTGAGTCCCTGATTGGAGCCACCATCTATATTCCCGGTCTGCAAAAAGGGACCGTAACCAACAATTATGGTTTTTATTCAATCACCCTTCCGGCCGGAAGGTACACCGTGCAGTTCGGATACATCGGTTATGCCTATCAAACCATGAATATCGAGCTAAATAAAGACATGGAACTGAGTCCTGAGCTGAGCAATGCCACTAATGAACTTGAGCCGGTAATTATAAGGGATCGCAGTCATGAAGAAATATTTTTGGCTTCTCCTGTAGGTCAGATCGATGTTGAAATGGCAGCCTTTTCAAACCATACGGGTATTACAGGTGAAACTGATGTTGTTTCGTTCCTGCAATCGATACCCGGCATTAGCAATTTTGGCGATGGATCTACATATTATTACGTAAAAGGGGGAGGGAAGGACCAGAACATCATCTACATCGATGAGGCACCGGTATATAATCCTTCGCATATGCTTGGGTTGACTTCAACATTTGTGCCTGAAGTGATAAAAAGCATTGATATCTACAGCGGGCACATCCCGGCAGAATTTGGCGATAAATTATCATCAGTGATTGACATTTACATTAAAGATGGTAACCGTAAGCAACTTTCCGGCAACGGAAATTTTGGTCCGCTCTATTCCACAGTGTCGCTTAATGGCCCTATTGTGAAAGATAAAGCTTCCTTTCTGGTTTCGTTACGAAAATCGCACGTAAGGTGGTTGCTGAGAGATCAATTTGAGTCTGGCGGTCGGGTTTCCTTCTATGATTTTAATACAAAACTAAATACCAACCTAGGCAAAAAGAATAAACTGTTTCTCAATATATACGGGGGAAACGACCGCATTACATCTGGGACCGACGGACAGGAAAAAGATGGAATTACATGGGGAAATTTCGCCGCTTCCCTGCGCTGGAACAGGGTGTTAAACAGTAAAATATACTTCAACAGCACATTGTTTGCCTCGGCATACGCGTATAACTTTTATTTGTCCATTCCTGAAAATACCTACTGGCAATCTACCATCAATAATGTGGGTACAAAATTCGATTTTACCTGGTATCTCTCGCCAAAAAACAAATTACAATTTGGCTCAAAAATTCATAATTACAATATGAATCCGGGAAACTTGTTTTTTAATGATACGGTTAAACGAAGATTTATTCCCGAACTGCATGAAAACAATATCCTTGAAATTGCATTATACGTCCAGCAGAATTATGAACTGACTGAAAAGTGGACTGTAGATTATGGTTTACGCCTGATAAACTGGAACAATACCGGTCCGGGTGTGAAATATAATTATGCAGATGACGGCTCCTATGCCACTGAATATTTTGAGGAAGGTGTTTTTCATTCGCAACTGGCACTTGATCCGCGCATCCGGTTACATTACCAGCCGGTACCTCAAATCAGCCTGGGAGCAGGTTACAGCCGCACAAGCCAGCATATTCACCTGGTGTCCAACTCTATTTCACCACTTACGGCCATGGAGGTGTGGTTGCCCGCCGGGCCCAATGTTCCCGCGCAAAAATCAAATTTGTTTAGCATTGAATATGACCATATTTTGGGAGAGAACAAATCACTAAATTTTTCCGCAGGGGCGTATGTACGTCATTTAAAAAACCAGGTTTATTATGGTAATCATCCCAACCTGTTTTTGAACCCGCTGCTGGAAAATGAACTGAATTTTTCACCCGTTAATGCCAGTGGTTTGGAACTTGCGCTGGAACGAACATCTGGCAGAATCCAGCCAAAAATAAGCTATACTTTATCTAAAGCTTATTTTATTATTAACGGAAGAAATTTTCGAACACCTTATGACCGCCTGCATAATTTTAATTTCTATACGTACGTTAAACTGGCTAAAAGAATAACTTTTACATTGAATTTTGCCTATAACTCAGGTATCAACCTTACAGTACCCAACGGTTTTTACGAGGTAAACGGCACACAGATCCCATTTTACAGCCAGCGCTTTAATTATCAGCATGCTTATCATAGAATGGACATGGCTTTACGTTTTCAACTGAATAAAAGGCCACAGCGTTTTGAACATGCGCTTACTTTATCGGTCTACAACGTTTACAACCGCAACAACTATTATTCGGTCAATTACAATAAAACATATACCGGTGCCGATGGCTATTTTGTACCCATGGATGTGGTAAACAGAGACCTGTTTTATCCCACCGGCATGTATCTTTCCGGTATTTTGCCTTACATTAATTACACATGCGCATTCTGAACCGACAAATAATATTTCTTTTGATGCTTTTCGTGATAACGGGTTGCGAAGATAGGGTAGACCTGGAAGTTGATTTTGCAGGGGAGAACATCCTGATTGTTGATGCCGTACTTACCACTGAGGTTAAAAACCAGGAAATAGTATTGTCGCAGATGAAAAAATCACCCAATGACAGCACTACCTATGTTTCCGGTGCCCTCGTGCAGGTAAGCGCTGAAGACAGGTCAGTAAAGTTTTTTGAATCAGATTCTATGCCCGGCCATTATTATTCAGAAATACCTTTTGGCGCATCGGCCAACGCCACCCATTTACTTACGATACAATTAGGTGAACAGGAATATCGTGCAGTTGCCCGTTTGGGACCGCTCTATGAACGCAATACGCTTAATGTTAGGCGTGCCGATACCGCTGGTAATTATTTTGTAGTGCCACCTGATGCGTTTAACCCGGCAGAAGCTGCAATGTATGAAATATCCATTGATGATCCGCGTACGTCAAAACCGGTAGATTCAAGATTTTATTATTACACACTTACCTCAATTGATATTAGCCAGGTATTATCTGGTTCCCAACACCGGGTTACCTTTGCAGATAATGTTACAATTACACAACGAAAATACGGATTATCGACAGCGCATGAGGAATTTATCCGCACCATGTTATTAGAAACACGCTGGCGCGGAAATGCGTTTGATGTTGAAAGCACCAATGTTTATTCCAATTTATCAGCAGGTGCACGGGGTATTTTTGCGCTTTCAGCCGTGTATGAGGCAGAAATAGAATTCAAATAACATTGGTCTCACACATTAATGTATTATGGTTACTAATTCAAAATCTGCTTTTTTTTCAGAATATTTGTGCTTTACTGCAACTTAAAACAGCTATTACACATAGAACGTGAAGTACCACGGAGATAAACTGAGTATTTTGAGAAATTTCTATGAACTCGCTGTTGTTCTGATTTTCTGAAGGTTGCCTGCTATTTGAGCTTGCACAATAAGTTTGAAATTTATAATTTTGGATGGATGAAAAAAGATAAAAATATTATCAAAAGAATTAAGGCTGCTGTTCACCAAAAAGAACCAACAGCAAAAGTATTCTTGTATGGTTCAAGAGCAAGAAATGATTGCAATATCGAATCAGACTGGGATATTTTAATTCTTGTGCAAAAAGAGGATATCACCAATCAGTTTGAAAATGAACTAACGGATCCAATTTATGAACTTGAATTTGAAACTGGTCAAGTCATTAGTCCGATGGTTTATTCTGAAAAAGAATGGTATTCAAAATACAGTGTAACATCATTCTTTCACAATGTAATGAAAGAGGGTATAATGATATGACCGAAAATAAACATGAAGATTATGCCAATTATCGGATTGAAAAAGCAAAATTGACAATTAAAGAAGTTGAAATATTAATCGAAAATAAACTCTGGAATTTTGCTATCAACAGAATGTACTATGCCTGTTTCTATGCCGTGACTGCACTATTAATTAAACATGGAATTCATACTTCAAGCCATTCTGGTGTCCGACAAAAATTTGGACTTCATTTTGTTCAAAGTGGAAAAATTGAAAAAGAATTAGCAAAACATTATACAAGACTTTTTGAAAAACGACATAAGGGAGATTATAATGACTTCTTTGATCATGATGAAGAAACTGTTTTGCAATTATTTCCTGTTTCAAAATTATTCATTCAAAGACTGCAAGAACTTATCAATAAATAGAAATACCAGAAGAGCCTGCGTAATACAAAATTCTGGACAACCTGGTAAATTGCGACGAAAACGCATATAATTTACAAAGTTTTTACACTAAAAATTATATGAAAAGCTACTAATTATCAATTCTTTATAAGGCGGATAATGTAGCTTATTGCTAAACCTCAATAAACAATTATAATTTTTTTAAAATCGACGTAGGGGTGAAAGCCGGCTTTTGGGTATTAAGGATAAATAACAACAATAAAGATTAATCCTTAAAATCAAAAAAGTCATGAAAACAAAAAATTTAAAGAGCATCGCATTGGGTTTATTAGCAGTAATATTTTTTCAAAGCTGTTCAGAAGAACCCTTATTGGTTAAAAACGAATCTGAAACCATTATTCCTGAGCAGTTCAGGGTAGAAATTCCTTCATCATTGTCCGATGATAATGTATTGAAAAGCAGCCTTAAAAGTACCTCTGCTGAATACGATACCCTGAGTGGAAAGGATATTTACGGTCATCTTCGTCATTTCATCCGTATTGGTGATAATTCAGCCGAACTGATTGAGCAAATGCTCATGTCCATAGCTGTTCATAAAATAAACCGGCCTATTACCATGTCATACGTAAGTGATGATGATGGAAAACTAAAAAACCTGGTTGTAACCACCGATGAATACTATGAGGGTATTCCCTGGCAGTATAAATTGGTAATTACCGATGCTGAAAGTGAAGGTAATCCTGATAAAGGCAAGGCCATAGAATTATTCTGGAACCGCGATCCTGTAAAAGGCATTGCAACCCTTAAGCCTTTCAATATCAATAAAAACGAAACAAGAAACCCTGAGACAATCTTCCGTGTGGATTATGGCGAAACCAGCGAGTACGGGTATGACAGATGGATGATTGTTTCAGTTTCAGGGCTACCACTGGAAAGACCGGCTGTTGATCCTTATTCTATAGATAACCTGAAAATGTTTGTGGGCAGAACCGGTGATATTGTTGATGTATACGGAAACTCTAACCATCCGAATGCCACCTTCTTTGATCCTGCAGTAAAAGGTTTCAACTGGGCGTTTGTAGCCAGCTCTAACCGTATGCTGGATATAGGAGTGGCTGAGATAGGCCTGCCCTACAGCTATATCAATGCTTCCACAGCTGATGTTATACTCAAGGAATACTCCATTAAGAACGTGTTTGAACGTGAGATAAAAGCACAATGGGGCGATTGGATTTCTCAGGAAGCCATTGATGCCTACCTTGCCAACACAGAGGCTCCCGGGTATTTTGATCAGTTTGGATTTGTTGCTGCCGGCACAGCACCATCCGACGATTATACTGAAATAGAACGAAGCATTAGCAACCTGGTGCCATACAGCCCTAAAGCCATTGCTGAACTCGAATTATCATTCTCTGAATAAAGATCAGATAAAATTATAGTCCAGATTATCCCGGTTGCTTTAAAAATAAGCAACCGGGATTTTTTCATGTAGTACGTCGATAATTTTGTATTAGTTTCTTCAAAAAGATTTTATATTATTGCATTTTTTATAACTTTCAGATGCTACGAAAAAGTTCAGTTGTCTTTATATTATCTGTTTTTGTTCTGTCTCTGATTTATGCCGTTACACGTTATGTATTACTGGGCCCCATACCGGCAGAACAAATTCCATTATTCATCATGAATAAAGCCATTTCACTATCAGGGATTATCCTTGTTGTGATGGCTTTTGTGCAAAAAGGTGACCGAGCTGTTAAAGCCAAACTTGGCGAAACCGGCTTTTTATTTACCATTGTACATATTTTAATCAGCATTTTACTGATCAATGAAACCTATTTTGAAAAATTTTTCAATGCCGGGGAATATAATCTTAAAGGTGGTTTATCCTTTCTTTTTGGCGCTACCGCTTTTGCTTTGCTTATGTTGATAAGGCGTTTATTTGCCAGTGATCTTTATGCTGTTTTCACACCCAAAAGCCGTTTTTATATAAAATTTTTTATGCTTTTTTTTATCGCTGCACATGTGGCTGTAATGGGTTGGTCCGGATGGTTTAAGCCCGGTGACTGGTATGGATATTTCCCACCTATCACTTTGTTATCATTTTTGGTAGCAACTTTTGGAATGTATAAAGTTGGGGTTAGATATTATCAGAAGTAAATCTTAACCTGTTCATTGTTATTGAATTAACAGTAATGATTTTACAGGTGTTTTTGTTCGAAATAAATAAAAGACCTACCTTTGCACCATATTTCAAGGCAATAAAATGCATATTTTAGTCAATATATCAATGCTTCTGGCTGCATATCTACTGGGGTCTGTTCCCACAGCGGTATGGGTAGGGAAATCTTTTTACGGAATTGATGTAAGAGAACATGGCAGTGGCAATGCAGGTTCTACGAATGCAATACGGGTTCTGGGACTAAAACCCGGTCTGGTTGTTTTCTTTATTGATGTTTTGAAGGGGTTTACCGCAGTAAATTTGCTTAGACTAACCAAGTATTATATACCAACCACAGGTGAATTTATAAATTTTCAGTTGCTTTTGGGGATTGCTGCAGTAATTGGGCATATATTTCCCATATGGGCAAATTTTAAAGGAGGAAAAGGCGTGGCTACGCTTTTTGGCATTGTGTTGGCTATACATCCATTGCCCACCCTCATCAGTATTGGCATATTTTTTATTTCCCTTATTTCCACAAAGTACGTGTCACTTAGCAGCATGATTGCAGGATTTTCTTTTCCTTTTCTGGTGATATTAATTTTCAAAACCACCACATCTTCCCTGGTTATCTTTTCACTTATTATTGCAGTGTTGCTCCTGTTCACACATCAGAAAAACATTGAGCGGCTGTTGCGTAAGGAAGAATCAAAAGCCACTTTTCTTAAGCGGAAAAAGCATCGTATAGATGCGGAGGAGGAAACAGAAGCCGCCTGAAGAGGTTAATCTCTTTCTCCTTTATTATCAAAAAAATGAACATCTCTTTGCGGGAAAGGGATACGTACATTATTCTTTCTGAATTCCGCATCTATCTGGAAACGCACATCGCTTTTGATATTTTCCACCCAAAAAGCATTATTTGTCCAGAAAAACACATCGAATATTAGCGCAGAGTCACCAAAATCCTCAAAGCGCACAAAAGGTTCAGGAGTTTTTGTGATGTCCAGGTGGTTTTTTACACACTTAAGCAGTATTTGTTTTACCAATTGTACATCACTGCCATAGGCAACGCCTACAGTTATTTTAAAGCGTGTGCGTTTGGAAATATGACTCCAGTTAATGACGTTCTTTTCAATAAAAGTACTGTTGGGGATAATCACGATAATGTTGTCCCGTGTTTCTATTTTGGTGGTACGGATATTTATCTTCTTCACTTTCCCTATATAACCATCCAGCTCCACAATGTCATTTAGCTTAATGGTACCCTCAAAAAGAAGAAAGACCCCGGATATAATATCCTTGAATATTTGTTGAAGGCCCAGCCCCAGACCCACAAGCAGGGCTGCAGAACTTGCCAGAAGGAAGGTTATTTTAAAACCTATGGTATCCATGGCAAGTGCAATGGCAATAACCCACAAAAAATATTTGATAATCTGGTAGTAAGCATGGCTTTTGCCAATTTCAACATTTTTGGTGCTGCTGGCACGACCAAACATCTTTTTTAGTCCCCATAATACCAGTCGGGTTATAACTAAAATTAGAACCACCATTAACACATCAACAACATTAATTACAAGCTTTTCTGTTGTAATAATATTTAAATCAAGTATATCTTTTATTGCCATTGCTTATATTTTGCTGAATTTTTAAGGTAAATTGTGTTGTTATCCAAAAATACAATAACTTGTTTAAAAATAACTTAGAATCTCCGAGAATTAGAGGCTCATACACTTTACCTTTGTAATTATTAAATGGTAGTATATGTACTTGAAAAAGCTAGACATTATAAATTTCAAAAATTACCCTGAACTGGATGCAACCTTTGTACCTGGCATTAATTGTTTTCTTGGAAATAATGGTGAAGGAAAAACCAATTTGCTTGATGCCATATATTACCTGTCCATGAGTAAAAGCTTTTTTAATCCAGTTGATAGTCAGAATATCCGGCATCAGGAGGAATTCTTTGTTATTCAGGGAGAATACGAAAGAAAAGATGCCACAGAGAATATTTATTGTGGGCTAAAAAAAGGCCGACGGAAGAAATTCAAGAGGAATGATAAGGAATATTCTAAATTATCGGAACATATTGGACTTATTCCAATAGTGATGGTTTCTCCGTACGACAGCGCCTTGATTACTGATGGTAGTGAGGAGCGAAGAAAATTCATGAATATTGTTATCAGCCAATATGATCTCAATTACCTCGATAATACCATAAATTATAACCGTATTCTTTTTCAGCGGAATGCATTGTTGAAACAGCAGGCCAACAATCATTCCTTTGATAAGGCTACCATTGAAATTTATAATGAACAGTTGCACTCGCTTGGCCATGCAATATTTGAGAAACGTAAAAATTTTATTGAAGAACTAATTCCAGTTTTTCAGAATTTTTATACCAAAATATCCGGGGGAAAGGAAACGGTAGGGCTACAATATTCCAGTGTCCTTAAAGACAATCAACTAATTGATCTTTTAAACATCAATCTCTCCCGCGACAGAGCCTTACAGCATACTTCGCAGGGTGTGCACAAAGATGATCTTGTTTTAACACTGGAAGATTATCCCATAAAGAAAACCGGGTCGCAAGGGCAGCAAAAAACTTACCTTGTGGCACTTAAACTTGCAAAGTTCAGTTTTATAAAGAAAATTCATAAGCTTAATCCCATTTTGCTCCTTGACGATATTTTTGATAAATTTGATCCGGGACGTGTTCGGGAAATTATTAACCTGGTAGGCGAAGATGGATTTGGACAAATTTTTATTACTGATACTGAGCGGGAACATTTGAAGGATATATTGAAAGAAAACACATCAGAAGCACGTGTTTTTATCATTAAAGATAATATGGTTAACATTCAGGAATAAAACGAAATGAGGAAAAGTAAAACACAACCCTTGAAAAATATACTTCAGTTTTCTTTGGATGAATTGAACCTCACCCAAAAGTTAAAAGAGGTACGCATTATTTCGCGGTGGCAAGAGTTTATTGGGAAGAATATTGCCACCAAAACAGAGCGACTATATATTCGGAATCGTACTCTTTTTGTTTATCTGAACTCCTCAATAGCACGGGAAAACCTTCGTTTGTTGCAAGATGCGTTGCCTGCAAAAATAAATGATTTTGCTGGTGAAAACCTGGTGGATAAAGTTGTGATAAGATAAATTCACGAGAATAAGGTTATAAAGCCATCGAGTGTTGTTATCATGCTGCTTATAAGAACCCTTGGGCTCCTTTCATCCTTATCCCAAATTTTTTCCCTTTTGGACGTTTAGGAGCAAGTTATTACAGTAGAATTATAAAATTTTCTATATGTGCATCTCTGTTATACCATATATAAAGAGCCACCTGAATGATTGAATGTTGCACCAGTAACGGAAGCAAGTGTGTTAATTTCGTGTCGAGAACGCAACACACCTAAAAAAGCAAAAATGAGTGCTTCTTTATAATTTATAATCTCCTGATCCGGAATAATAATTTTTTGTTCAGTATGCTCTCTCAGGGTTTCAATGAGAAATTTATTCAGTGCACCGCCACCTGTTACAAGTATTGTTTTGTTATTTGATTTGCTCAGGCATTTATTTATTTGAGAACAGATATGATGAGTAAATGTGTGCAGTTTATCTTCGGGCGACGAATCATAATTATTCAAAAGGGGAAAAACATTACTTTCCACCCATTCTCTGCCAAGCGATTTTGGCGGTTTTTTCCTGTAATAATCCAAAGCCTCCAGTTGCTCAAATAATTCTATAATCAATTTACCACTTCTTGCGAGTTCACCATCTTTATCATATGGCATCGTTCTTTCGGCGCTAAGGGCATTCAGCACTATGTTTGCGGGACAGATATCATAGGCAATATATTTTTTTCTAAATTCGTAAGAAATATTAGCAAAGCCTCCCAGATTCAGTGCATAATTATAGTTGCCAAACAAAACCTTATCTCCCAGTGGCACAAGAGGCGCTCCCTGGCCTCCCAGTGCAACATCCAGGTCGCGAAAGTTGGTAATCACTGTCATACCAGTTTTGGCAGCAATTTCAGCCCCGCAACCTATTTGCAGGGTTATTTTCTTCTCGGGCTGATGAAACACTGTGTGACCATGGCAGGCAACAATATATTCCTTTTGCACCTTATCTGCCATGAATTTTTTAATCTGACCGCCAATAAATTTCCCGTACTCCTTATGCAAACAGGTCAGATCAAAACCTGAGAGTCTGGGTGCAAGAATGAGGCTGTCTTTTAATTTCTTAGGATAGCTGGCGGTTTTGTACCCCTTAATTTCAAATTCCCAGTTTACACCATTTTTTGAAAACCGGCAAAGCGCCATGTCAAGCCCATCCAAAGATGTCCCGGACATAACTCCAACTGCATAATGGTATTTAAGATTCTTTCCGGGCATTTATTTTATATTGCTACACATGTTCCACCCCAGGTTATTGTTTCTATCTGGAATGTTTATCAAATCTATCCTTGCAGTACCAGTTAATAACCGGGAGGGAGGAAGAAATTGAAACTTACCTTAGTAAATATCGGGAAATATAAGAAAATCCTCATTACCAGACAATAAGAATACTATATTTTTTATGAAATGGGGAATATACCTTTTGAGGGGTGGATTTGTTATGATGAGTGAAAAACATAATTTAAATAAAAAAGGCCGGTAAATTTAAGTTTACCGGCCGTATATTATCATTTTTAAAAAAGATGCTTATTTAATCGCCTTCACTACGGCTTCAAAAGCAGCAGGGTGGTTCATTGCTAAATCTGCAAGTACTTTGCGGTTTAGAAGAATACCTTTTTTGTTAATTTTCCCGATAAATTCGGAATATGACATATCATACTCTCTTACAGCTGCATTAATACGCTGTATCCATAGTGCACGGAAATTACCTTTCTTTTTCCTTCTGTCGCGGTATGCATATTGTAACCCTTTTTCAAGAGAGTTTTTGGCTACCGTGTAGACATTCTTTCTGCGGCCGAATTGGCCTTTGGTTTGTTTCAGAACTTTTTTGCGCCTGTGTTTGGCTGCTACTGAATTTACTGAACGTGGCATAATTTAAAGATTTGGAATGTTTAGCGTTCTGTTATTCAGACCCTTTTTTTGGCTACAACATTCAATTAATAATAAAAAAATTTATTTCAGAAAAAGATGATTACTTCATGGTTAACAGACGCTTAACATTGCTTTCATCTGCTTTATGAACCAAAGAAAAATAAGTAAGATTTCTCTTTCTTTTCTTGGTTTTTTTTGTCAGAATATGGCTTTTGTAAGCATGCTTCCTTTTAATCTTTCCTGACCCGGTGAGGGAAAACCTCTTTTTAGCACCGGGATTTGTTTTCATCTTAGGCATGGTTCAAATTTATATTTGGTATTAAAAAATTATTTCTATTTCTTCTTCTTAACTGAGCCTTTGGGTGAAAGTATCATGTTCATTCTTTTTCCTTCAAGCTTTGGCATTTGCTCTACCTTTGCCAGTTCTTCAAGGTCCTGGGCAAAACGAAGCAATAATATTTCTCCTTTATCTTTGTACAGAATAGAGCGGCCCTTAAAGAATACATAAGATTTTACCTTATTACCGTCTTCAAGGAATTTTTCTGCGTGTTTCAGTTTAAAGTTGTAATCATGCTCATCAGTGTTGGGCCCAAAACGAATTTCTTTTACTACAATCTTTACAGCTTTGGCTTTTAATTCCTTTTGTTTCTTTTTTTGTTGATAAAGAAACTTCTGATAGTCAATGATTTTACAAACAGGTGGATCTGCTTTGGGAGATATCTCTACAAGGTCAAGTTCTTTTTGATCTGCAATTTTTATTGCTTCTTCAACGGACATGATGCCTTGCTTATCTTCATCAATATTATCGCCAACAAGCCTCACGGTTTTGGTACGGATCTTATCATTGATCCGGTGTGCAGGCTCCTGTTGCCTCCTCATTGGTCTCCGATTACCTCTGTTAAATACTGGTCCAGCTATGTTACGGTCCTCCTTACTTTAGTGAATAATTGGTTTAACTATATTTATTTTAGTTGATCCATTTGCTGATCAACTTCATTTTTCAAAAACTCTGCAAATTCCTGCATTTTCATGCTGCCTTTGTCTCCATCGCCTTGCTTTCTTACAGAAACAGTCTCTTCTCCGGCTTCTTTTTCTCCTACTATAAGCAAATAAGGAATACGTTTTAATTCATTGTCTCTTATCTTTTTGCCTATTTTCTCGTTTCTGTCGTCAATAAAACTGCGAATATCGTAATTATTTAGAAAATTTAAAACTTTTTGGGAATATTCATTAAATTTTTCGCTTATTGGCAGGATAACTACCTGCTCTGGTGCAAGCCAAAGTGGAAATTTTCCGCCGGTATGCTCAATTAAAACAGCCACAAAACGTTCCATAGATCCGAACGGTGCTCTGTGGATCATCACCGGCCTGTGCTTTTGATTATCACTGCCAATATATTCCAGCTCAAACCTTTCCGGCAGGTTATAATCTACCTGTATGGTGCCCAATTGCCATTTTCTTCCAATGGCATCACGAACCATAAAATCAAGTTTTGGTCCATAGAAAGCCGCTTCGCCATATTCTATTACTGTATTCAGCCCTTTGGCTTCTGTAGCTTTAATAATAGCCGATTCGGCTTTTTCCCATACATCATCGGAGCCAATGTACTTTGTTTTATCTTCCGGATCACGGAGTGATATCTGTGTTACATAATCTTTGAAATCAAGTGCTTCAAAAATAAGCAGCACAATATCAATCACTTTTATGAATTCTTCCTCAAGCTGATCCGGACGACAAAAAATATGTGCATCATCCTGAGTAAAGCCTCTTACTCTTGTAAGCCCGTGCAGTTCGCCACTTTGCTCGTAGCGGTATACGGTGCCAAATTCAGCATATCTGACCGGAAGATCTTTATAACTCCGCGGTTTAAACTTGTATATTTCGCAATGGTGAGGGCAATTCATGGGTTTAAGCAAGAATTCCTCACCCTCCGCAGGGGTTTGAATGGGTTTAAAACTGTCCTGGCCATATTTTTCATAATGGCCAGAGGTAACATATAATTCTTTTTGTCCAATATGGGGAGATAAAACCTGCTCGTACTGGTAACGCCGTTGCACACGTTTCAGGGCATTTTCAAGTCGTTCCCGCAGCTGTGTACCTTTAGGGAGCCATAAAGGCAAGCCCTGACCTACTTTTTGCGAAAATGTAAAAAGCTCAAGTTCTTTTCCTATTTTACGGTGATCTCTTTCCTTTGCCAGTTCAAGCATTTCCAGATATTCATCCAGCAATGTTTTTTTCGGAAAGGATATCCCATAGATGCGGGTAAGCTGTTTTCTTTTTTCATCACCACGCCAGTAAGCGCCTGCTATACTCAGCAGTTTGATGGCTTTTACAGGAGAGGAATTTGCCAGATGGGGTCCACGGCATAAGTCTGTGAAATTTCCCTGCTCGTAAAATGTTATGGTTCCATCTTCAAGCTCATTTATCAATTCAATCTTATACTCATCGCCTTTTTGCGAGTAGAAATTCATGGCTTCCTGCTTGGAAACCTCTCTGCGTGCAAACTGGCTTTTTTGCCGCGCCAGTTCTGTCATTTTTTGTTCTATTTTGGGCAGGTCTGCATCGGTTATGGTAACACCTTCAGGTGGATCAACATCATAATAAAATCCATTTTCTATGCTTGGGCCTATACCGAATTTTATGCCCGGGTAAAGCGCTTCCAGCGCTTCAGCCAGCAAATGAGCAGAGGAATGCCAGAAAGCGTGTTTGCCTTCAGGGTCGTCCCATTTATGCAAATGAATGGAAGCATCCTGGAAAAGAGGCCGGTGTGCATCCCATAATTCTCCATTAACAGTGATAGCCAGCACCTGCGATGCGAGTGAATTACTGATGCTTTTTGCAATCTCTATACCTGTTACCCCGGGTTCATATTGTCTTACTGAACTATCCGGTAATGTGATGTTTATCATTTAAAATGGAACTTTTTTGTTTAAGGTGTGCAAAGATAGTGAATTAATAGCAAGAATGCAGCTAATATGGGATAAAGTATAAATATCGGTGTACAGAAACATAAAAGCCCCTGCAATTTGCAGAGGCTGCTTGTATCATTTTGAACCGAATTAGTAACGCTCCATTGTAGAAAAGAAGAAATCAGATTCTATTATGGCATTATCATCGCTGTCAGAACCATGTACAGCATTGTTTTGCATTGATTCTGCATATAATTTTCGAATGGTTCCTTCGTCGGCATTTTCAGGGTTCGTAGCTCCTATCAGTTTGCGGTAATCTTCCACTGCATTGTCTTTTTCCAGAATAGCTGCCACAATGGGGCCAGAAGTCATAAATTCCACTAGTGAGCCGAAAAATGGCCTTTCTTTATGCACAGCGTAAAAGGCTTCTGCTTGGTCAGTAGAGAGTTTTACATATTTCATGGCGATAATTTTAAAACCACCTTCATTAATTTTTTTGATAATTTGTCCGATGTATTGGTTTTTAATTGCATCGGGTTTAATCATGGTAAATGTTATTTTTCCGTTCATCTCGAAATATTTAATTGTTTTTACTTAAGCCATGTAAAAATAAAAATGTGGACCTTAGTTGCCTCATTTCTAAATGCAAGGCTTGTATTCCTTTATTTATATGATGCGGCGAAAATACAAAAACTTTTCTAAGCAGGTAAAACCAGGGAAATTAATTTTTATATTTGAGAGATATTAAACAACAGATATGCAAATTTCATTAGAAAAAATACCCGAACGATTATCTCGTTTACTATTACATGAGCAGAAAAAAATATTGGTAATCTCTCACCTTAACCCGGATGGAGATGCCATTGGTTCTGTACTTGCTTTTTATCATTTTCTT
>Ga0207419_1001826_pt1 | contig 15113 bp, 11 predicted proteins | sample ElkSloMetagenome_4_FD_184723 | JGI IMG/M metagenome (GOLD analysis project Ga0207419, IMG submission 184723) | Hot spring microbial communities from Elkhorn Slough, Monterey Bay, USA - MD2A (version 2) | ecosystem: Environmental > Aquatic > Marine > Intertidal zone > Estuary: Microbial mat ...
GGCCTCTCCGCCGCGCGCCGCCTCGATCGAGGCATTCAGGGCGAGCAGGTTGGTGCGCTGGGCGATAGTCTGGATCAGTTCGACGATCTGGCCGACCTGCAACGCGCTGTCGGCAAGCGCGGAGATGGTCTCATCTGCTTCGGTCGCGGAATTCGTCGCCTGCCGTGCAAGCTCCGCCGAAGAGGCGGCCTGGCGGCTTATCTCGCCGATCGACATGGCGAATTCGTCGCTTGCCGCGGCCGCGGCGGTGGCGCCCGAATTGGCTTCTTCCATCGAGACGGCGACCTCGCCCGTGCGGCGGCTGGTTTCCTCGGCGGCTACGGCCATTTCCCGCGATGTCGATTTCAGCTGGGTCGAGGCGGCGGCGACCCCGCTCACCACGTCGCCCACGGTGCGTTCGAACTGGTCGGCGATATCGCGCAGGACGCGCTCGCGTTCGAGCCGCGCCTCCTCCTGCTGGACCTGGAGGCGCGCCTGTTCGTCGAGCTCCTTCCTCGCGCGATCGGCCCGCTCGCGGCTGAGTTTCTCGAGACGCTTGCCCGCGCGGTGGAAGATCTCGAGCGCGCGGGCCATCTCGCCCACTTCGTCGCGGCGCTCCTTGCCCGGGATCGTCACATTCGCATCGCCGCTCGCAAGCTTGGTCATCTGCTCGGTGATGTCCTTCAGCGTGCCGCCGACATTGCGGTCGAAATAGCGCTGCACGACCAGCGTCAGCACGGTCAGCGCGCCGGCGAGCGCGATGACGATGAAGAACAGCGAGGAGAGGAGCTCCTCGCCCGTATCCGACATTGCATCGGCATCCGCTCCGAGCAGGGCAGCCATCTCGGACGCTTCCTCCAGAACGAGACCGCCGGTCGCGGTGACTTCGGCCGCGCGGCTCGCGCGGCGCGCGTCGTTGGCGGCCCGGTCGAAGACGCCCAGCTGGCGGCGGAAATCGGCGATCCCTTCTTCGACGAGGGCGAGTTTCTCGAACGCGGCGACATTCGTCCCGCGCACCATTTCGCGCAAGGTTCCGGCCTTCGCATCGGCCGCCGACAGGCTGGCGAGAGCGGCCTCGGCGCGCGCCGTCTCGCCCTCGGCAACGAGCATCTCGGTATGCCGCTGCGCCTGGGACAGATCGACCACCAGCCGTTCGGCGGCGATCGCGTGGTCATGGATCACGTTGATGCTCTCGGCCCGGTCGGAAAGCCGAATGAAGCCGAAGATGATGAACACGCCCGCGACCAGCGCGAAGCCGAGATTGACGAAGAAGAACAGCGAGATTTTGCGCCCGATCGACAGCGCGCCGAACCATGCGCCCAGGTCCGACAAGGCCCGGGGCCGGTTGCTGCGCGCTGCGGCACCGGTGCGTTCGGCTTCGAGATCGACTGCGAGTTCCTGGAGCGCGCTCATGCCGCGTTGCTACCTTTTGCTTTTGCCATGCCCTGATCGGCGTTCTGTTCTTCGACGAGCCGGTCGATTTCGCGGGCCGGCATCGCCCGGTAATAGAGCCAGCCCTGGATCTGGTCGCACCCGGCGGCGCGCACGAGATCGGCCTGGGGTTCGGTTTCCACCCCTTCGGCGGTCACGCCCATGCCGAGCGCGCGGGCGACCGCGATGCTGGAAAGCATCATCGCGCGGCTGCCATCGTCCTCGCCCGCCTGCACGACGAGGCTGCGATCGAGCTTGAGCTTTTCGAACCGGAACTGGCGCAGAAACCCGATCGAGGCGTAGCCGGTGCCGAAATCGTCGAGGCTGATGCGCACGCCGAAGCCGCGGATCACGTCGAGCGTGCGTTCCGCGACCACGGGGTCGAGCACGAGGCAGGTTTCGGTAACTTCGAGTTCGAGCCTGCGCGGGGGAAAGCCGGTTTCCTCGAGGATCTCGCCGAGCTTGATCGGGAATTCGGGATTGCGCAGCTGCGCGGCGGAAATGTTGACCGACAAGGTGATGTCGTCCCAGCCCAGCGCGTCGACCACCGACTGGCGCAAGACCCACAGCCCGATCGGATTGATGAGCCCGGATTCCTCGGCCACCGGGATGAAGACATTGGGGCCGATGATGGGGCCACGCGTGCGGTTCCAGCGCAGCAGCGCCTCGACTGCGACGATCCGCTGGTCGCGCGCCGATACGAGCGGCTGGTAGGCAAGTTCGAATTCGCCGTCGGCGAGCGCGCGGTGAAGGTCGTCCTCGATCTCGCGCACCGCCTCGCGGCGCTGGTCGAATGTCCTGTTGAACCAGGTGCAGCGCATCTTGCCACTGCGCTTGGACGCGGACATCGCGACATCGGCGCGGCGCAGCATCTCGGAGGGTTCGAGCCGCTCGGCCTCGGTCGAGCGGGCCAGCCCGATGCTCGCCCCGACCGACAACTGGCGACGGCCGGCGGGTATTTCGAGTTCGACCGGGCTCTTCAGCGTGTCGAGCAGGCTGCGGCAGATCCCTTCGAGGATCGTGCCGGCCACGCGCCCGTGCATAACCGCCGCGAATTCGTCCCCGCCGAGCCGGTAGCACGTGGCCTCGCGCCCGCAGGCCCGGCGCAGGGCCAGCGCGCATTCGCGGATCAGCTGGTCGCCGACCGCGTGGCCGTAATGGTCGTTCACTTCCTTGAAACTGTCGAGGTCGATGAGCGCGAGCGCGACTTCCTCCTCCCCGCGCGAAAATTCCTCGATGTCGCGGATCATCGCCCTGCGATTGGGCAGATCGGTAAGACCGTCGCTAAGGGAAAGCTCCTCGAACTCGCGGACATTGGCGATCCCCGTGCTGCCGAGCAAGACCAGCGTCGCGGCATAGACCAGCGCGCCTGAAATGAGCAGCGAGCCGGAGGACAGGAACTGGATGCGGTCGCTCGCGATGACGACCATGGTGATGAGCCCGAAGACGAGGCTGAGCACGGCGAGAGGAACCAGCACGAGCCCGGCCGGGGTCAGTCGCAGGGGCTTGCTTTTCATCGACACAAGGTCATTCCCGTCAGGCCTTATCGTCCGCAGCAACGGCCGCTGCCCGGTCTCGCGGCGGCGCGCGGATTTTCGTAAAGGCGAAGGGCTAAGGAAGCGTAAACCATGCGCCGCGAGCCACGTGGAAATACGTAGGGCGGCGGTAATCCTCACCCCGCCTGGAGCACTTTTGCACGGACCGCGGGAAGCGCGCGCATGTAGATGCTCGCACGCTTGTCGGCGGGAACGAAGGCGTCGGTCTGGCCGACCACGGTCTCGCCCGCGCCGAGCATCAGGAAGCCGTCCGGCGCAAGCGCGCCCGACAGCCTGGCAAAGGCGCGCCGGCGGGTGTCCTGATCGAAATAGAGCAGCACGTTGCGGCACAGGACAAGATCGACCGGTTGGCGCAGCGGCGCCTCGCCAAGCATGTTGTGCTGCTGGAAACGGGTGATGCGCCGCACTTCCTCGTGGATCTGCCAGCCCGCCGGCGTCTCCTCGAAATGCCGCAGCATCTGAGCGACGCCGAGCCCGCGCTGGACCTCGAACTGGCTGTAGAGCCCGCTGCGCGCGGCGCGGATCGCCTTGTGCGAGACATCGGTGCCGAGGATGTCGATGCTCCAGCCCGCCCAGCGCTCCTTCTGTTCGGCGAACATCATGGCGAGCGAATGGACTTCCTGCCCGGTCGAGCAGCCCGCCGACCAGATGGTCAGCCGCTTCGTGTCCCGCCGCCGTTCGGCGAGCAGCGGGAGGATGTCGGCGGGAAGCTGGTCGAAGGTCGGTTTGTCGCGGAAGAAATAGGTCTCGTTGTTGAGCAGCGCCTCGACCACTTCGGTCGCGAGATCGCGGTCGGTCGATCGGCGGCGCGGCTCGTCGAGCAGGCAGACGAGCTGGTCGACATTGCTGATGCCGTATTCGCGAAAGACCCCGCCAAGCGCGCTCGACACGCGCCAGCGCCGGCTTTCGGTCAATTGCTGTCCGGTCCGCTCGGCGAGCAGGTCGGCAACGATCTGGTGAGAGGCCTGGCTGGAATCCATCATGCGTCGGGTCCCTTGCGCCGCCTAGCGGGCGAGCGGGGCGGGGACCAGCGCCATGATCGCTTCGGCCAGCATTTCGGGCGGGGCGATAAGCGTCGCAAGATCGGCCTTGGCGACCGCGCCGGGCATGCCCCAGACGGCGCTGGTTTCTGCATCCTGCGCGTAGATCGTGCCGCCCGCGCGGTGCAGGGCGGCCGCGCCCTCGGCCCCGTCGCGGCCCATGCCCGACAGGATCACCGCGAGCACCCGGCCCTCGCAGGCTTCGGCGAGGCTGGAGAGCATGGGGTCGACCGAGGGCAGGCAGCCGCTCGGCATCGGATCGGCGCAGACGCGCGCGACAAGGTCGTCGCCGCGCCGTTCGACCATCATGTGGCCGTGCCCGGTCGCGATCGCGATCTCGCCCGGGCGGATCGGCGTGCCGTCATCGGCGATATGGGTGCGGCGCCCGCTCGCGATCTCGATCTGGCGGGCGAAGACCGGCATGAAGGACGAGGGCAGGTGCTGCGTGACGAGGATCGGCAGGTCGAATTCCGGCGTCAGCGCGCGCAGCATAAGGTTGAGCGCGTGAATGCCACCGGTCGACGCGCCCACCGCGAGCACTTCGGGACGTTTTCCGCGCAGCAGCCGCTCGCCCGGACGCGGACCCTTGCGCGCTGGGCCGCCCGCCGGGGCGATCTCCGCCTCGAGGCCGATCGCCTCGGCCGTGTCACGGCCGAGCGCGCGAATCTTGCCGAGGAGCTGGCTGCGATAGTCTTCGTTGAAGCCGCCCGGCCGCGGCTTGAGCATGGTGTCGGCTGCGCCTGTCGAAAGCGCCGCGAGCGTGTGCTCCGCCCCGTCCTGGGTGAGCGAGGAGACGACGAGCACCTGCACGTCGTCGGAGGTCGCGAGGATCTGCGGCAAGGCTTCGAGGCCGCCCATTCCCGGCATTTCGAGATCGAGCAGCACGACGTCGGCAGGAGCGCCCTTCAATTGCACGATGGCCCGTTCGGCGCTGCTTGCAGTGCCGGTGACGACCATCTGCCGGTCGCTTTCGACCATCCTTTTGAAAATCGTGCGCACGGTTAGCGAATCGTCGACGATCATCACGCGGATGCCGCCGCGAATCTCGCCGCTCCGCTTGTGCTCGGCGGTCGCGCCCCGGTCAGCCGGTGAAGGGGCCCCGCTCATGCAAAACCGACCAGCTGGAGCTTGATCTGGAGCGTTTCGTGATCGAACGGCTTCATCACGTATTCGTCGGCCCCGGCCGAGATCGCCTCGCGGATATGGGCGACGTCGTTCTCGGTCGTGCAGAACACCACCTTGGGCGCATCGCCGCCCGGGCGCTGGCGCAACTGGGTGATGAATTCGATGCCGGTCATCACCGGCATGTTCCAGTCGAGCAGGACCACGTCGGGCATCTCCGCCTCGCAGGCATCGAGCCCTTCCTTGCCGTTTTCCGCCTCGCTCACGATGAAGCCGAGCGTTTCGAGGATATGCCTCGAAACCTTCCGGATCACCCGAGAATCATCGACGATCAGGCACGTTTTCATTGGACCCCCAGTGGTGGCGATGCACCGGAACCTAGGAACAAGAGGTAAGCATTGGATTAAGCCGCGGCGCCGAATACCTCGGGCGAGACCGCCGGGCCCGCGATGAGGGCGGCCAGATCGAGCAGCAGGGCAGGGCCGATCGCGGTTTCGATCATGCCGGTGGCGACGCGCGACCACTCGGGCCCGAACCCGCCGGGGACCTGGCCCGCCTCGGCCGAACCGGTGGTAATGTCCTCGATCGCATCGACGCGCAGGGCATAGGAATGGCCCGAAACCGCGACGACCGCGGCGCGGTGGTCGGTCGGCCACTCGCGAGCGTCGAAGCCGAGCGCGAGGCGGCAATCGATCACGGTCAGCGCCTGGCTGCGCATGGCGGTGATCCCGGCGATGAAGGCGGGGGTGCGCGGGACCGGCGTGACCGCGCCGATTTCGATCACCGAGCTCACGTCATGGGCATGGAGTGCGCAGCGCCGCCCGGCGATCTGGGTCATCACGAAAAGGTCGTTCATGCGTTTGCTTTCCGATTGCGGCTGGCGCTGCCGCTGCGGCCACGTGCGTGCTGGAGCGCATCGACCAGCGCGGTGCGATCGTAACGGTAGATCGTCTCGCGATCGCCGCCGTCGGGCTGATCGCTGAGACGGATGACCGATCCTGCGACCGGGCGATCGAGCGCGGCCGCGACTTCGTAGACATCCTCGAACATGATGGTGAGAGCGACTTTGTCATCGGCGACGTTCGGTTCGGCGATGGCGTATCCGGCCGAGGTTACGAGCGGGGCGAGGATAGTGCGCGCCCACTCGCTGTCGGGCAGGCGGGCGAGCGGGCGGGCAGCGGGTTCGGGCGGTTCGCCGTGGCGGGCGAAGAGTTCGTGCCCGTCGATCAGTGTCACGGTCTGCCCCGCGACCAGTGTCACTGCCTCGACCAGCGGATCGTCCGCAACGGGTTTGAGCGGCTCTGTCAGTTCGACCGCATCGTCGACTTCGGCAACGGCGTGGAGCAGTTCGCACGCCCCGTCCGAAAGGCGCAGCAGGCGGACCTTCTCGCTCGCCAGCGGGCCTTCGGGAAGGCTGACAAGCGGCAGGATCACGCCGTCGATCACCGCCCGGGCGCGGCCTGCACTCCGATCGATCGCGCTTGCCGGGGCGGTTTCGATCCGTTTGACCAGTTCGAGCCTCAGGCCCGAGCGGCGGCCGGCGAAATCGGTGAACAGCATCGCCCGCATCACGTCGCCCGAAGCGCGGTCGAGATCGTCCATCCCCGTCTTGAGCACCCGGGTGCGCGCATCCGAGACGAGATCGTACATGCCCGCGATGTTGGTCACGTCGAGCAACAGGACCGGCTGCCCGTCGTCAAGCAGGGTGGAGCCCGCGTAAAAGCCGCTCTTCATGACGGCGGGCGCGAGCGGTTTCACCACCAGGTCGCCATGGCTGTGAATCCGGTCAACCGCGAGCGCGAACAGGTCCCCGCTCGCAAGACGCAGCATGACCATGGTGCGATCGCCCTCGGCCACGTCGCCGCAATCGAGCCCGAGCACGTCGGAGAGCAGCAGGCACGGCACGCGCTGGCCGCGGAAGGTGATGAGCGAAGTCTCGCCCATGCAGGTGTAATCGAGCGCCTTGGCCGAGGAATGGACGATTTCCTCGACATAGCTTTGCGGGATGGCGAAACGCTGGTCGCCGGTTCCGACCGTCAGCCCGGCGATGATCGAGAGGGTGAGCGGGATCTGGAGCGTGAAGAGCGTGCCGACGCCCGGCTGGCTCGATACCTTGATCGATCCGCCGACGCGTTCTAGATTCTGGCGCACCACGTCCAATCCGACGCCGCGCCCGGACACGCCGGTAACCGTCTCGGCGGTCGAGAAGCCGGGCTCGAAGATCAGCTGGAGGATCTTGTCGCGGCCCATTTCGCGCCGCTCGGCCTCGCTGATGAGGCCGGTCGCGACCGCCTTTGCCGCGATCCGCTCCTCGTCGAGCCCGCGCCCGTCGTCGCTGACGACGATCGAGATTGTGTTGCCCGATTGCCGCGCGGCGATGGAAAGGAGTGCGATCTCGCGCTTGCCGCGGGCGAGCCGGTCGGAGGGCGGTTCGACGCCGTGGTCGATCGCATTGCGGATGATGTGGGTGAGCGGATCGCGCACGACCTCGATCATCTCGCGGTCGAGTTCGACATCGCCGCCTTCGAGATCGATCATCACCTGCTTGCCGAGTTCGGCCGAGAGGTCGCGCACGAGCCGCGGGAGCGAGGAGAACAGCGTCTCGATCCGCTGCATCCGCATGCGCGTGATCGCGTCGCGCACGTCGGACAGGATGGTGGTCAGCCGCTCGAACGGGCCGTCGATGGTCGGCTGGTTGCCGGCCTGGCGCAGCCGGTGGGCAAGATCGTTGCGCGCGAGCACCATGTCGGAGACGCCGCTCATCACCCGGTCGAGCAGTTCGACCGGCAGGCGGATCGAGCGCAGCGCGGGATTGGGGGCCGCGTTGGAGGAGCGCGCATCGCCCTTTTCGGCGCCAGCCTCATCGCCTGCGAGGGTCGCTTCGGCAGCGGTTCCGGCCACGGGGCCTTCCCCGCGCGCGTCGATCTCGATTTCCGGTTCCTCGGCGAGCGCGGCGATCAGCGCCTCGTCGCCGCCCTCGGGAAAATCCTCGCCCGCCTCGACCGCGTCGATCATCGCGGCGATCCGGTCGATGATCGCGAGCACGGCGGAGACCAGCGCGCTGTCGGGTTTGCGCCGCCCTGCCCTGCAATCGGCAAGCGCGTCCTCGGCCGCGTGGCTGAGGCCAGCTAGACGCGGAAAGTCGAAGAATCCGCAATTGCCCTTCACCGTGTGGACGAAGCGGAAGATGTTATCGAGCCGCGCGCGATCGGCCGGGTCGGCTTCCCAGGCGATGATCTCGCCCTCGCTCGCCTCCAGCATCTCGCGTGTTTCCGCGACGAAATCCGCCAGCAGATCGTCCATGGTGCGCGCCCCAATTGCGTCAGTGCGCGCCTGTATGCAGGTTGATGGTTAACGAAGGCCTAGCGCGCCTTCGCTTGGGCCTCCCGCTCCCGCCTGTGCTCGAACAGGTACCACACGAGACCGATGGCGCTCACCGCTCCGAAGACATTGGCGGCGAGCTCGGCGAAATAGACGGCCTCGCTCCCCCAGGCGCCCTGTAGCAGCCAGGCGACCGGCAGCATGACGACGAAGACGCGGCCGATCGACTGGACGAGGGCATAGCCCGCCTTGTCGATCGCGTTCATGATGCCGTTGCCGACGATGAGCAGGCCGAACCCGGCATAGCCCCAGGCGGCGATCTTGAGATAGGTCTTGAACTCAGCGATCACCGGCGGATCGTCGGTGAAAAGGTCCGCGAACCAATCGCCCGCCGTGATCATGCCGACCGCGATGAACAGACCCCAAGCGATGCAGAAGACGCCCGCGAGCATCGCCGCCTCGCGCGCGCGGTCGAACTGGCGCGCGCCCCAATTCTGCCCGACGATCGCCCCGATGCTCGCCGAAAGGCCCAGCAGCGGGACCGTGGCGAAGCTCTGCAACCGCCCTGCCGCGCCGAACCCTGCGACCGCCGCCTCGCCTTCCAGTGCGACGAGTGCGGTGAGGACGGCGAGGCCGAACGGGTTGATCGCGTTGGAGAAACTCGCCGGCAGGCCGACCCGCAGGATCGCCTTCGCCGGATCGAGCATCCGGCCCTTGAAAATGAGCGAAAGGTCGAGCGGGATCGCGCTCCGCCTCACCAGCAGCACCGCGACGCCGACGCCCAGTGCCCAGCCGATCACCGTCGCGTAGGCCGCGCCGACAATGCCCAGCCCCTCGATCCCGAAAGCGCCGGTGATAAGGATCGGGTCGAGCACCCAGTTCGCCGCCGCATAGGTGATCGAGACGAGGCTGGTCCTGCGCGCCTCGCCCTGTCCGCGCAGCACGCCGTTGAATCCCATGATCGCGATCAGCAGCGGGAAACCGAGCGCGAAGGGCTGCATGTAGGTGCGGATCAGCGGCAGGGTGTCGCGCCCCGCATTCATCAGCGCGAAGATCGGATCGAGCAGCGCGAACAGGCCGAGCCCCATGACAAGGCCCGTGACGCAGGCAAAGGCGATCCCGAAATTGGCCCGGCGCGCGGCCTTGTGCGCGTCCCCTTCGCCGAGCGCGCGCGCCACGACCGAATTGATCCCGACCATCAGCCCGACGCCCAGTGAAGTGAGCGCGACCGAGATCGGGAAGATGAAGGATATCGCCGCCAGCGCGTCCGGGCCCAGCTGCCCGACGAAATAGGCATCGACCAGCCCGATCGACATGATCGCTGCGACGCCGACGATCATCGGCAGGGTCTGGCTCACGAGATGGCGCGGAATGCTGCCCGTGACGAGCTTTGCGGGCGCGCTCGCCGGATCGGCGGGCGCCCCGGTCTGCCCTGTCTCTGCCTTGCTCGCCGCGCTCATCGCCGACCGGGGTAATGGCGGGGGCGCCGCTTGGCAAAGGCAAAGCGCGCATGCCAGCTTGTGCGCGCGGGCAAAGCCGTGCGATAAACGCAGCAAAGCCAATGCCAAGCGAGACGAGAGGACAATCGACATGGCAACCCAGCTGAAATCCGGGAACGAACCGGGCATCGAATGCAGCAAGGAAGAATGGCAGGCGCGGCTGGACCTTGCCGCCTGCTACCGCATCTTCGACCATCTCGGCTGGTCGGAATCGATCTACAACCACATCTCGGTGAAAGTGCCGGGCGAGGAGGACACCTTCCTCATCAACCCGTTCGGCCTGCTCTATGACGAGGTCACCGCAAGCAATCTCGTCAAGATCGACGTCGAGGGCAACAATGTCGGTGGCTCGCCCTACATGGTGAACAAGGCCGGTTTCACCCAGCATGCCTATTTCCACAAGCATCTGGGGACGCGCGCGGCGGCAATCTGCCACGTGCACACCACCGCGACCATGGCGGTGTGCAGCCACAAGGGCGGGCTGCTGCCGACCAATTTCTACGCCTGCAATTTCCAGGGCCAGATCGGCTATCACGATTTCGAGGGCATCACGGTGCGCCCCGAGGAAGGCGAGCGGCTGGTCGAGAACCTCGGCGACCACTCGATCCTGATGCTGCGCAATCACGGCCCGGTCGTGATGGACAAGACCATCCAGGGCATGTTCGTCAAGATGTGGGCACTGCAGCGCGCGTGCGAGATCCAGGTCGCGACGCTCAGCATGGGCGATCCGCAGCCCGTCCCGCAGGACGTCGTCGACGTGCACCAGCGCGACCTTTCGGTGATGGCCGGACAGGGCGGCGCGGGCGTGTTCGATTTCGAGGCGTGGAAGCGCCGGATCGACCGGATCGACGACAGCTGGCGCAACTGATCCCGCGCGCGGCTTCGCGCCCTTGAGGAAAGCACCGATCCATGTCGCGCATGACGGTCAATGACCGGCCGGTCCAGTTCGATCTCGACCCCGAAATGCCGCTCGTCCACGCGCTGCGCGATGCGATGAACCTTACGGGCACCAAGGCCTGCGGGGGCGATTGCGTCGGCGCGTGCATGGTGCTGGTCGACGGGGCGGCGCTCAGATCCTGCCGGATCACCCTGGCCGAGGCGGAAGGGCGCTTCATCACCACGATCGAGGGTCTGTCGCGCGACCGGTCGCACCCCGTCCAGCAGGCGATGGTGGCCGAACAGGCGATCCAGTGCGGCTATTGTACGCCCGGCATTGTCATCGCTGCGGCCGCGCTGATCCAGCGCAATTCCTCGCCGAGCGAGGCCGAGATCGTGGAGGCGATCCCGAACATGTGCCGCTGCGGGGTCTATCCGCGCCTCGTGAGAGCGGTGCAGCGCGCAGGTCGCGTGCAGCAGCGGCGCGAAAACATCAGCGCCGCCCCGCCGCCGGGCATTAGCACCGAGGACGCCGCAAGGGCCGTCCCGGCGCTGAGGCCCGGCAGGGGAATGGAAACCTCCGACTGAGCTAGAACCGCGCCGTCACCGCGAAACGTGCATTGAGCGGCGGCGCGACCGTCACCTGGTGCACCGCGTGGGCGTTGGGGAAATAGAGCTCGTCGGTGAGGTTTTCGACATTGACCTGCACGCGGACATTGTCGCTCAGGTCGTACCACGCAGCCGCGTCGATCCGCGTATAGGCAGGCAGGATCGCGTTGTTGCTGTTGTCGGCAAAGCTCGCCCCCTGGTGCGTCAGGCCCAGCCCGAGGCCGAGCCGTTCGCCGACGGAAAAGTCGTTCCAGACCGACACCATGTGTTCGGGCAGTTCGCGGGGGCGAAGACCCGTGGGGCCGGTGCGGCTGACCTGTTCGCCGTCGAGATAGGAATAGCCCGCCGACACCGACCAGAAATCGGTCAGCGCGCCGTTCAGCGAGATTTCGAAACCGTGAATCTGCGAATCGATCACGTCGAGCGTTTCGGGGTCCGCATCGCTCGGCTGGGGCGAACTCTGCTCGATCTCGAACACCGCCGCCGTCAGCGCGAGCCGGTCGGCGAAATCCCATTTGAGACCCGCCTCGAGATTGGTGAACGTGTCGGGATCGAGCGCGGCGTCGGTCGGCCCGAGATCATCGAACTGCTCGCCCGAACGCGGAAGGAAGCTTTCCGAATAGCTCGCATAGAGCGAGACGTTCTCGCGCGGCTTGAATATGACGCCGAGGCGGGGGGAAATCTCCTCGTCGCGGCGGGTGCGCAATTCGCCCGAGACGGCGTTGTCGACCGCGATGTCGAAACTGTCGAAGCGCGCGCCGATGACGAGGTTGAGCCAGTCGGTCACCTCGATCTCGTCCTGCACATAGGCCGAGACGACTTCGATATTTACGCGCGTGTCGTCGTTGAGATCGGTGAAGGAATTGACGGTCGGCTGTCCGAACGCATTCGTGCCGACCCCGCCGCGAAGGGCGAGCGGACGCTGGATCGAGAAGATTTCATTGTCGTCCTGGGTCGTGTCCCAGACCGCGTTGAAGCGGAACTGGTCGGACGACGTGTCGATGTATTCGGCCCCCGCGACCAGCGTGTGGGCGATTCTCCCGGTTTCGAACGCACCGACGAGATTGGCGGAAAGGATGAGGTTCTCGCGCTCGACCTCGTCGACATAACCGTCGAGCGTGACCTGGTCGGGCGTGTTCACGGCATCGTAGCCGCTCGCATAGAAGTTCGAATAGACTTTGTCGTAATCGCCGTAGAAGGCGCTCGCATTGACCTTGAGGTTCTCGGAGAAATCGTGCTGCAGCAGCGCGCGGAAAGTGTGCGCGCTGAGCGTGGTGAAATTCTCTTCCGGATCGCCGAAGACAATGTCCTCGAACGCTTCGACCGGGCGGCCGTCGGCGCCGGTGGGAATGCCGCGGTCGATGAAGCGTTCGTGGTCGATATATTCATAGGCGAGGTCGATCACCGTGTCGGGGCCGAGCCGGGCACGCAGGGTCGGGTTGATGCCGATCCGTTCGCCGTCATAGAAATCGCGGTGGTTGTCGAGGCTTTCATACATGGCGTTAACGCGGAACGCCGCGTTGTCGCCTGCGGGCAGGTTGAAATCGGCGTAGATCCCGACTTCGCCGAACGTGTCCACCGAAGCTTGCGCGCTGCCGAAGGTCTCGCCGAAGACGCCCTTCTTGGTCACGCGGTTGACGATGCCGCCCGTGCCGCCTCGGCCGAACAGCAGGGCGTTGGGGCCGCGCAGGATCTCGACCTGTTCGAGATTGTAGAGCGCGCGGTAATACTGCACGTCGTCGCGCACCCCGTCGATGAAGAAATCGGCGGTCGAACGGATGCCGCGAATGATGATCGCGTCCCGGTGGCCTTCGCCCTGCGACATGGTGACGCCCGGCGTGTAGTCGGCGATCTGCGCGATCGAGGTGAAGCCGCGCCGCTCGATTTCCTCGTCGGTGACGATGGAAAGGCTCTGCGGCACGTCAAGGATCGGGGTGGGGGATTTGAGCGCGTTGACGAGATCGGAATAGAGCACCTCGCCCTCGACCACGATGTTGTCGAGCGCCGGGCTGCTGTCGGCGGCGGCGGCAGCGCCAGGAGCGGCAGCACCATCCGTTTCGGCGGCAGTCTCCGCGTGAGCCGGGAGGGCAAGGGTCGCGCAGCCCATGAGGAGGGCGGCGCGGGTCAGGCGATATGTCATGAAAGTTCCCTGGATATGCGTGTCGTCTGCGGATGCCCCCGCATCCGTGGAAGGGCGCCTATTGCAAGTTATTCGCAAGAGCAAGCGAAGTCGGACAATTTTCTCGCCCCGCCGCGAAGCTGTGGCTTTCGCGCCGCCATCGGGCTAGGCGCCTGAGCCGAGACCCCTGAAACAAGGCGAATGGCCGATCCAAGGCAGGAGACAGGCATGAAGGCGACGATCTGGCACAATCCCAAATGCGGGACCTCGCGACAGACGCTCGCGATTCTCGAGAACCTGAAGGGCGTCGATCTGACCGTGGTCGAATATCTCAAGGACCCGCCGACGCGCGACAAGCTTGCCCAGCTCTATATCGATGCCGGAATCAGCCCGAAGGACGGCCTGCGTCTGCGCGGCACCGATGCCGAGCAGCGTGGGCTGCCCGAGGCGGACATCGACACCATCCTCGACGCAATGGTCGCCGACCCGATCCTGATCGAGCGCCCGCTGGTCGAAACCGACAAGGGCGTGCGGCTGTGCCGGCCGCAGGACAAGGTGCTGGAGATATTGTGAGGCTCAGTCCCCGGCAGCACCGGTAAGGTCGCGGTCGGATTGCAGCGCGAACCAGCCGTGCACCAGAACGCCGAGGCACAGGGCGACGATCAACCCGAAGCCGAGCCAGTCCGAATGGTTGTAGAGCCACACGCCCAGGGCAGGCGCATAGATGTAGCTTGCCCCGGCAAGGCTCGCGACGATGCCCGATGCCTGCCCCTGTTCGGCCCGGCTCACCGCAAGTGAAGTGCCCGACGTGGTGCCCGGGCGGAACAGGCCGAAGCCCAGCGAGGCGATGGCATAGCCCAGTGCGATCGTGTGGATCGTATCGCCCAACGCCAGAACCGTCGTCCCGAAAGCGGCGATGACGAGCCCCCAGAGCGTCGCCGCACGCGGGCCGAGATCGAAGCGCGGGATCAGCCCCCATTGCGCAAGCAGGGTCGCGATGGCCCCGCTCATCAGGACAAGGCCGACCGGCCCAGCGCCTTCGGCCGGCGTGTCGCGCAGGCCCAGCCGATCGAGCACGAGGAAGCCCGAAATGCCAAGCACCATGGCCTGCGCATGCCCGCCGAAAAAGCCCGCGATCACCCAGGGGCGCAGCCGCTTGTCGAGCCAGCGCAGGCGGGGCGGCTCGCCCTGCTCCGATCCTTCCGCCTCGAACGCAGCATCCGGATCGCTCGGCGCGCCCGATCCGCTCGAATAGGGGGCCGCGAAACCGCGAGCGGCGAATTGCGGCTCGTCATTGGGCAGGCGCAGGCGCAGCACGATGAGCGCGGCAAGACCGATTGCCGCAAAACAAAGGAACGGCCCGACCAGGCCGAGACCGAGAAAGGGCAGCACCATAAGCGGGGCGAGCGCCGGGCCGATCACCGTCCCCAGCCCGAAGCTCGAGGCGATCAGCGAGAGCGCCTGCGTCCGTTCGGCACGCGGCGTGCGTGAGGCGACATAGGCCTGGACCGCAGGCGGCGCGGCGCTGCCGAAACCGCCGTAGAGACTGCGCGCGGCGGCG
>Ga0207419_1001829_pt1 | contig 15088 bp, 12 predicted proteins | sample ElkSloMetagenome_4_FD_184723 | JGI IMG/M metagenome (GOLD analysis project Ga0207419, IMG submission 184723) | Hot spring microbial communities from Elkhorn Slough, Monterey Bay, USA - MD2A (version 2) | ecosystem: Environmental > Aquatic > Marine > Intertidal zone > Estuary: Microbial mat ...
AATGAAATTCAGTCGCAGTTTTTTCGAGAGCGGCCTGCTGAATTGCTATTCGATGTAGAGGCCGATCCTTTTGAAACTACCAATCTGGCCACTGAACCTGCTTATGGTGAAGTGCTTGCTAGTCTGCATGATACCTTGCATCATTGGATGGTAAAGCTGCCTGACTTATCGCTCTATCCGGAGCATTACCTGACTGAAAATGCCTGGGACAATGTGCTTCAGTTTGGCCGGGAACATCAGCAGCAAATTGCCAGCTATCTTTCTACAGCCGATCAAAGCTTGCTTGAATTTGAATTGGCAGAGTCAAACATCTTGGCTGCGTTAAACTCAGAAGATCCCTGGCAGCGCTATTGGGGTTTGGTGGTTTGTAGCGCATTTGCCGAAAAGGCAAAGGAACTTTTGCCAAAAATAGAAACGATGGCAAAACAAGATCCTCAGCTAATCAATAGGGTACGAGCTGCAGAATACCTGGGAATTATCGGTAGCGGTGATCCATCAAAGCTGATGCTGGATGCACTCTACGCTACCCAAAACGGAACAGAGGCACTGTTGATGCTCAACAGTATCGTGTTAATGCAAGACAAATATGGATATCAATTTGATGTTCGAAAAGAAAAATTACAGCAGCAAGTACAAACGCATGGCGAAGTGAATAGGAGGCTGGATTATCTTAGTAACTTATAAGCTTTAATTACCAAATGGTCTGCAATTCATTGCCCTACGCTCATTAGAACCAAAACATAAATATCATAATTTTAGACATTTTAAATCAAAATATTAACATAAACCTATGAGATCTTTTCTAATACTATTTTTTAGTTTTTTATTTTTCTTATCCAATTATGCTGGCGCTATTGTTTTCGACCGTGATGATACCAGCCAGGTAAAATCCTTAAATGGGCAATGGCAATTTAAATGGTTACCCGATGGAGAGGGAGAAGTATTGGATCAATTTTATAAATTCGGTTACAATGCAGATGGCTGGGATATGATAAAGGTGCCAGCTAACTGGGAATTGCAGGGATTTGAGCCGCCCACTTATTTTACCAGCCGTACAGATGAAAAAGGCCTGTACCGTCGCAACTTTTCCCTGCCTGATTCCTGGAAAGACAAGCAAATTTTCATTTATTTCGAAGGGGTTTCATTTGGTTTTGATCTTTATCTCAATGGTGAAAAAACCGGCTCTTTTACCAGTGCTTTTCAGCAATACGAGCAGGATGTCACAAATTATATTAACTGGGAAGAAGAGAATTTGGTGGCGCTGAATGTTTTTAAAAACCATCCTCAGGTTGGATTTGATAGCAATGATGCATGGTCACTTTCTGGTATTTTTAGAGATGTATATTTGGTAGCAATGCCCAAAACATTTATCAATGACTTTACAGTAACTACCGATTTATCCGAAGATTTAAGTATGGCCAGCGTAGATGTGCAAACAATCATCCACGTGGTGAGAGAAAGAGAGGGTCAGGTTCGTGACCTAAGCATTGAAGCCACACTTAACAGTCCTGAAGGAGAGGAAATTTTTAGTCAAAAATTTCCGGTAAGCTGGCCTAACTACGATTTTCACCCGGGGCCGGTCAATTTTCAAATGGAAATAGATAATCCCATTTTGTGGAATGCAGAACATCCTCGCTTGCATCAGCTCAATTTGAAATTAGTGTCTGATGGTGAGGTTTTACAACGCTTAGAGCATAGAATGGGCTTACGAGAAATAACCATCGATCAAAATATATTGAAGATCAATGGCAAAGCCGTTAAGCTTAAAGGCGTTTGCCGGCATGAAATACATCCGGAAGTAGGCAGGGCATTGCGAGAAAAGCATTGGCGAGCCGATCTGGAACTCATGAAAAAGGGTAATATTAATGCTATCCGTACCTCTCATTATCCACCGCATCCTCGCTTTTTAGAACTTTGCGATGAATATGGTTTTTATGTCAATTGTGAAGTTCCGTTTGGTTTTGGTGAAGAAATGCTTTACAATCCACTGCATTTGGGCGATCTGCTAGCACGTGCAGAAAGAACGATTTCCAGAGATAAAAATAGGACCAGTGTATTGATTTGGAGTATTGGTAATGAAAACCCATTAACAGATATTGTAATTAAAACCGCCCAATATGTAAAGTTGCTCGATCCCACCCGACCTATATTGTTTCCGCATAACAATTTTGGTGGAAAGCGATTTGATCGAGCAACCGGCTTACCCGATTTTGTAGACATCTATGCAACCCATTATCCGACAAGTGAAAAAATGGAAAAAATAGCCAAAGAAAATACCTTCCAGCGGCCTCTGCTTACCACTGAATACAATCACTCACTCGATGTAGCCTACGGCGCGTTGATGGATAAATGGCAGATAGTTGAAAATTACGACAACTGGGCCGGTGGTATGATTTGGCTGTGGGCCGACCAGGGAATTTATAGAAATGTAAATGGCAAAAAGCTCTATAATTCCTATGAAGATGTAAATATTTTAAAAGGAAAAGATGAGGCTCTTTCTGCTGATCGCTGGCTCAATAAAGATACGGTAATGGATAGTCATGGGCAATTTGGTACCGATGGTATTGTTTATGCTGACCGTACACCACAAACCGATTATTTTATTACAAAAAGTGCGTATGCACCGGTTCAAGTTATTGAAAAAGAAATGATGGTAACAGCCGGCCTACAAGAAATTTATCTTTCGGTAATTAATAAATATGATTTTACTAACCTGTCAGCGCTTTATGTTAGGTGGCAGCTTTTTGAAAATGACCAGAGCATACAAAAAGGTGAAGAGCAGTTGAATATTCCTGCCAGGCAAACGGGCATGATGAGTTTAAATTTAATTATTCCTGAAAATGCTGATGAAAAATATTATTTTGTCAAAATCACTTTCGCTGAAGCACAGGGCAACCATGTGTATGATCATTACTTAGAATTAAAAAATGATACTACTTCCAATGCTATTGAAGCGATTGAGCCTATTGCCAACGGATCAAATTTGCCGAAAGATTTATCATTTGGACGTTTTATTTTATCTTTTAATGCCGATGGTACTTTTGATATATTGTCGGGTGATAAAAAGTTTGGTAGTGGACCGTACCTACATACCGGCCGTGAATTGACCATGGCTGAGCAGCGCCAATATAGCTATCGCGATGAAAATATTTGGCCAATTAAAGCGGAGCCAGAATTATTGGAATCATCATATCAAGCAGGAGAAACACCAAAAGTTGAACTAAACTATCGCTATCAGCATCCGGATCAAAAGTCAGGATTTATCGACCTACATGTACTTATGCAATTAAATAATGATGGTATGATTACTTTTAATTATGAAACAGATGCCAGCCAGGCTTCCGGTTATTTTTCGGAGTTGGGTTTATCATTCGAACTGACACCAGAATTTGTTAATGCAAAGTGGGTGGGTATGGGTCCTTATGAAAATTATCCTGAGAAAATGATCCTGGCACAAAGAGGTTTTTATAAAATGGATACTAGTAATATTTATTTTGGTGGTAATCGTAACCTGGTAGATATAGTTTTACTTGCTGATAAGCAAGGTGATGGAGTAGTTATGGCTGGCGATCGTCAAAATATGGCGTGGGTAAAACGAGATGGCAATATTTATCTCGCGCATAATATGCTGGTGGCAGGATTAGGAACAAAATTCAAAATGCCTAAAACTACCTGGATGGCCGCGGATGTGGAAAATAAGACAGGCTCTTTCATGTTAATTCCTGTTTTAAGGAATAAAAGGCCCGGGAAAGTAGAAAATGTTTTTGGTAAAAAATAATAATTTGAAATGAAACGATTTATTTATATACTTTTATTGTCGGTTGTATTTTTATTAAATGGTGCTGGTGTAAATCCTTCGTTTGAAAAAAAACAAGATCCTCCTAATATTTTGGTTTTCATAGCGGATGATGCCAGTCCTGATATGGGATGCTATGGAAATAGCGTGGTGAAAACACCTAGTATCGACAGCCTGGCTCGTGCTGGCTTACGTTTTGCCAATGCTTTTCTTACTTCCAGTCAGTGTAGCCCGTCGCGCACCTCCATGATGACCGGTCAGTTTTCTCATACCATAGGCACAGAAGATTTACATCATACCGAGATGAGCGATACCTTGCTTACTTTGCCGGGTGAATTACAAAAGGCAGGGTATTATACCGGGGTGATGTTGAAAACGCATTTTGGCGATCATGTAATGAAAGATTTTGATTATTTCGATGATGGCTTTTGGCCGGATTATGTGAAAGGACGATGGTTTGACAAGGCGTTGGGAAATTTTAATCAATTTTTAGATAAAAAAGGCGATCAACCTTTTTTTATGTGGGTAGGTTTTGTAGATCCTCACCGGCCATACGGTGCTAATGAAAAAGCGGAAGGCAACAGAGCACCACAGGTACATAATCCGGATGATATACAAGTGCCCCCCTACTTAATTGATGATCAACGCACCCGCGTAGATATTGCTCGATATTATGATGAAATTCATCGGATGGACAAACAAATAGGTCAGTTTTGCCAGACAATTAAAGATCGGGGACTTGCCGAAAATACCATAGTTATTTTTTTAAGTGACAATGGTTATCCTTTCCCAAAAGGTAAAGCTACCGTATATGATGCAGGCATTCGTACCCCAATGGTTTTTACCTGGCCGGAAAAAATTAAAGCTAACACAGTACACGATAATGGTTTGATAAGTGCAATAGATCTGATGCCAACACTATTGGAAATAGCCGGTAAGCAATCACCCGCTGAATTACCTGGTAAAAGCTTTAAATATTTATTGCACAATCCTGAAGAAAGAGGTCATGATATGATTTTTGCAGAGCGGAATTGGCATGTTACAGATGAACATATTCGTACCGTGCGAACAGAAAAATATAAATTAATTCGTACTGCATACACGGATAAAATGTTAGGTCATGTGGATGCAGGTCTCTCCTGGTGGTCTTTGCTGGAAGCTTATCAGAAAAATAAGCTAACGCCTGCACAATCAATTATTTTTCAGACACCACGGCCGGGCATTGAGTTGTACGATGTAGAAAATGATCCTTATGAAATTATCAACCTGGCCATGCAGGAAGGCTATACTGATACGATTAAAAGTCTGCTGAAAAAGTTGGAAGCCTGGCAGGAAATTTCCGGTGATCATGCTCCGGACGTACGACAAATACCTGACAATCTGGATCGGCTTACCGCACAGCCATTGTATATCAATAGAAGGATGGATTATGTCAGTGACACCCTTTAAGTTTTAAGTAAAAGATTTATCAAGGAAGGAGAGGTCTGCGAAGGCGGACAGGGGGTGGTTAATAAGCAAAGTATTTCTCCGTGATAATAAGTACACATTTTTTTTCTATTTCAGTACTTTTTATGCTTTTCCACACGAATTCATATAAAGCCATTTTTATTTTTCGGATAGGAAAAGAGCCAATGGGTTGATGAAAGCTCATCAACCCATTGGCCATTGTTAAGATGCTTTGGGTATGCCATTGGTTGTGCCAATGCACGATCTCATGATTTTAATCAATGATGACCCCGCCCCAAATTGTAGGATTTAGTACGGTAACTTTTTAAAAATACTTACCATCCTAAACATAAAAAGCTTCCATTTCGCAACGATTCTTTATTATAGGCAAATGCATCTTTTTCTACCATGCCTTGGTAAACCTTCCCGCCGGCTTCTTCCACTATAGCCTGGCCGGCAGCTGTGTCCCATTCCATGGTAGGGTGGTGGCGATAATATACGTCAGCTTTACCCTCTGCCACCATACAAAACTTCAATGAACTGCCCATGCTTGCAAATTCATTTACACCGTACTTTTCAAAAACTGTTTCTTCTTCAGGTGCACTGTGTGAGCGACTTCTAATGCCAATTAGTTCTTTGGATTTATTATTAACTGACAATTTTTGAATTTCACCATTTTCATTTTGTTTAAATGCACCCTCTCCTTTTTTTGCATAAAAAAGCTCATTCCTATCGGGAGCATATATTACTCCTAACAGCGGCTTGCCATTTTCTATAAAAGCAATATTAACCGTAAATTGGCCATTTTTCTTAATGAATTCTTTGGTGCCATCCAGCGGGTCTACTAACCAGAAGTTGGGCCAGTTTTTTCTCGTTTCATAAGCTATATCTGCTCCTTCTTCAGAAATCAAAGGTATTTCAGGATAAATATTTTTTAATTGTTCCTCAATATAGTGGTGAGAACGTTGATCTGCTATAGTAAGTGGAGAGTCATCCGCCTTATAATTTATGTCATCTGAAAAATCTTCAGTACGATAAACATTCATGATAACATTACCGGCCTCTAAGGCTATGTTTTTAATCGTGTTAATTTTTAGGGTTTCCAGTACGGTCATGATTTTAATATTTTAACTTAATTATACAACTGTTTTATTATTAAATACTATTTTTGCAGCAAAATTGATTAGAATTGGCAAATATCCATCCAATATTTGATAAGATAGTTAATAAAACTAGAAAAGAACAGCTTTTGAAGCAAAAAGCCATAGTGATTTGGTTTGTAGGGCTGTCTGGTTCCGGCAAAAGCACCATTGCAGTTGCTCTGGAGAATGAATTGCACAAAAGAGGGTTTCTCACTCAGTTACTAGATGGCGACAATTTGCGTACTGGCGTTAACAATAATCTGGGCTTTTCTGCAATTGACCGAACGGAAAATATTCGAAGAACATCAGAAGTTGCTAAATTATTTTTAAATTGTGGAGTGATCACTTTGTGCTCATTTATTAGTCCTACCGAAGAAATCAGATCGGCTGCCAAATCAATTATTGGCGTAGAAAACTTTTTCGAAGTTTATGTAAAATGCTCATTAGAAGTAGCAGAGCAGCGGGATGTAAAAGGACTTTATGCCAAAGCGAGAAAGGGTGAAATCAAAGAATTTACGGGCATTACCTCACCGTTTGAAGAACCGCAAACACCTGATCTATTGGTAGATACAGGTACTGAAACTGCACAAGATAGTGTAGCAAAGGTTTTTGATGCTATTATAAAAAAAATAAAAACAGAAGAATAAAATGGGTCAGTATAATTTAACACATTTACAACAGCTGGAGTCAGAGGCAATATTTGTAATGAGAGAAGTAGCCTCTCAATTTGAACGTCCGGTATTGTTGTTTTCCGGAGGTAAAGATTCAATCGTGATGGTACGTCTGGCAGAAAAAGCTTTTTGGCCTGCTAAAATCCCATTTCCTCTAATGCACGTGGATACAGGCCATAATTTTCCGGAAACAATTGAGTTTAGAGATAATTTGGTTGAAAAATTAAATGTAGAATTGATTGTACGAAAAGTACAGGATTCAATTGACAAGGGTAGAGTAGCAGAAGAAAAAGGGGTGAATGCTTCCCGCAATATGCTGCAAACAGTTACCCTGCTGGACGGAATTGAAGAATTACAAATAGAAGCAGCATTTGGCGGTGGCAGAAGAGACGAAGAAAAAGCACGTGCCAAGGAGCGATTTTTTTCTCACCGTGATGAATTTGGGCAGTGGGACCCTAAAAACCAGCGTCCCGAACTTTGGAATTTATTCAATGGCAGGAAAATAATGGGTGAGCATTTCCGGGTATTTCCATTAAGTAACTGGACGGAAATGGATGTGTGGCAATACATTCTTCAAGAAAACCTGGACATCCCCAGTATTTATTTTTCTCATCAGCGGGAAGTTTTTGTTCGTAACGCTTCTTTACTGGCAAAAACAGATTTTATACCTATGCAAGAAGGGGAGGAGTTTGTTACCAAGCAAGTGCGTTTTCGAACGGTAGGAGATATGACTTGTACTGGCGCCGTTGAATCTTCGGCATCTACCTTAGAAGAAATTATAATGGAAGTAGCTGCTGCACGAATAACTGAAAGAGGCGGACGACACGACGATAAAAGATCAGAGGCTGCAATGGAAGACCGCAAAAAAGAAGGTTATTTTTAGAGATTCAAAATCCAATATTTAATAGAAACAGAGAACTATAAAAATATGACTGAAGAAACACCAGTTCAGAATACCAGCGATTACCTTAATATGGACTTGCTGCGCTTTACTACAGCAGGAAGTGTTGATGATGGCAAGAGCACTTTGATAGGTCGTATGCTTTACGATTCCAAATCAATATTTGAAGACCAGCTAGACGCGTTGGAAAAAAGTAGTAAACTAAGGGGCGATGTTAATGTAAATCTTGCTTTGCTTACAGATGGCTTGCGTGCCGAGCGCGAACAAGGAATTACCATCGACGTGGCTTATCGTTATTTTGCAACGCCCAAGCGTAAATTTATCATAGCTGATACCCCGGGACACATTCAATATACCCGAAATATGGTTACAGGGGCAAGTACTGCTAACCTTGCAGTAATATTAATTGATGCTCGTGAAGGGGTGGTAGAGCAAACTTGTCGTCATGCTTTTATTGCTTCTCTACTGGGTATAAAGCACCTGGTGCTGTGTATTAATAAAATGGACCTGGTAGATTATTCAGAAGAACAATTTTTTAAAATTAAGGAAGCTTTTGAAAATTTCAGTTCCAAATTAGATATTCCCGATATTCGTTATATCCCAATCAGTGCCTTAAAGGGTGATAACGTGGTAGAAAAGTCTAAAAATATGGACTGGTACAATGGTCCCACATTTCTTTATACTTTAGAAAATGTACACATAAGCAGTGATGCTAATTTTGTAGATTGTCGCTTTCCGGTACAGCGTGTAATAAGACCACAATCTGATAAATACCACGATTTTAGAGGCTATGCCGGCCGGGTAGATGGAGGCATCTTTAAACCAGGTGATGAAGTAATGGCATTACCATCGGGATTTACTACCAAAGTAAAGACTTTAGAAACAATTGAAGGCAAATTGGAAGAAGCTTTTCACCCGATGTCGGTAGTAATGACCTTGGAAGATGAAATCGATATAAGTCGAGGGGATATGATCGTGAAGGTGAACAATCAGCCACAAAATGGTCAGGATATTGATTTGATGGTTTGCTGGCTTAATGAGAAAAAGCTAGTGCCCAATGGTAAATATGCCATTAAACATACCACAAGTGATGCTCGCTGTATAATAAAAAAAGTACACTATAAAGTAGACATCAATAATTTGCATCGAATTGAAGATGACCTCTCCATTGGCCTCAATGATATAGGTCGTATTACAATTAGAACAACGAAAGCTCTATTTTTCGATAGTTATAAGAAAAATAGAAATACCGGTAGTTTAATTATTGTTGATGAAGCTACCAATGAAACAGTAGGTGCAGGAATGATAATTTAAATATTGAATTATGTTTGAAAAGGTTGAGGAGCTAAAACAGGAAATTAATAATATTCAAGTAAACTCTCAGGATGAGCTAGAGCAGTACCGCATGCGATTTATCAGTCGTAAAAGTGTAGTGGGCGAGCTCTTTAACGAGATGAAAAATATTGAGCCTGCAAAGCGCAAAGAATTTGGTATGGCCCTCAATGATCTTAAAAATGTTGCTCAAGATAAATTTCAAGCGCTTATTAATCAGCTGGAGGCCGATAAACATTCAGCTGGTAAAAAACACATAAAAGATCTTACACTTCCTCCACCTCAACATCAGTTGGGCAGTATGCATCCCTTAACACTGGTTAGGAATAAAATAACAGGTGTATTTAGCAGAATTGGTTTTAAGGTAGCCGATGGTCCAGAAATAGAAGATGATTGGCACAACTTTTCAGCCTTGAATTTCCCTGAAAATCACCCGGCTCGTGATATGCAGGATACTTTCTTTGTGCAAACCAACCCGGACATGCTATTACGCACGCATACATCTTCTGTGCAGGTAAGGCTGATGGAAAAAGAAAAGCCACCGATTAGGGCAATAATGCCTGGTCGTGTTTTCAGAAATGAAGCTATTTCGGCCAGGGCACATTGTGTTTTTCATCAGATCGAAGGTTTGTATATTGATAAAAATGTAAGCTTTGTCGACTTGAAGCAAACATTATTTCATTTTGCAAAAGAATTATTTGGTAAAAACCTAAAGATTAGATTTCGCCCGTCTTATTTTCCATTTACCGAGCCTAGCGCAGAGGTAGATATTAGTTGTTTAATTTGTGGTGGAGATGGTTGTAATGTATGTAAATATACAGGTTGGGTGGAAATAATGGGTGCTGGAATGGTAGACCCCAATGTATTGAAATTTAATGGCATTGATCCGGATGTCTATACCGGTTTTGCCTTTGGAATGGGCATTGAAAGAATAGCCATGTTAAAATATCAGGTAAGAGATTTACGTTTGTATACTGAAAATGATATTCGCTTTTTGCGACAATTTACTTCAGTACATTCATAATGACAATTTATAGATACAGTTTTCTTTTTATATTACTGGCTTTTCTTTCCTGTGAACCTCAATTTATTGAGGAACCAATTCCTTATGTACCTGTTGATTTTGAAATAAATTTGAGTAATCCTCAATTTGCCAACCTTAATACTTATGGATATGTATATTTAAGTACTGAAGGGGTGAGAGGTATTATTTTACATAAAAGTGGCAACCTTTACCGAGCTTTTGAACAAAATTGTTCTTTCAATCCATATGATGCATGTGCAACTGTTGATGTACATCCTTCTGGTCAGTATATGGTAGATACCTGTTGTAGTAGTTTATTTGATTGGGATGGTAAACCAATTGGTGGCCCGGCATTTTTTCCTTTATTGCAATATCAAACAATATTACAGGGAAACTTTCTGAGAATTTATAACCAGGACCCTTGAAATTAACACCTGTGATAATAGTAAAACTACTACAGGTAATTTTATTTGTTAAAGTTTTCAACAATTCCCACAACAATGCGTTTTACCACTGAATTTAATATCAAAAACAAATTATAAAATGCAGATATATGATATATTTGCAGCGATTTTAATTAATAGTAAAAGATAAAAATAAATTATAATGTCAGTATTATCAACTACCATTATTGCCGTAATAGCTTTCACCTTGCTTATATTGCTTTTAGTGATCGTATTATTATTCGCTCAATCGAAACTTGTACAGTCCGGCGATGTGAATATTTTTATCAATGGAGATAAAGAAAACCCCATGGTAGCACAAGCAGGTAGTACCTTGCTTTCCACTCTTGGTGGTGGTAAAGTTTTTTTACCATCTGCGTGCGGTGGTGGTGGTACCTGTGCCATGTGCAAATGTGTGGTAGAAGAAGGCGGCGGCGAAGTATTACCAACTGAAGTAGGGCATTTGAGCCGTACTGAGCAGAAAGAAAACGTGAGATTGTCGTGCCAGGTAAAAGTAAAACAAGACATGCACATTCGTATCCCTGATGAAATATTTGGTATTAAAAAATGGGAATGTGAAGTTGTTTCTAATTATAACGTTGCTACATTCATTAAAGAATTTGTGGTGAAATTGCCTGAAGGAGAAAAACTGGATTTTCAATCAGGTGGTTATATTCAAATTGACGTTCCTGAAACAGTAGTTGATTTCAAAAATTTTGATATCAGTCCTGATCCTGCTACCGGCGATCCAAAAGATAAATTCAAAGAGGATTATGATAAGTTCAACATGTGGGATCTGAAAATGAAGAATGACGAGCCTTTGTTCCGAGCCTATTCCATGGCAAATCATCCAGCGGAAGGTAATATTATTATGTTGAATATCAGGATTGCCACGCCCCCTTGGGATAGAGCCGCTGGTAAATTTATGGATGTAAACCCTGGAATTTGTTCTTCCTATGTATTTGATAGAAAACCAGGCGATAAGGTAACTATTTCTGGTCCATATGGCGAATTCCATATAAACGAGACTGAAAGAGAAATGATTTATATTGGTGGAGGCGCCGGTATGGCTCCTTTACGTTCTCACATTTTTCATCTATTCCATACCGAAAAAACCAAAAGGAAGGTGTCTTACTGGTACGGAGGTAGATCAAAGCGTGAATTGTTTTATACGGATCATTTTAGAGATATTGAAAAGAAATTTCCAAATTTTAAATATAACATTGCGTTATCCGAGCCTCTTCCAGAGGATAATTGGGATGGCCATAAAGGTTTCATTCACCAGGTGCTTTATGATAACTATTTGAGTAAGCTAGAAGAACCGGAAGAAGTAGAATACTACCTTTGTGGTCCACCTATGATGAATGCAGCGGTATTGAAAATGCTGGACGATATGGGCATACCACCTGAAAATATAAGATTTGACGATTTTGGAGGATAAAATTGAGGAAATAGGAGAAGCGAAAGTTTCTCCTTTTTTATTATAAATTTGCCCAAATGCAAATTTAAGCTATGGATTTAAAATTATTTTTTAGCCCGGTATCCGAAACCATAACCTACAATAATAACGATTTACAAAGCCTGCAGCAAAGTATTTCTATTTTTCAGCAGGAAATGCCTGATTATAAAAAATGCCAGTTAGCAATTATTGGTGTGCCTGATTATAATGGACTTAACCACAAACCATCATTCGATGAATCAGCAGACCTGGTAAGGCAAAAGCTTTACCACCTCCGTAAAAGCCATAGTATTTATAAATTGATGGATTGCGGCAATTTGAATCCAGGCATGAACTTGGAAGAAACTTATAAAAGGCTACAGGAAGTGTGTGCATTTCTTCTAGAAAAAAAGATTTTGCCTATAATTATTGGCGGAAGTCATAATCTCGACCTTGCTCAATACAGAGCCTATCAGGATCAGAAAAAGCTTATATCTGTATTAAATGTAGATGCCTGGATCGATTTGGATGATGGTGAGCAGCTTGCCGAAGATAAAAATCATATACAGAAAATACTGCTACATGAGCCCAATTATCTTTTCCACTATAGTCATCTGGCTCACCAAACCTATCTCGCTGGCGATCAGGCTTCAGCTTTATTAGACAAAATGTATTTTGAAGCACACAGGGTAGGTTCAATTCGTGAAAATATCGCTGAAATGGAACCGGTAGTTAGGAATGCGGACATGCTTACCTTTGATATGGCAGCAATTAAAAGTTTAGATGCTCCCGGGGTAGCTAACCCGCAACCTTTTGGTCTTACCGGTGAAGAGGCTTGCCAGCTTTGCTGGTATGCCGGCCAGAACGAGAAACTGAGTTCGGCAGGATTTTATGGCTATTATCCTGAAAATGATGACCGCGGCAAAACAGCTTCAGTATTAGCAATAATGATTTGGTATTTCATTGAAGGTTTTTATAATCGTAAGGATACTCTCCAGTTTTCTGGTAACGATTATCTAAAATATGTGGTAAGCATGCCTACCGACCCAGAAAATATTACTTTCTATAAAAGCAAATTAAGTGAAAAATGGTATATGGAAATACCTGTAAAAATTGATGGTGCCAACAGGAAATTTATGCGTAATTATATTGTTCCTTGTAGTTATAGCGATTATCAAACAGCTGGTAATGGTGATGTACCCGAAAGGTATATCAATATTTTGGCAAAAAATTAGTGCTATGTTCTATCTAAATTTTTTTGGATCGTGCTTATTTTTTCTTTCATCAGGGCGATAAGTTCATTTTCATCATTTGCTTTCAATAACAGATTTTTGTTGCTTTCTTTTAAAAATCTTTCCTTGGTCATATGCTCAAATAAGGCTATGAGGTTATCGAAGTAACCATTGGTATTTAAAATGGCCACCGGTTTTTCTATAATCGACAATTGAACCCATGTAAGTATTTCACAAAGCTCTTCTAAGGTACCAAAGCCACCTGGTAAGGCAATAAACCCATCGGCTAGATCAGCCATTTTTTGCTTGCGTTGATGCATTGAGTCAGTCAATATAAGCTCAGAGATTTCTTGATGCCCCAATTCCCGATCAGCCAAAAATCTTGGAATTACACCAATAACAGTTCCTCCGTTTGTCATTACGGCATTGGCAATTACTCCCATTAAACCTATGCCTCCACCACCATAAACCAACTCGATTTTATTTTGAGCCATCAATCTCCCTAATGCAACTGCTTTACTTTTATAGGCTACATTAGCGCCCTCGGATGAACCACAAAAAACACAAATTCTTTTCATTGTTAGTTTTATCTTGCAATTTTACAGCTTTCAAAGGTAGAAAAATTATGGCTGAATCACTGTATTATTTTGCTTATGGTTCTAATATGAGCACACAAAGAATGAAGGAACGTTTGGTGGGTTATAAAAGTAGAAGTTTGGGACTTTTGCATAATTACGAATTGGTATTTAATAAAATAAACCACCATGTAAAAGGAGCAGGCTATGCTAACATAAAGCCGGTAAAGGGAAAAGTGGTAGAAGGAATTGTATATGAGATAGACAAAGCCGGTATAGAAATTTTAGATGGATTTGAGGGTTACCCGGTAAAATATACCAGAAAGCTGCTCCCGATAAGGAATAGTAGTAACAAAAATGGAATAAAAGCTCATGTATACATTGCACAACCTGAAGAAACATCAGAAAACTTGATGCCAGAAACAATCTATCTTCAATATCTTTTAGATGCAAAGGATTTATTAAGTGAAGCGTATTTTTATCAGCTGGAAAGTCTTAATTCTAAGATCAAAGGGTAACAAGGTGAAATTAAAATTTCTTTAAAATCAATAAAAATATTACATATTTTAAAAATGTGTTCTTCCAGATCATCCAAAATTTTATAATTTCGTATAATTATGTAAGCATTTAGATATAATAAAAAGCTATTGAATGAATAAATTTTAAGCATGCTTTTATAAATAAGATTAGCTTCTGGTCTATCTGCTGAGTTATGTTCAACTTAAACTTGGCGTGTTATGAAAACGATAGATAAAAAATCCACCAATAATAAGAAGCTGAATATTGATCGTACCCATCAACTTCTTATTGATCAACCACAGCCTATTCTACAGATTCCTGAAAAAACCTCAGTGATTGATAATATTGATATTATTGAGGATTTAATTGCTCATAAAAAGCATAAGGAAATTGCGCGTAAAAATTCACAACCGCTATATTTCTTTATTGCATTGTGTATTAGCCTTGGCCTTACGATTCTGGCATTTGAATGGCGATTCTATGAAGATAATGAATTAGTAAATATGGCAGTGGTAGAAGAAAACATGATAGAATTAATGGATATACCTCCTACCGATCAGCCACCTCCG
>Ga0207419_1001831_pt1 | contig 15084 bp, 14 predicted proteins | sample ElkSloMetagenome_4_FD_184723 | JGI IMG/M metagenome (GOLD analysis project Ga0207419, IMG submission 184723) | Hot spring microbial communities from Elkhorn Slough, Monterey Bay, USA - MD2A (version 2) | ecosystem: Environmental > Aquatic > Marine > Intertidal zone > Estuary: Microbial mat ...
CTCTAAAATACTGAGGGGGAAACCCGAAGGGAAAGCATAATGCAGTCGAATCCATTCTAAGCCTTCCAAGTCGGAAAGGTGTTTGAGTAATTCTGCCAAATGACGTTTTTTATACAGGTCTAACCCATAATAAGTAGAGTCTTGGGCAATCAGCAATATTTCTTTTGTGCCATTTTTAACCAAGTTCTTTGCCTCAGCAACAATTTCTTCGATGGGCCGCGAACGGTGCCCCCCGCGCATAAGCGGAATGGCACAGAACGAGCAGGGGCGGTCACATCCTTCGGAAATTTTCAGGTAAGCATAATGCTGATCGGTGGTGATGATACGCTCGCCAAGCAGCTCGTGGCGGTAATCGACTTTAAACTTTTTGAGCAATAATGGCAACTCCATGGTGCCAAACCAAGCATCTACTTCGGGGATTTCCTTTTCTAAGGAATCGCGGTAACGCTGTGATAGGCAGCCTGTTACGTAAACTTTCTCCACCAAGCCTTCTTCTTTGGCATCGGCATAGCGCAAAATGGTATCTATAGATTCTTGCTTGGCATTGTCTATAAACCCACAAGTGTTAATGATTACGATATTGGAATCGTCTTTCTTAGATTCGTGCGAAACATCAATATCATTACCTTTAAGTTGGGTAAGCATAACCTCGGAGTCCACCAAGTTTTTAGAACAGCCTAGGGTTACAATATTTACTTTATCCTTTTTTAATCGCTTGGTCTTCAAGTTTTATCGCTTTGGTTGAGGCTGCAAAGGTAAGGGATAATTGTTGATTTAGGATGTGGTGAAGTTCTTAATCCATATTCCAATATGTAGGATGTGTATTTTAGGTGGTACGATAGTATGTGAAAATTGAGCCCACGAATTAATTCGTGGGCTCAATTTTTATCTTACCCTGCCGTCTCAGCTGCCTTTCTTTTTTTCTCTTCCATTTCTTTGAGAGAACGGCGTAGGATTTTGCCTACATTCGTTTTGGGCAGTTCGTCTACGAACTCTACATGTTTAGGTACCTTGTAGCCTGTAAGGCATTCTTTACAGTGGGCCCTAACAGCTTCTACACTTAAAGCTTCATCCTTTTTCACGATGAAGACTTTCACAGCTTCGTTCGATTTTTCGTCGGGTACGCCAATGGCAGCTACTTCTAGCACTTCTTCCATTCTGGCAACTTCGTCTTCTACCTCATTAGGGTATACATTAAAGCCGGAGACTAAGATCATATCTTTTTTCCTGTCTACGATTTTAAAGAAACCGCCATCTTCTTCTACACCAATGTCTCCTGTTCTAAACCATTCGCCAAAAAACACTTTTTTGGTTTCATCATCTCTTTGCCAATAACCTTGCATCACCTGTGGTCCTTTGGCGCAGATTTCGCCTGGAGTGCCCTTTTCTACAGGGTTACCTTCTTCATCCATAATCTTTACCTCGGTGTTGGGCACGGGTGTACCGATAGTACCTATTTTCTCTGTGCCGTCTACAGGATTACAAGTCAATACAGGAGAGGTTTCGCTCAGGCCATACCCCTCGGCTAAAGAAACGCCAGTGGCTTTATGCCAGCGTTCTGCTACAGCGCGTTGCACGGCCATACCGCCACCAACAGCGAGTTTAAAGTTAGAGAAATCCACATTTTTAAACTCTGTATGGTTAAGGAGACCATTAAATAAGGTATTTACTCCGGTCATTACGTTAAACGGATATTTTTTCAAATCCTTAATAAAGGCATCCATATCTCTCGGGTTTACAATGAGGATATTTTTTGCACCAATGCGTACCATGGTAAGGCAGTTTACGGTCAGTGCAAAAATATGGTATAAAGGAAGTGCCGTAATTACCACTTCTCCCTCATCGGTAAGTCGTGGTTTCATCCATTCCGAAATCTGCATAATATTGGAGATTACGTTGCGATTGCTCAAAGACGCTCCCTTAGAGACACCCGTGGTGCCGCCTGTGTACTGTAAAAATTGCAACTCTGTATTTTTGACCTCAGGCTTGGTGTAAGTGGCCGATGCTCCTTTAGAAAGCGCATCATTAAACTTTACCGCCTGTGGCAAACTGTACGGAGGTACCATTTTCTTCACGTACTTCACCACAAAATTGACAATGGTAGACTTAAGGCCACCCAATTGATCGCCCAATTGCGTAATGATCACATGTTTGATTTTTGTTTTTGGTAAGGCCTCTTGCACGTTTTTGGCAAAGTTGGCCACCACCACCAAGGCATCTGCACCTGAGTCATTAAATTGGTGGGCCATCTCTCTTACAGTGTACAGCGGGTTGGTGTTGACTACAATCAATCCCGCCCTAATAGCGCCAAATAGGGCAATGGGATACTGCAACACATTGGGCATCATAATGGCGATACGGTCGCCTTTTTTTAAGCCTATGCTTTGTAAGTAGGCAGCAAAGTTTTTAGAAAGCTCGTCTAGCTTGCCATAAGTCATGCTACCGCCCATGCCCTCGTAAGCAACGCGGTCGCTGTATTTTGCCAAACTTTCATCAATGATCTCCATCACCGACTGATATTGATCGGGATCAATGCTTTTACCTACTTCTTTGGGATAGTTTTCGAACCAAGGGAAATTTTCCATTTTCAATATTTTATTTCTGAATATTTAATGTATTATATATGTTCAACCAATAGCTTTGGTCGATTTTCAACCCTTAAAATAAATATAATTCTCGACTGAGGAAAAAAAGCAGTGTTTTTATGAAAATTAGTAAAGAAAATTTTGGGAAAGCCGCTTCCGGAAAGGCCATTGAAAAATTTATAATAGGCGCTCCCAATGGAATAAAATTAGGTTTGATCACTTATGGGGCCAGCATACAGGAATTATGGGTGCCAGACAAAAATGGTAAGCTAGACGATATCGTTTTGGGGTTTGATGATTTCGCAAGCTATGAAAAGCACCAATATTTTTCTGGAGCTATCATAGGGCGCTATGCCAATAGGATCAATAAGGGTACTTTTATTTTGGACGACAGGGCCTATGAACTGGCAAAGAACCTTGGTAAGCACCATTTACACGGGGGTACGGTGGGTTTTGGAAAGAAAGTTTGGGAGGCTTCACCTTTTGAGGGGACTGAAGCTGCAGGTGTTACTTTTTCTTATTTTAGTTCTGATGGGGAGGAGGCATATCCAGGAAACCTAACTGTACAAGTTACCTACACTTTATTGAGCAGTGGTACTTTAACCATTGATTACTACGCCAGTAGCGATTCGACCACCCATGTAAATTTAACCAACCATGCCTATTTTAATTTAAAAGGTGCAGGTGAGGGAGATGTTCTAGAACATCATTTAATGATCAATGCTCCGTATTTTACACCGGTTACAGAGGAGGTAGTGCCTACGGGAGAAATCATTTCTGTTAGAGGAACGCCTTTCGATTTTACAAAAGCCAAGCCCATTGGGCAAGATATAGACCAAACCGACGAGCAACTAAAAAGAGGCGGCGGCTACGATCATAATTTTGTTTTAAATATGCCCATGGGGAATGGCCAACTAGGTTTAGTGGCCCAAGTTAACGAACCAAAAACCGGCAGAACACTAGAAATACTAGGTACGCAGCCAGGTGTACAATTATACACTGCCAATTTTTTGGATGCAGACCCAGTGGGTAAAGGGGGAAAGGTTTATCAACAAAGAGGTGCATTTTGTTTGGAAACCCAGCATTTTCCCGATTCGCCCAATATGTCACATTTCCCTTCAACTGTGGTGTTGCCAGAAAAGCCTTATAACCAAACCGCTGTTTTTAAATTTGGGATCAGTAATGACTGATTTTTTAAAACCTGAGAAGAATTCAAAAATGAATTATTTTACTTAAACATAGCAATAGGCAAAGTGCTTCAACTACAATTAGACCTAAGTGAAAAATTACTCGCTTTCTTACATTGCGAAGTCCTAAATTGCATTTAGGACACCAATCATTAAAATAACCCAACACTAAATTAAAACAACTACTAGCTAAACACTTACAATTAATAGCTACCTTCTAGATTTAATCATTTATGCATACTACAGAAGAAATTAAAGTTGAACTCAGAAACCTGAGACACGAAGATTATCCCGAAATAAAAAAAGTAAGCCAAGCGGCCTACAGCGGTATGGATCCGCATTACTCATATTGGCGAGAAGATAAAATACATAAATTAATAGATATTTTTCCCGAAGGCCAACTCTGCGTATTAGTAAACGGCAAAGTAAAAGCATGTGCGCTTTCCATTATCGTAGATTACAAAAAATTTGGCGATAATCATACCTATAAGCAGATAACGGGCGACTATACTTTCAATACCCATAACCCCAAAGGCGATGTGCTTTATGGCATAGATGTGTTTGTAAATCCTGACTCAAGAGGTTTGCGTTTAGGGAGAAGGCTTTACGATGCCCGTAAAGAACTTTGTGAGAACTTAAATTTGCGTTCTATTATGGCAGGTGGGCGGATTCCTATCTACAGCAAATATGCAGACAAGCTTACTCCAAGGCAATATATTAATAAGGTAAAGACCAAAGATATCTACGATCCTACGCTCACCTTTCAGCTTTCTAACGATTTTCACGTAAAAAAAATCCTCAAAAATTATTTGATCGGTGATGTGGAATCGCTCGAGTATGCTACTCTGCTAGAGTGGAACAACATCTATTTTCAAGAGAAAGACAACAGCGTAAGACATAAAAAAGATTACGTTAGAGTGGGTTTGGTACAGTGGCAAATGCGCTTATTCGGAAGTTTTGAGGCCCTGACCGAGCAAGTTGAGTTCTTTGTAGATGCAGTGAGCGACTACCAATCAGATTTTATCTTGTTTCCAGAGTTTTTTGAGGCACCGCTTATGGCAGAGTACAACCACTTGGGCGAGGCCAAGGCCATTAGAGAATTGGCAGGCCATACAGAAAATCTAAGGCTTAAATTTCAAGAATTGGCCATTGCTTATAATGTTAACATCATAACAGGTAGTATGCCTTTCTTGGAGAAGGACAAACTTTATAATATAGCTTACCTGTGCAGAAGAGATGGCACCCATGAAGAATACCGAAAAATCCATATTACCCCCTCTGAAGTAAGCGCTTGGGGCATGGTAGGTGGAGATAAGCTCAAGGTATTAGATACAGATTGCGGTAAAATCGGTATTTTAATTTGCTACGATGTGGAGTTTCCGGAATTATCGCGAATTTATGCCGAACAAGGTATGCAAATACTTTTTGTTCCGTTTTTGACCGATACGCAAAACGGTTATAATCGCGTAAGGCGTTGTGCACAAGCTAGGGCTATAGAAAACGAGTGCTATGTGGCCATTGCCGGTTGTGTGGGCAATTTACCCAAAGTTAACAATATGGATATCCAATATGCACAATCAGGCATATTTACGCCTTCAGATTTTCCTTTTCCTACCAATGCCATTAAGTCAGAAGCCACACCCAATGCCGAGATGACAGTAATTGCCGATTTAGACTTAGAGCTCCTTAAGGAATTGCATGAGTTTGGCAGTGTGCGCATTTTAAAAGATCGCAGAAAAGACCTTTACGAAGTGGTTTGGAAAAAATAAGGTGATTTTTATTTAACCATTTGCCAAAGATCAGTAGATTATTTTTAAGTAAAAGCTTATTGCTCCCAGCTTTTTTTTATTAAAGTTGTTTAAAGTTTTAGATTATAAGTGAAGTAGACCATTTAGAGCTTAACAAAATAACTTTAGACGACTTCTAAAAATGATTTCACTGATTAAAATTTAACATGGATAATTAACTCTTGCTATAGTATACTTTTGTAGTAAAACAAGCTAAAAACTAACTCAATGAAAACGCTTTATTTGGTAAGGCACGCCAAGTCTAGTTGGAAAGACGAAAGCCTAAAAGATTATGACAGACCGCTTAACAAAAGAGGGCAGAGGGATGCACCTTTTATGGGTGATAAGCTCAAAGAGCAAAAGATTCTACCCGATATGTTGATAGCCTCTCCAGCCAAGAGAGCAAAATCTACAGCTAAAATATTGGCTAAAAAAATGGGCTTCGATGCAGACGACATAAAGTGGAAGAAAAAAGTATATGATGCATTTACAGAGGACTTGTTAGAAATCATTCGAGCACAAAAATCTGATATCGATTCGCTCATGATTGTAGGGCATAATCCTGAACTTACTTCGCTTTCTAATTACCTGACCGACTTTCGGATTTACAACATTCCAACAACTGGTATTTCTTGTATCCGATTTTACTGCGATACTTGGGAAGAAATACAACCTAAATCTGGAGAGCAAGTATTTTTTGACTATCCAAAGAGATATTTTAAAAAGAAAAAAAACTGATTGATTATTTGATATGCCGTTTTTAGAAGTATGCCTTACCCCAGAGTTAATTAAACTGCACGAGGTAGAAGGCAAAACCATTGTGGTCACTGATATTTTTAGAGCAGCGTCTTCTATGGTTGCAGGTCTAGCTACGGGCCTGTCCAAAATTAAGCCCGTTTCGAAAGTATCGGATAGCGAGGAGTGGCACAAAAAAGGATTTTTAAGGGCAGGCGAGCGCAATGGAGTAAAAATTTCAGGATTTGAACTTGGCAACTCACCTTTCGATTTTATGGATGCACGCCCAGTTACAGAGGTTGTTATGACTACCACCAACGGCACCAAAGCTATTGCAGTAGCTGCAGCGGCAAGTCAGGTCATAATTGGGGCATTTTTAAATCTGGAAACAGTAGCCAATTACTTAAAGGAAAATGTCAATAGAGATGTATTGGTAATTTGCGCGGGTTGGAAAGGCCGCTTTAGCATGGAAGATACCCTGTTTGCCGGGGCACTTTGCCAATTGCTAGGCGAACGCTTTAACATTGAAAACGATGAGGCGTATGCTGCTTTGGCACTTTATGAGAAAGCTAAAGACGATTTATACGGTTTTTTAAAAAATGCCGGTCATGCAAAAAGATTAAGGGGTTTAGATTTTGAAAAAGACATACGTTTTTGCCTCGAATGTAACAGGTTCGATAATCTAACTGTTATTGATAAAGGATTTATAGTAAATGCATAAAAATTATGGGTAAGAAATTAGAGTTTAAGAAAGACATCAATATAAAAAATAAAAAAGCTGGTTTTGAATACCACTTGATTGATAAATACATAGCAGGCATTGCTTTAAAAGGCTCTGAAATAAAAGGTATCCGCACAGGAAAAGTGAGTCTCTCAGAGGCATTTTGCCTTTTTATTGGTGATGCCCTTTGGGTGCGTAGTATGCACATTGCCCCTTACAGGTCGGGTGGGTTTTACAACCACGAGGCCAAAGCAGATAGAAAACTCCTACTCACCAAAAGAGAACTTAGGAAATTACAAGCAGGCACAAAAGACGTAGGCATGACCATTATCCCGGTAAGGCTTTTTATTAATGAGCGTGGCTTAGCAAAGTTGCAAATTGCTTTGGCCAAAGGAAAAAAACTGCACGACAAGCGCGAAGACATTAAAGAAAAAGACATGAAACGGGAAATGGCTTACATAAAGTAAATGCTCTTGGGTTTTGGTTCAATTAAAATTGCATTATTCCAATATTTAATATTCACTTATTAGTACTTTATAATCAGTTTATATATTTTTGAAAGCGATTTGCTGATTTGTTCACATCATAAAGTTTTGTTTATTTAACCTTTGCCCCTCTCTTTCTAAAAAAGTTTTCTCATTTACTATGTTGCTGAGCTATAATTTTAAACAAATTGAAGATAAGGATTTGGTGATTCCTTATAACGATAGAGGTTTTAGCTATGGCGACGGTTTGTTTGAGACCATTATCTATAACAAACAAAAAATAAGGTTTCTTAAAGACCACTTAAGGCGACTCAAAAAAGGCATGAAAGCTTTTGGTTTTGAAGGTGCCAATGGCATTAAAAAAGATTTGATCAAGCATCAGATATTAAGTTTGATCCATAACAATCAGCTTACGGGCAAAGTCAAAATTAAGATTCAAGTTTGGCGCCGGCCAGGAGGTTTGTATCGCCCCAACAACAACCATTTTAACATACTGATCTCTGTAAAAGACGAGCCCGAAGACTTTCACTTTAACGCGCTAAAGATTGGCTTTAGCGAAAAAGTCAGTTTATCTTATTCTGAGTTTTCTAGGTACAAAACGAGTAATGCCCTCCCTTACATAGTAGCAAGTATAGAAAAGGAAAAAAAAGGTTATGATGATTTGGTATTGAGAAATAATCAGGGATACATTGCCGAGTGTACTTCGAGCAATATTTTTTGGGTGAAAAACAACGATATTTTTACGCCTAGTATAAAATCGGGCTGCATCGCAGGTATTGCACGAAAAAAAATCATACAAAAACTCAGCAAGTCTTCTTTTAATGTTAAAAAAGTGATGTTTAAGAAAAAGAAACTCTTAGAGGCAGACAGCATATTTCTGACCAATGCCTCTGGGGTAAGACATGTTAAAAGCTTAGAAAATCAATCACTAAAAATTTTTGAAAAAGCCGAGGAATTGTTCGGTTAGGTCGCACTATATTTTATCGCAGTTACTTCAAGCGACTACTTCAAGCGAGAACGGGATGCTATAGTTACTAAAACCTATGTGAGATTTTGCTTTTAATTTTTGCGTAGCTTTTGCTATCGGTAGAATCTTTCGTAATTTTATTAAAGAACAAACATTACATTCCTGATAAAACTTACGAACTGCTACCATGAAAAAAAGAAAAAACAACAAGCGAACTCTTAACCAAAGCGCACCTAAGGTGCATCCAGATTTACAAGGTTTTGACATAAAAGTGAATGAGCTTGGCGAAATAGAAAGCACCTTCCCGATAGAAAAAATCAATCTTTTTCTAAATAAAAAAGTGGTTGATAAAAAGCTCAAAGATCGTTTTGGCTACAAGTCAGACGAAAACGATCAAACGGTAGAGTTCATGTACGGCGACGATGAATAGTGGGAAAAATAAGTTTAAGATTCCTCACTTTCAGGTACTTCATTTACATGGTTGGGCAAAGTAACATGAAACGCAGTACCTTTCCTTATTGCAGAGGTAAAGCGTATACTTCCTTTTAGTTTGTCTATGACATTTTTTACAATGTAAAGCCCCAAACCTGAGCCATGTGCTTGGTCAGTAGCCCTGTAGAACATTTCAAATACCTTAGATTGGCTTTCAGGGCTAATGCCTAGGCCATTGTCTTCAACCTTTAAGTTCATTGCCTCATCTGTAACTTCAACTTCAATACTTACATAAGGCTGGTCTTGAGAAGGATTCTGATACTTATAAGCATTTGAGATAAGATTATTTAAAATGATATTTACCCTAGTTTGGTCTGAGAAAAACTTACTGTGTTGCTTAATATCCATTTTTATTTCGAGTTTCTCAGGTTTGTTTAGATTGAGAATCTCTATGGTTTCTTGTATGGTTTCCTTAATATCTACCAGTTGTTTTTGTTTATCTACCCTAGAGTTTCTTGAGAGTGTGAGAAGGTTAATGACCAGTGCATCTAATCTTTTTACACTTTTCTCGATAAGATCAAAGTAGTGCATGACAGACTCAAGCGACTTCTCGTTTTTTGAAATGGATATGAGCCCCAAGATAGACAGCAAAGGAGAACGCAAATCGTGTGAGGTATGGTAAACGAAGTTGTCCAATTCGAAATTGACCCTTTTCAGTTCTAAAAAACTTTCCTTTTCTTCGGTAATGTCCTTGATCACCCCTTCGAATACATTTCTTTGGTTCAAGTATTTTCCTGAAATAGACAACCAATATTTCTTCTCGTCCTTCTCTAAGAAGATTTCATAATTTTCAATAAAACCTTTCTCCAATAAAGATTTTCTTATCCTTGCGGCATCTCTCAAAGATAGAACCTTACCTACTACACTGTCTTTGGTGGGGCTTATATGAAGCATTTTCCAGGTTTTATCATTGGCCTCAATAAGTTCTGCCGTATTAATATCTGCTTGAAAAATACCGATTATGGAGTTTTGGTAGATATTTCTAAATTTTTCTTCGCTCTCGGCCAAGGCTTTTTTACTTTTGGTCTCTTCTTGTTGCCTATACTCTATTTGGTTTAGCATATGGTTAAAATTGTCGTAGAGGCTACCGATTTCATCATCGTATTTTTTCTGTACCCTTATGCTGTAATTGCCGTTTTCTGAAATCTGATGTGTGGTTTTTATTAGATTTTCTACAGGAGAAGAAATGAGCCTTTGTAGGCGGTTGGCAAAAACGAAGGCTACAATTACTACCACCAAACCAATTACGAGCATATTAACAATGATTTGTGTGGTTTTAAAGTCTATTTCTTTGGTGTTGGCCCTAAGGTAAATTCTGCCAAGGTTTTTATTCTTAAAAACAATGGGTTGTACCACATGCAAAAATCCTTCGTGAAAAATACCTTTTCCATTATTGGGTAGCACCAAATCGGGCATTTTGCACTCACTGTTGTAAAAAGCGAAAATTCCTCCATTGTAGCTTTCTATGTGCACACACTCTATTTGGGGTTCATTCTTAAGTTTTTCGAGTATGTCTATGGCCCTGTCTTTATCTCCAAATTGCAGTGGAGTAATGCTGTAGTCTGCTACGATTTTGGCGGTGTTTACCATGTTGTGGTTTAAATCGTCTTTTAATGCAGAAGAAAAGCTAACGTAAATAGCGACAAAACCAATAATAAGTACAGAAATGGTTACAACTAAGATAATAAGGATTAACTTACCTTTAATTGAAAGATTTTTTAGCATACAATCTAAGAAGTTAAAAAAATTCAGAAAATATCTGGTCTTTTTAATCTATTATCTTCGCTACATCGAAAAGTCTAGAATCAATCTTGAGCTCAGAGTTTTTGTAAGAGTTCAAGTTGATTTCAAATTTTACTTCATCTTGGACATCGATAAAGTTGACAATAGTACCTTTATTGCCAAAATCTTTACAGTCGCCAATAGTTAGAATCGGTTTATTGTTGGTGAGTTTCAGTATTTGATCTATTGAACCAGAAGATTTTTTTGTTAAAAAAAGTATGTGGCTATCATTGATTTCAGCCAATTCTTTTACCAAGGCTACCTTGGGCTTCATTCCCTTAATTTCCACATCCTTGTAAAGATATGTAAGATATCTAAAAAAATCCTCATCATTAAAAACACTTACTAAAAATGCGCCTTCATTTTCAACATGTTGATCAGGCCAGCTAACAAACTCGGTAATGAGCCTAGCCAAGTAAGCTTTGCGCTCAGTTTTATCTGGGGCAAATACTCCTGGTTGTACCTTTTGGCCTATTTGCTGAGAAATAGGTAGGTGCAATGCCGTGGAAAAAAGTATTATCAACACCCAGTTGAGACGCATGAGTTATAGTTTAAGATATACTATAGTGTATTAATTAACCCAGTTAAGGTATGGAATAAATGGTTTTAAGAGTGAATAGCTGAGATATAGTAAGGATGTACATGTAAAATATCAATAATAGATTACTATAACATAAAAAAATGTAAAAAAAATTATATTTTAACATTTTCATAACCAACATTAACAATGATTGTTAGCAAAATAATTAATAATTATTATACAATATTAGGGTTTGCATTCATAAGTAGCCTTTTCATTTCTTCTTGCGAAACAGGTTCTAAAAATAATCTTACTGGTAAACAGCAGGCACAGGCTCAATGGATACAAACCGCCGACTCACTTTTTAATGCCGTAGATTCTCTTAGTGGTGTTTTGTTGATTGCAGAAAACGATTCTATTTTGCTGCTGGAAACCAAAGGCTTTAGAGATTATGTAAATAAGGTGCCTTTAGAAAAATCCGATATTTTTGAATTGGCTTCTGTTTCAAAACAGTTTACAGCAGCGGCCATTATGCTTTTAGAGCAACAGGGCAAGCTCGACTACAACGATTTATTGCAAGACTATTTTCCCAACTTACCTTATGATGGGGTTACTATAAAGCAAATGCTCCACCACACCTCAGGGTTGCCAGACTACATGAAACTTTTTTATGACCATTGGGATAAAACAAAAGTAGCAGGCAATAAGGAGATTTTGGAGTACTTGGAGCGGTACAGTCCGCCAATGTTATTTGAGCCTGGTGAGAAATATGAATACAGCAATACAGGTTATGTGTTATTGGCCAGCATTTTAGAAGAGGTCAGCGGTACTGATTTTATTGATTTCGTGGATAATGAACTGTTTGAAAAAGCTGGTTTGAGCCAAACAGCTATAAGAAGTAAAGAGGAAAAATTACAAATGAATGATATGGCTTGGGGATACATCTTTGATGCTGAAAAGGCTAGATACATGCCCGCTGATAGTTTTCCGTATACAGATTATGCCACTTTTTTAGGCGAACGGAAAGGCCCCGGTAGGGTTTCTTCAAATGCTTCAGACTTGTTTAAATGGGATGCCTTTTTAAGAACAGGAGGCTTGTTCGCCGACTCTACTTTACAAGCGGCTTATTCGCCTGCTCAATTAAATAATGGAGAAAGTTTTCCCTATGGCTTTGGATGGGATATTGTAGCAACTGAAGATGGGCAAAAAATCATTAAGCACAATGGCGAAAATCCTGGGTATAGGACCATCTTTATCCGTTTACCTGCAAAAAAAAGGGTGGTTGTACTGCTCACTAACAATCAGCCACCGGGTTTTGGTAAGCTTACCTCTGAGTTAGAAAAGCTGATAATAAAATAAAAAACACCTTGCATATAAATCCAAGGTGTTTTTATGATTTATCAATTGTATACTAAAGTGAAAGTGGTTCGAGGGTTTTCATAGTGAAAAGTTTGCAGTGCAGACACCACAAACGACAGTTTTGATTTTTTCTTTGTCCCAAACCAATTCTTGTTGAGTAATAATATCTAACTTATTTTCCTCCTCTAGAAGATGATCTTGACCTAGACGAACCGCCGTATCTTGAACTTGATCGGCTTGTTCTTCCGCCTGAGCTTCTTGAGATGTTATTGTTCACCCTACTCCTTAATGCGCTATTGGTTGTACTCCTGCGATGGAAAGCCGGGTTTTGTTTTCTTGATGCATCAGAAAGCGTACCGTACCTGTACCTGCCGTTTGTAGAGGTTCCATAGTATGGTCTTCTGCCTCGATAATTGTTGTAATAATCGTAATAGCCGGTTCTGTAAACAGGGCCGGCAACTAGACCGATCATAGAGCTCATAAATGCATATTGCCCATAAAATGCCCAAAAAGAATTGCCGCTGTTATCTGTGCGCCATCTTCCGTACTGATCGTTGCCTACATATCTAGAGTAACCTGGAGGGGAGGTTTCCTTAGTTACTTTGCCATCAACTTTCGAGGCGATTTCCATGCCCATATCGTTTTCATAAAAAGAGAAGGTGTTTTCAGAAACCTCGTACCATTCGGTAAGCTCTTCATAAGGCGTACCATCTTCTTTCTCCTTAATGATTTTGTACTTGTGCTTATAAGTATCAGGCCAACCGCCTTCAACATCCATATCGTATAAGATAATGGTAAAGTTTTTTTCCTGATCCAAGTCTCTGATCAAGGTGTCCACCGGAGATTTTTCATAGCCTCCACCGCAAGAAACAAAGATCAAACTTGTAAGAAGTACTGCGAATTTGGTTAAACCGCTTTTAGTAAAACCGATATTGTATTTATCCATACAGTCTAAAGAATTTTATTATAAAAAAAGTCTCTTTTAGTTACGAAGTTAGCAGATTGATGTTGGCTTAAGCTGGTAATATGTTAGAAAATGCCGAGGGGTCTGTGAATTTCCCGATAGATGCTTCAAAAGCGTCGTCATTCCATTGCTCTATGTTCAATACCCACTCTTCAGACTCATCTATGTACTCCCAATTTACAAACTCTTCTGATTCGCCTTTAGATTCTATGTTTTTAAAATAACCGGGGCGTTCGCTTTCCCGGTAAAAAGTTTTTCCATCGTGCTCTACAATCTTTGGTGGCCGCCCGCTATCGCGAATGCTATCCTCTACAGACTCATCTAGCTTACCAAAATTGATTTTTCTAGAAACAATGATGTAGAGTTCGTCATCTTCTTCGATATAGAGGTATACTTCATCATCAGCACAAACTAGCTTGTACTCATAAGTAAAATATTCATTGCCCCAATCATACTCATATTCAGCGGCTATTTCCCAAGTTTTAAGGTCATAGTCTAGTATAAAGTTTTTTCGTATGTCTCTGATATGGATGTTGGTAGGATCATAGTGCAGACGTTCCTCTTCATCTTTCTTCTTCTTTTTAAAAAAACCGAAAGCCATTTATTTAATAATTTATATGTTAAAAAAATGTGCTGCTAGAGCAGCTATTCACCAAAAAGCACTTTATTTCTTATGAAAACCAGCCTAAGCACAGGCCACTCGAACCACTCCAATTAAAAAACTTTTTTTGAGATAAACAGCAGAAATCCTAAAAAAATTTTTTTGAAAGTAGTTCTGGTGTAACGCCTAAGCTATTTATAGCCCAACAATAAAACCCAAATAATGATTTATAAAAGTTCAGATAAAATCTTTGCAAATGCTTTGTTGTTACATTATACTTCAACAAATATCTTTACTTCCCTTTTGCAAAACATGGTTTACGCAGCATTTTATCGCTAAAAAAGTTAGGCTAAACACTTTATTTGTGCCTAAACAGCCTAAAATCGCTTTTTTTTATTTTTAAATGCATGGTAAAGTATAAATAATTATTTTGCATGAGGTTTATTTAATAAAAGCCAACGTACCAATTTTATAGATGAGTAGTAAGCGAAAAATATTATTCTTAGGGGAGACCATTACCATTGTGCAACATTCGGCACCCTCTTTTCTTGAAATGATATTTTACGGTTATACTAATAAAGATGAATTTCAAAAAGCTTGGCAACAACTTTACGACATCGTTCAAAAAAGCACTGCATCTCGACTTGTATTAGACCAAAAATACATGCACGTACAACCAGAATCTTTCGATTGGTTTAGGGAAGTTTTTGTACAGTCTGTGGAACCACTAAGCGGAAATCTACACGTAGCCATTATCCCTGCAGTCAATTTTTTGGGTGAATATCAAGTAAAACAAGATGTAACTTATCTATTGGGAATCTGTTCCAACATCGAAATACAATTTTTTGAAAATTTTGATCTTGCCGAAAGTTGGATGCTCAAACAAAATTAGAAAGAGC
>Ga0207419_1001835_pt1 | contig 15068 bp, 16 predicted proteins | sample ElkSloMetagenome_4_FD_184723 | JGI IMG/M metagenome (GOLD analysis project Ga0207419, IMG submission 184723) | Hot spring microbial communities from Elkhorn Slough, Monterey Bay, USA - MD2A (version 2) | ecosystem: Environmental > Aquatic > Marine > Intertidal zone > Estuary: Microbial mat ...
GCATGATTTCTTCCAACGGGTACAAGACTTTACCAGACTGCCGGGGGTCTTCGAGACCGGAAAAGTGGTCCAGAACCGGAATGCTCTGCGTCTGCGCCGCCATGGGCCGTCCTCCGCTGATCGTGACGGCCCCTCAGGAATCACATATTCATCAGTTCGGGAATCCCCCAAAGTTTAGAATGGTTCGAGCGATTGCCCTGCTCGATGCCAGCTCTCTTGTTGTCATAGGTAGAGTTTGGCGTTATTCATTTCTTTCTCGGTACGGCACGTGTGCCGATCAATCCCGCAACTGGCTCCGTGGGATGTACGTGCCCACGGCGAGACGAGGAGTTTGTGCGATGGGCAAGGGAGGAAAAAAGGGCGGAAAACAGACAGTAGGCCAGTCCATAAAGAAGAGGGCGGAAGAAGAAAGAAAGAAAGCCGCGACGCAGCTGCCGAGCACCTACCAGGAAACGTCCTACAACGAACTGGAAAAATTGGAGCACAATAGCGGTACGGGCTTCCTTTGTATTTACAGAGCGTTCGCGGATTCCGGCGTGAGCAACGAGGCCATGCGGCAAATGGGCGACTTCGTCACGAAACACGGCGTGCAACAGGACGGTCAGACCGCCAAACCGGGCAAGACAACGGCCTGGAAACGGCTCGCCGCCGACGACAACCGGGCGGTCCAGATCCTGGCGCAGAAGTACAAAATGAAAGGGCCGTTCTCGGGGAAGGGAAAGGCCCTGAAAAACCACAATATCCCGCAAGGATCAAAGATCATAGCCATCATGAAGAACGGCACCGCGGGCGTTCCGCCAGACGTCCTCAATAATTACTTCAAGGACAATGTTACACCAAAGGCCGACCGGGCGATCAATGCGCCGTCCATGTATTCCGTCGAGTTCCATTGTGTCTGGGGTGAGCGTTCGGCCAACGCGTTCCTGTGGCATGACTACCAGCAGGTGTTCCCCCAGGGGCCGAAGGACACCGATCCTGTGATCTGGTACCATACTTAGACCAGTGCGCGATCCGTTTTACCCCGGCGCGTCCGGGCGCTCGCCGAAGGTCCACTGGCGCACGCAGTGCTCGACCACACGGGCGACGAAGGACAGCAGGTCGCTGGCCTGATCCTCGGCGAAGGCCCCGGGGTGGCGCACCCCCAACGCCAGCAGGCCGGGCGGATGGCCGTTGCCCGGCTCCAGCCGCGCCAGGGCATCGCTGGCCACCAGACCGGCGCCGCCGCCGAACAGGCGCTCGTCGCCCTTGGCCTGGGGGCGCAGGGCAATCGGCCGCTCGCGCGGGGCCACCATGTCGACATAGCCCTCGGACAGCGTCGCCAAGGGCGTCGAGCGTGCCGGCAGGGTTCCGGCGTTCTCGAAGCGCACGGCGGCGACGTCCACGTCCAGCAGCAGCGTCAGGTCGTCGGCGACCGTCTCGCCCAGCGCCCCCTTCTCGTCACCCTGCAGCACCGTCAGCACCGCCTGATGCGTGCGTTTGAGCAGCGACATGTTGATCCGCGTGGTCTGGATCAGGCTGTCGGTGCCCTCGCGCATGTCGCTCAGTTCGTCCTGCAGGCGCTTGATGACGAAGTTGCGGATGTCGACCACGTCCTCGCCGTGCTCCGAGCCGGGCAGGACAAGGTGCAACAGCGCCTCCGGCCGCCGGTCGAGGAAGCCCGGATTCTCGGCCAGGTACGCCACCACGGCGTCGTCGGTGAGGGGGAGGGAATTGTCGTTCAAGGCGGCCTCCGGCCACTATATATCGATAATCCGCGCAAGGGTTAGCCACCGTCGGATTTCCGAAGTTGTTCGTCAAGCAGACGGGAAACAACTTCTTCGAGTGGCAGAAGATCAGGCTGCCCATCCTTAAGAGAGGCGTCGACGGCCCGCAGTGCCTCAACATATTCTTCACGGCACCGCCGCAATAGCTCCGGCAATATCACTTTGCCCGGCAGCCACCCTCCTAACTTCATGCACAGGACAAAATACGAAGCGGCGCGCGCCGTCCTTCCATTTCCATTTATAAATGGATGAACGTAGTTGACTTTCCACAAAACAAATGCAGATAGCGTAATTGGATCTAAGGATTCCCACTCTCGATTGACTGTGTTTACGAAGTCATCCATTAGCACGTTGACACGGAAATGACGGGGCGGTTCGTGTTTGCCGACATGGACCTCGCAGGGGCGGTACTCCCCAGCATGCGTGTGTAGGCATGTTATGGCGTGATAATTCAGAGCCTTCAATATACTTTGAGACAAAAATGGCCGCTCCATCTCAAGAGAAGCGACCACGATTGATCGAAGGAATTCGTACTGCCTATCTAAGTTGGAAACGGCCAATTGGCGATAGGCCGGGTGATTTTCGCTATTCGTCAACTCGAACAGGATCACCCTACGATACCTTTCGGCCTTCGTGTTTGGCGAGGATGTCCTCGACCTCTTCCCGCGAGATGGTGCTGTCCGCGCTCAAGGAACCCATGATGAATGACACCCGCTGGAGATGCAGTTCCTCCGCGTTCATTGGGCGTTTTGCGGCTTCCCGGAGGGCTTCCAGGAGCGACTCTCGCGTCATCAACTCAGTCACGAATCCTCCTTCTCACCCGGCGACCAATTTCACCGAGCGAATTTCCTGGAGTGATCAGTTAGAAATATGAACCGGATCGCGCGCCCTGTCACGCCCAAAATGTCACCTAAGGTAACAAAATTTAGCAGATGCACTAATTAAAGCGCGAAGCATTCACTCCAAGACTCCTCAAGATTCAGGAATCGTTTGCCCCGTTTTTTCCCAGTCGGCCAGGAAGGCGGCCAGGCCCTTGTCGGTCAGCGGGTGGGCATAGAGCTGGCGCAACACCTTGGGCGGCAGCGTCACCACGTCGGCGCCCAGGCGGCCGGCCTCGACCACATGCATGGGGTGGCGCACCGAGGCCACCAGCACCTCGGTCTTGAAGGCCGGATAATTGCTGTAAATGGCCACGATATCGCCGATCAGGTCCATGCCCTCGTGGCCGATGTCGTCCAGGCGACCGACAAAGGGCGAGACGAACGCCGCGCCCGCCTTGGCGGCCAGGATGGCCTGGGCGGCGGAGAAGCACAGGGTCACGTTGACCATGGTGCCCTCGTCCGACAGCGTCTTGCAGGCGCGCAGGCCGTCGGGGGTCAGCGGCAGCTTGATGGTGACGTTGGGGGCGATCTTGCGCAGCGCGCGGCCCTGGCGCAGCATGGGCTCGTACGCGGTGGCCACCACCTCGGCGCTCACCGGGCCGGGCACGATGTCGCAGATCTCCTTGACGATTTCGAGGAAATCACGGCCGGTCTTGGCGGCCAGGCTGGGATTGGTGGTCACACCGTCCACCAGACCGGTGGCGGCCAGATCCTGGATCTCGGCCACGTCGGCCGTATCGACGAAGAACTTCATGACGGTGAGGGGTCCCCCGGGTGGGATGCGCCCGCCGCGACGCGAGGGCGGGCCATTGAAACGGGGCGGAGTGTAGCGGATGACCGGCCCGGGCGCCAGTTCACCTCCCCACGCCTCCGATGCGCCCATCGCAACCCTGTTCGGCGCCGCGCGCCGGGTGGCGGTGCTGTTGCCGGTGCCGGTGGAGGCGCCCTACGACTACGCCGTGCCGCCGGAGATGGAACCCGTGGCACCGGGCGACATCGTGCGGGTGCCCCTGGGCAAGCGGATCGAGCCCGGCGTGGTGTGGGGCGAGGGCGCGGCCGACGTGCCCGAAACCAAACTCCGGCCGATCCTGGAGCGCCTGGACGTGCCGCCGATGCCGTCGGCCCTGCGCAAACTGGTGGACTGGTGCGCGGCCTATACCCTGGCCCCGGCCGGGCAGGTGCTGCGCATGGCGCTGTCGGTGCCGGAGGCGCTGGACCCGCCCAAGCCGCGCACCGGCTACACCGCGCGCGTGGCCGACCTGTCGGAAACCGCGCTGCGCGCCACCGATGCCCGCAAGAAGGTCCTGGAGGCCGCCCGCGCGTGGCCGCCCGCCGAGCCACCGCCCTCGGCCGCCGACCTTGCCCGCCGCGCCGGGGTGGGCGCCGCCGTGGTGCGCGGGCTGGCCGAGGGCGGGGCGCTGGCCCCGGTGCCGGTGGTCGAGGACCCGGAGATCGCCGCCCCCGACCCGCGCCGGGCCGGCCCCGCCCTGTCGCCCGACCAGGCGCGCGCGGCCGATGCCCTGCGCGCGGCGGCGAAGGCCGGATTCTCGGTCACGCTGCTGGAGGGCGTGACCGGCTCCGGCAAGACGGAAGTGTACTTCGAGGCGGTGGCCGAGACCCTGGCCCAGGGGCGGCAGGTGCTCGTCCTGCTGCCGGAAATCGCCCTGACCGCGCGCTGGCCGGAGCGGTTCCGCGCCCGGTTCGGGGCCTTGCCCGCGCCCTGGCATTCCGACCTGCCGCGCGCGCAGCGGCGCGACATCTGGCGGGCGGTGGCCTTCGGCCGCGTGCCGGTGGTGGTGGGCGCGCGCTCGGCCCTGTTCCTGCCGTTTCCCGACCTGGGCCTGATCATCATCGACGAGGAGCACGACGGCGCCTTCAAGCAAGAGGACGGCGTTCCCTACAACGCCCGCGACATGGCGGTGGTGAGGGGACGGGCCGGCGGCGCGCCGGTGGTGCTGGCCTCGGCCACGCCGTCGCTGGAGACGGTGTTGAACGCCCGCGCCGGCCGTTACGCCCATGTGCCGCTGCCCCGGCGCCACGGCGGCGCCGCGCTGCCCACCATCAAGACCGTGGATCTGCGCGCCCACCCGCCGGAGAAGTGGCAGCGCCAGGGCCTGCCGGCGCCGTCGTACCTGGCGCCGCCGCTGCTGGATGCCATGGACACGACGTTGAAACGGCGCGAACAGGTGCTGTTGTTCCTGAACCGGCGGGGCTACGCGCCCTTGACCCTGTGCCGAGCCTGTGGCCACCGGCTGCACTGCCCCAACTGCTCGGCCTGGCTGGTGGAGCACCGGCACCGGCGGATGCTGCAATGCCACCACTGCGGCTATCACGCGCCGCTGCCCGAGACGTGTCCGTCGTGCGGCGCGGCGGACGCCCTGGCCGCCTGCGGTCCCGGGGTCGAGCGGGTGGCGGAGGAGGTGGCGGCCCGCTTCCCCACCGCGCGGCTGGTGGTGGCGGCGTCGGATACCCTGCTGGGGCCTGCGGCGGCGGCCGACCTGATGGAGCGGATCGAACAGGGCGCGGTGGACATCGTCATCGGCACCCAGGTCATGGCCAAGGGGCACCATTTTCCCTTGTTGACCCTGGTGGGGGTGGTGGACGCCGACCTGGGGCTGTCGGGCGGCGACCTGCGCGCGGCCGAGCGCACGTTTCAATTGCTGCACCAGGTCTCGGGCCGCGCCGGCCGGGCCGAGCGGCCGGGCCGGGTGCTGATGCAGACGGTGGAGCCGGACCACCCGGTCATGCGGGCGCTGGTCGCGGGCGACGCCGAGACCTTCCTGTCGGTGGAGGCGGAGACGCGGCAGGTGGTGGGAATGCCGCCGTTCGGGCGGCTGGTGGCGCTGATCGTCTCCGGGCTGGACGAACGCGCGGTGATCGACGCCGGCAAGGCGCTGGCCCGGGGCGCGCCGCGCGCACCGGATGTCGAGGTGCTCGGCCCGGCCCCGGCGCCGCTGGCCGTGTTGCGCCGCCAGCACCGCCACCGCCTGCTGCTGAAAGCGGCGCGGTCGGTGCGGGTTCAGCCGCTGGTGCGCGACTGGCTGGCGGCGGTCAAACTGCCGCCGGGCGTGCGGGTCAAGGTGGACGTCGATCCGTATGGGTTTTTGTGAGGGGGTGCGGTGCTGTCGCCGTAGGCGTAGAATGAGACCAAGTACGCGCCTTGCCGGGGACATCGCCCATGAAACCCTCCGCCGCTCTTCCACGCCACCGCGACGCCATCCTCGCCTTGTCCCATCGTCACGGGCTCAGGAACGTCCGCGTGTTCGGCTCGGCGGCGCGGGGCGAGGACCACGACGGCAGCGACCTCGACCTGCTCGTCGACCCGACGCCCGACGTCACCACGTACTTCGATATCGTGGACTTCAAGGCCGAGGTCGAATGCCTTCTGGGCGTGCCGGTGGATGTTCGCACTCCGAACGACCTTCACACCGCCTTCAGACAACGGACGGTGTCGGAGGCCATCCCGCTATGACCGCGAGGAAGGGACGTTTTGCCTTGGCCGAACTGCTGCGGTTCATGCTGGACGCGGCAGAGGGAATCGAGATGTACCTATCGGATGTCGAGAAAAAGGACTTTCTCGGCGAAACCGCACAGGGGCGCATGCGGCGGGAGGCCGTCGTTTACAATCTCGGCGTCCTTGGCGAAGTCGCCAATGACATCTGCCAGCATTATCCGGAAACTGTGCGGAGACACCCGGATATTCCGTTCTCGCGAATCTACGCAATGCGCAACCATATATTTCACGGCTATCACTCAATCAATTACGACGTCGTATGGACGACCTGCAAGGCCGATCTGCCGGACGTGACTCGCTCCCTTCGCGCACTGGTGGACAAGGTCGAGGGTGCCAAGGGAACCTGAACGCGAAAGAAACCGGGACCCGTTGTCGGGCGGCTGGCCGACTGACAGCCCCGGGCGCGCGGGTCAAGGTGGACGTCGATCCGTATGGGTTTTTGTGAGGGCCGCCTTATCCAGCAGCGCCACCCGTGGTCGGATTCATCGACCAAGGTTGGACGCCCAGAACCTGTCGATCCTGCACGACGCGTAGCTGTCGGACGATAACGCAAAAGTGGCTTGATCAGGTGCTGTGACAGCCATAGAATGGAACTTGCGAACGATGGAGTCCAGGCTTCTTGTGGCATGGGAGGATGCCATGCACCTCAATGATATCGGAGGAGCCTTTGTTTCTGGTGTTTTTTCTATTCCGGTCGACCTCTACTATGGCAGCAGAAGAACATTCGAGGACATGGGGTTGTTCGGTGAAGAAGCCCAAAAAGAAAATGCTGCGGAGCGCGGACGGATTGCTGATTTAATAAAAAAGGCCTTTAATAATAGGCAGGTTATCTACAGGCTCGTACGGATTATCTTTGATGATTTTTTTGGACAACTTCCAGAGTCAACCAAGAATAAGCTCAAAGAAGCGCTCGACAAGGCGGGGATATGGACCACCTCTCGGTATGGGGCCCAAATCACGCTGGCGAGCTATTTAGGTCGAAAAATCGCCGCTGCCGTTGTGACCAAAGCGATTGTCAAGAGGCTTGTCGCTGTTGGGGTCGGTGCTGTTGTTTCCGTCATCGTTACGCAAGGTATTGTTGAGCGTTCGTCGGAAGCCTCGAAGAGACTCCGGAGAGCGAACCCACGACTGCATCAAAAGCTAAAGAGAGAATCCCTGGATGTTATTTACTTTCTTGTAGAAGAAGACGTGGCTCCATTCGTAGAGTATAATGCAATATCCTTGAGAGACCCAGAGGCAATAGAGGAGCTTGTGAAAAAAATTGAGGAGAGCATAAAGTGACAAAAATATTCTTTCGCATTATATCTGCTACATGGGATATTATAACATCTTTTGCTCTAGGGGTATATATTTTCATTTCGACTACTGCCTCTTTCATGTCATTCTATTTCTTACACGACTGGTTTTCGTCAAGTGGCATTGAAAACCCGAACGTATTGTCGGCCGTCCTTGCTGTGGTGTTTTTTCTATTCCTGTTGGCTTTGTACGTCTTGACTCCATACGTGCTAAGTGCTGTTTACAAACGGACAGCCGGCCGACGATAGGTCATGTCGCGATCCGCCCTTGGCGGCCGGTCCCCTGTGCCGCGCGCCACCTCGCAGCCTCCAACGTCTGGCTCCATCGCCCACGGTTGCGCGCCGGGCCGCGCGCCCCTACCCTGCTCGCCTTCCCTCCCCGCCGGAGCCCGTGCCATGCCGCTTCAGGGTCGCCGCGTCCTGTTGATCGTCACCGGCGGCATCGCCGCCTGCAAGGTGCCGGAGCTGGTGCGCCTGCTTCGCAAGGCCGGCGCCGCCGTGCGCTGTGTGATGACCGAGGCCGCCCAAGAGTTTGTCACGCCCCTGACCCTGTCGGCGCTGTCCGAGGACAAGGTCTACACCGACCTGTTCTCGCTCACCGACGAGGCGGAGATGGGGCATATCGAACTGTCGCGCGACGCCGACCTGCTGGTGGTCGCCCCGGCCACGGCCAACGTCCTGGCCAGGCTGGCGCATGGGCTGGCGGATGATCTGGCCTCGACCGTCCTTCTGGCCACGGATACCGAGGTCCTGGTCGCGCCGGCCATGAACGTGCGCATGTGGGAGCATCCGGCCACCCAGGCCAACATGAAGACCCTGCGGGCGCGCGGCGTTCAGGTGGTCGGCCCGGACGAAGGCGACATGGCGTGCGGCGAGTACGGCTTCGGCCGCATGGCCGAGCCGGCGGCCATCCTGAAGGCCATCGAATCCCGCCTCGGCGCGCCCACGGGGCCGCTGGCCGGGCGCCGCGCGCTGGTCACCAGCGGCCCCACGCACGAGCCCATCGACCCGGTGCGTTACATCGCCAACCGCAGCTCCGGCAAGCAAGGGCACGCGATCGCCGCCGCCCTGGCGGCCCTGGGGGCCGACGTGACCCTGGTCACCGGGCCTGTGACCCTGCCCGACCCGCCGGGCGTGCGCGTGGTGCCGATCGAGAGCGCCCACGACATGCTGACCGCCTGCCGCGCCGCCCTGCCGGTGGACGCCGCCGTGTTCGCCGCCGCCGTGGCCGACTGGCGCGTCGCCAGTAGCGCCGACCAGAAGCTGAAGAAGACCCCGGGCGAGGCCGGCGCCGCGCTGGAGCTGGTCGAAAACCCCGACATCCTGGCCACCGTCGCCGGCCTGGGCGAGGGCCGCCCGTCGCTGGTGGTCGGCTTCGCCGCCGAGACCGAACACGTCGTCGACCACGCCCGCGCCAAGCGCGCCCGCAAGGGCTGCGACTGGATCCTGGCCAACGACGTCAGCGCGGCGGCCGGCACCTTCGGCGGCGACCTCAACACGGTGCACCTGATCACGAGCGAGGGCGAGGAGTCCTGGCCGCCGGGCAGCAAGGCCGACGTCGCCGCGCGCCTGGCCCGGCGCATCGCCGACACCCTGGGAGCCGCCTCGCCATGACGACCCTGGATCACGGCGCGCCGGAGGCGCTGGCGGTGCCGGTGCTGCGCCTGCCGCACGCCCGGGACCTGGACCTGCCGACCTATGCCACCGCCGGCGCGGCCGGGCTCGACCTGGTGGCCGCCGTGGACGACCCGGTGGGGCTGGCGCCGGGGACCTTCGCCACCGTGCCCACCGGGATCGCGGTGGCCCTGCCGCCGGGCTACGAGGGGCAGGTGCGGCCGCGCTCCGGCCTGGCCGCGCGGCAGGGGGTGACGGTGCTCAACGCGCCCGGCACCATCGACGCCGACTATCGCGGCGAGGTGGGGGTGATCCTGATCAATCATGGGGCCGAGCCGGTGACCATCCCGCGCGGGATGCGCATCGCCCAGTTCGTGGTGGCGCCGGTGGTCCGCGTCACCTGGGCGCCGATGACCCGCCTGCCCGAGACGCCGCGCGGCGGCGGCGGGTTCGGGTCGACCGGCGTGGCCTGAGCCGGCGCTTGCGCGTGGCGGGCGGTTGCGAAGACGGGGGTCCCTCCCCAGATTGCCTGTGGGCAAGGGGTGCCTTGCCGCACGACACTCACCGCAACGGAAGACGAGCATGGTTGACCACGACACGTCCCACACCGAGTCCTCCGCCGGGGAGGATGCCGGCGTCTCCGAGCGCCTGATCGACGCCGCCCTTGGCCTCGCGGGTGAGTCCGGGTGGCGCCGCCTGACCATGTCGGCCATCGCCGAGCGCGCCGGCGTGCCGCTCAACGAGGCCCTGCAGGTGCACGGCTCGCGCAACGCGGTCCTGTGCGCCATGGGCCAGCATGTCGACGCCGCCATGCTGAAAGAGGCGCTGGGCTTCACCGAGGAGGACAGCCCGCGCGACCGCCTGTTCGACATGCTGATGCGGCGCTACGACACCCTGGCGCGCTGGCGCCCGGGGCTGGCGGCCATCATCCGCGACCTGCCGTTCGATCCGGTCAGCTTCGCCGTCTCCATGAAGGGCGTCTATCACTCGATGGGTCTGGCGCTGGAGGCGGCCGGCCTGCCGGCGGACGGCCTGAACGGCCTGGCCACCCGCAAGGGCCTGGCGGCCGTCTACCTCTCGACCATGCGGGTCTGGGTCAAGGACGACACCGAGGACAATTCCCGCACCATGGCATCGCTGGACAAGGGCCTGGACCGGGCCGAAAGCGTGGCCAGCGCGCTGTGCCGGTGCAATCCGTGCCGCGGCCGACGTGATCGCGGCGAGGAGACCGCCGAGTCGGTCGAGCCTGGACCCGATGCCGACCCGCAGTGGACCCAGGGCGGCAAGCCGGACACCGGCGCGGCGCCGGCTTGAGGCCCGTGTCGGGGTGCGTCGCAGCATTTTTTGTGCAGCGCACAAAATCCCGTTGACAGGGTGCGGCGCGGTTTTTATCGTGAGTGTGGAACGACCCTCCCGGCTCCTGTGTGCAGGGGTTAAGGCGAGATCCGGTTGCCCCCTACCCTCGCGCCCCAGATGGAGAGACCAATGGCCAAGCAGCCTGAGTTTTTCGATTTCGACTTCACCAAGTACCTGCACGACATGAAGATCCCGGGCGTCGACCTGGACGCCCTCGTCGAGAGCCAGAAGAAGAATGTCGAGGCCCTGACCAACGCCAACAAGCTTGCCTTCGAAGGAATGCAGGCGGTCATGCAGCGGCAGGCGGAACTGCTGCGCCAGAGCATGGAAGAGTACGCCAAGACCGCGCAGTCCATGGGCGACATGAAGGACCCGCAGCAGGCCATGGCGCGCCAGACGGATATGGCCAAGATGGCGTTCGAGCGCATGATCTCCAACATGCGCGAAATGTCGGAGCTGATGGCCAAGTCCAACAACGAGGTCTTCGAGCTGCTCAACAAGCGCTTCAGCGAGACGCTGGAGGAAATGAAGGGCATGATGGAAAAGGCCGAGGCCGGCAAGCCGGCGGCGAAGAAGCCGGCCGGGAGCGCCTGAGCGACGCCCGCCCGTCCCGCATCACCGGTCCTTGTGACAGACACGGCCGCCGTCCCGATCCCCGGGGCGGCGGTCGTTTGTCATGATGGTTGTCACGTCGCATACCCCCTCAAAGATTGACTCGTCCCGGCGCCGGCGCCTACAAACCGACAGGCTGTATTGTACGGCGTTTGCTCTATTAGGCTTAGCCGGCTCCCGCAACGCTGGAGGCGGGAGAACGGGCCTACGCCGTTTCTGTCGCGCTCAGGGGGTGGGAGAAATGCCGCCAGCGGCACGCATTGGGGACATGCATACCTGCCCGATGGTCACAGGTTTGGTTCCGCACGTCGGGGGACCCGTTTCGCTGGGCTGTCCTACCGTCCTGACCGTGGGGCTGCCACAGGCCAGGGTCACCGACTTGTGCACCTGTGTCGGTCCTCCCGACATGATCGCGAAAGGCTCCGCGACCGTCCTGGTCGGTGGATTGCCGGCGGCCAGGATCGGGGACATGACGGTCCACGGCGGAGTGATCGTGGTTGGCGCCCCGACGGTCATTATCGGAGATGCCGGCGCTGGTGGCGGAGGTGGCGTCGGGGGCAGCGGTGCAGCCGCGAAACCGCCACTGGCCCAGGTACTAACCGACTACCAAACCCCGGACGACACAATGCAGGAATGGTCGCCCTATGGCCTGGGCTTCGGCACGCGCGAACTGACCAGTGCAGAGGCGGCCGCTCTCGACGAGTTGGGGCCGCTCGAGATGCTGAGCTTCAGCAATATTGCTCACGAAGCGTTCGGCGCCGCCGACGCCGCCTTTCCTAAGCCGGACGATTGGAGTGGAACCGAACTCGAGTGGAAGAATTTGGGGCACAACGATGCGTTCCGCCACACCTACTGGAATGCGCGCCTGACGCAGGAGTTCGGCGCGGAGTGGACGGAACGATTCACGACCGCCCACGAAGGCATTCCCGGCAACGAACCTGTTCGGGAGGCCCAGGACCTATACAACAATGAATTGGGTCGCCAGATCGCGCAACAACACCCAAACGCGAGTCCGGACGGCATTGAAGCCTTTGTGATGCGGGCCGTTCAGAACGGAGATGCGATCGTGGTGGACCAGGACGGCAGCCTTCAGTGGAGCGACCAAGTTCCGGTCGGAGGGCATCATGTTCCGCGGTAGTCGCCGCCACGGGCTCCTTGTCGCTGGCCTCGCCATCATCGTGGGACTTATTGGGTATAGTGTGATGGAACCAGAAACACGGAGCTTCGATGCCGCGCAGTGGAAAGCCTATCGGGGATCGTTGGCCGACGATTCGCCACGCCCCGCGATGGCGGCACAGGTCAAGGCTCTGCTGGAACGGCGCACACCGACGCGGAAGGATGTCGTTGCCCTGTTGGGCCGGCCTGACGAGCAGACGCCGGAAGCCCTGTACTATGTCCTCGGGCGATCCGATCTGAGCGTCAGCTTCGATTATCTCGGTATCTACTTCGACCCGGACCAACGGGTCTCAAGGGTGGTCAGGACGCACAGGTAGGCGCCCTGGCGACCACCACACAAACCGGACCCCCAGTACGGCGCCGAGCGATGGAACGGGAACCCGCCCCGCGTTTCCCTTGCGGTGCATTCAGCGGTACGCTGACGGTCGATCCGAGCCGAACGGTTCCGGACGACACGCCTGCGAGGTTCCTCCATGCCCGAGACCGCCGCCCCGCCCTGGACCATCACCGAGGATGACGTGCGCGCCGCCGCCGGCCGTATCGCCGCCGCCGTGCCGCCGACGCCGTTCCTGGCCTCGCGCACCCTGTCGGCGGTGGCTGGCGCCGAGCTGTTCGTCAAGTTCGAGAACCTGCAGTTCACCGCCTCGTTCAAGGACCGGGGGGCGCTCAACCGGCTGCTGGACCTGACGCCGGCGCAGCGCCGCGCCGGCGTCATCGCCGTCTCGGCCGGCAACCACGCCCAGGGGGTGACCTATCACGCCGGGCGGCTGGGGGTGCCCGCCGTCATCGTCATGCCGGTCAACACGCCGTTCGTGAAGGTCAACAACACGCGTGCCCTGGGGGCGCGGGTCGAACTGGCCGGGGAGACCCTCGCCGAGTCCATGCCCACCGGCCGCGAGATCATGGCCCGCGAGGGGCTGACCTTCATCCACCCCTACGACGATCCGCTGATCATGGCCGGCCAGGGCACGACGGCGCTGGAGATGCTGCACGCGGTGCCGGATCTGGACACGCTGGTCGTGCCCATCGGCGGCGGCGGCCTGATCGGCGGCATGACGGTGGCGGCGCGGGCGCTGCGCCCGGACATCGAGATCGTCGGCGTGCAGACGCAATACTACCCGGCCATGGCCGACGCCCTGGCCGGCCGCGCCTCGACCTCCGGCGGGCAGACGGTCGCCGAGGGCATCGCCGTCAAGGCGCCGGGGCCGACGGCCCGGCACATCCTCACCCACCACGGCGTCGAGGTGATGGTCGTGGGCGAGTCGGCCATCGAGCGGGCCATCAATCTGTATCTCAACGTCGAAAAGACGGTGGCCGAGGGCGCCGGCGCCGCCAGTCTCGCGGCGGTGCTGTGCCACCCCGAGCGGTTCCGGGGCAAGCGGGTGGGGCTGGTGCTGTCGGGCGGCAACATCGACCCGCGCACCCTGGCCTCGGTGATCCTGCGCGGCCTGACGCGAGAGGGCCGGCTGGGCACGCTGTCGGTCGAGGCCACGGACATCCCCGGGCAACTCGCCGCCGTCGCCGCCATCATCGCCGCGCACGAGGGCAACGTCATTGAACTGGCGCACAACCGCCTGCTGCCGACCATGTCGGCCAAGTGCACCGACCTGTCGTTCACCGTCGAGACCCAGGGCCGTGCCCACCTGGAGGAGATCGCCCAGGCCATCCGCGACGCCGGCTATCGGGTCTGGCACATCAGCGACCCACCGCGCGCGGATGGGGAGGGTTAGGACCGCGCCGGGCGCCGCATCACCAACGTCATCCACTCCTCGATGGGATAGCGCCGCTCCAGCGCCAGACCCTGGCGGCGGTAGGCGGTGGCCACCCGCGCCTCCTGCGTCGCCAGCAGGCCCGACAGCACGATCCGCCCGCCGGGCGCCAGAGCGGCGGCGGCGGAGCGCGACATGCCGGCCAGCGGCCGGGCCAGGATGTTGGCCAGGATCAGGTCATAGGGGCCGGCGGCGCGCACCCGCGCGTCCCGGAATCCGTCCGACCGCAGGCCGCGCACCCAGGCAGCCAGGCCGTTGCGCCGCACGTTGTGGCGGGCGACGCGCACTGACTCGGCATCGTTGTCCACCGCCAACACCGGGCAACGCCACTGCGCGGCGGCGGCCAGCGCCAGCACGCCGGTGCCGCAGCCCATGTCCAGCACCCGCGCCGACCGGCCGCGTCGCGCCAGATCGTCCAGCGCCAACAGGCATCCCCGAGTCGTGGGGTGCTCGCCTGAGCCGAACGCCGTCGCCGCGTCAACGATCAGGGTGTGCCTGCCCGGCGGCGGGGGATCGGTGACATGCGAGCCGCGCAGGTGGAAGCGCCCGATGTCCAGCGGCGGGAAGCTGGTCAGGTTCTCGGCCAGCCAGTCGCGCGGCCCCAGGCGCTCGACCGAGACGGGCGGCTCGGCGATTCCGGCGGCGCGCGCGGCCAGGGCCACCGCCGTGCTCAGCCGCGCCGGATCGGGCGCGCGCTCGCACAGGCCTTCCAGGCGCCACAGCCCGGGCCGCGGCCCGGGGGTGTCGATCTCGAAGCACAGGAGGGCATCGCACAGTCCATCGAGAGCCGCCTCGAACGCTGGCTCCGCCGCCGCCGGCACCACCACCTCAATCCGCCATGTGTCCGCCACGCTCACCGTCCTTTTTCTGTCCAATGCCTGATGCCTCGCGACAAGGCGATCGAAGTCCTACACCGCGCTGGCGTCGGTGCGAACCGATGGGGCGGGACAAAACCCCACCCCAACCCTCCCCGCAAACGGCTATCTGATTCACACTTCTCTGCCAGCTCGTAGCTCGTAGGGTGCGTCTGACCGCCGCGAACGCGGCGGGCGACGCACCGCCTCGCGGCCTTCGCGGCCACCTGGTGC
>Ga0207419_1001837_pt1 | contig 15048 bp, 12 predicted proteins | sample ElkSloMetagenome_4_FD_184723 | JGI IMG/M metagenome (GOLD analysis project Ga0207419, IMG submission 184723) | Hot spring microbial communities from Elkhorn Slough, Monterey Bay, USA - MD2A (version 2) | ecosystem: Environmental > Aquatic > Marine > Intertidal zone > Estuary: Microbial mat ...
AGATTTCTTCATTAAACAGCCGCTCTTCCGGATTTGTAATCCGGGAGCACTTAATACAGGATTTGTAATCCTGATGAATAAAACCACAGAAGCAGAAATTACTACTTATAATACCGGTATCCCAATAATTATCCTGGACTTTTATTGAATAAGAACACTAGGTATTCGGGTATTTGAATGAATGATGGATTTCAAATCCAATAGCTATAAACTTTCAGATTGCAAATCCGAAAGAGCGGGTTCCTTCTCCTTCCCTGTCCAGAAAATAAATCACAGTCCTTTTTTTATCCTTAATCCGATAGCTCAATCTGTATTTTTTACCGGATAGTTCCATTTATTTAAAGTACCCCGGTTACCTTTTGGTTTACAAATTCGTGCAATTCATGCCAAAGCCTATAAGTTTCACCCAGTTTCTCCTCCAGCTCAAGGGTTTTCGGGGTTAGGCTTTTATCTGTAAATACGCTTATGTTTTCCCTATTATTTTTATATGGTTGTCAGTAAAAATACCTAAAGATAAAATACACTATTTGTTTCACATACATGCATTTTTATTATAACCACGAATGCACCAATAACGAATGACAAAGTCATTCAAAATATGTATGCATATATCCCACCTTGATACTGTGTTTTCCAGCATTACTGTGGTTATAGTCATTACAAAAGTACTTTGGTATATGTTTGGATCTTTTTATTTGTGCATTCGTGGTTGGAATGATTTAGGCATAGTTCCGTACATGCATATATCTTTACATTTCTTTCCGGTAATAGATTTTTCCCGCCGGCACATCGTAAATTTCTGTCACCGCACCATCAGGGTTAAGATTATGTTCTTTGGTGTATTTGTTCAGTGCGGGATAAACCTTCATCAGGCTTGCCATTACCGACATTTTTCCTTTATAGGGAAATTCGGTAACCAGGTATTCTTTCTCAGGCAAAACTTTGCGTTTTAAGTTTTCAGGCAATTCGGGCAAGCGGCTTGTGTCGGTATGCTCGATAATGCATCCCGCCTCGGAGCGGAGTTTTGATTTTTCTACTTTTTGTGGATTATCGTAAAAGATACCAAAGCCTTTAAAAGTTTCAATCTGGTAATCGTTTTTCAGGCGGTAGTAAATATCGTCCATGGCCCCGGCGCTTTGTTTATAATCGCCGGTGAGTGAGTGGTATACGACAGTTTCTCCGCCCTGCACCTTTTTGTAAACGGTAACCTTGCTAAATCCTCCCAGCCAGACATAACCAGCCAGTAAAGCAAATATCAACAGTACAATAACAACAATTAAAATTTTCATCATCTTCATTTTTTTATGGGTTTTACGGGTAAATATAAATTAGCTTTAAAAACAGTGTCGCCTGGTTGCTTTTTAGGTCCGTAAACTTCCAGGTGTGGTTTATCATCAGGCAGGTATTCACTTTTGATGAGCCAGTCGCGGAAAATGATGTCCCATGCCCTGGCAAAATCTTCTTTAGCACCTGTAAATTCAAATCCGGCATACTGTCCACCGGAAATATGCTTTGTATTGAAATTGGCATCCTGCGGCAGCTTTGGCTTGGTGTTTACCGTCATGCAGGCATCGTACCGGCATTTATTCGCAGGGGTAAAGTCAGGATCGTCATAGCCGATGCCTATAAACCGGCTGTCGCTTCGAAGAAGGTGCTGGTCGCGTGCAAAGAAATATAGCTGCTCAAAGGCAGGCGCTATAATTTCGGGGTTATAGCCCCCATGGATTCGGGTGTATATCACCAATTCCTTTCTTAGAGAGGCGATGCCTTTAAACAGTAAATTAGTTTTTGGTTTCATCTCTTTTGGAACTTCATGTTCTATAGCGGGCTGTGATCTGAATTGCAGGGGAGTAACACCATAGAAAGCTTTAAAATCGCGCGAGAAATTTGCTGCCGAGAAATATCCCACTTTAGAGGCTATGGCAGCAACCTCTTCATTTGTGTTATGCCGCAGTAATTTAGAGGCCTTCTCCATTCGCTGGCGTTTCATATATTGATTCAGGGTTTCACCTGTAATGGATTTAAATATCCGGTGGAAATGATAAGGAGAAAAGCCTGCTTCAGAAGCCACTATTTCCAGGGTTAATTTATCGTGTAAGTGTACCGCGATAAAATCTATGGCGGCATTTATTCGCTTATGGTAAAAAGCATGAATCATTTCCCTTTTTTAAATCCAAAAATAACAGATTATGGGAAAGGTGGGTTTTCAAATCTTGCTAAATTTATATTTTTCCTTTCAGAAACAATTTCTTCATGCATTTTGTATGTCATGTCAAATCAGATGGCGGGTAGTTGAAGATTGAGACATAATACTTCGTAATAAATGCACAAACATGCCCTGCGTATTCAGCAGCTTGATTAAAAGAGGGTGTCTCTTTTTCATGTAGAGGTTATTCAACAATCATTGCTTTAGATTTATCATCAAGGTCTATAGTCTCAGGTATTTAAAAATAACAATCCTCATATAAACAAGGATAATGAATCTCAAAAAATTCAATTTTATTTTACTAGGTTTTTGATAATTATTATTTAAAAATCGCATAAGCAGCCAACTTTAGGCTGTCATGCGTAACATTTAAAGTATAAGATTTTTTTAGTTAGCCATTTAAAAAGAGAACGCCATAATTATCGCAGATTTCGGCTACACTTTGTAACTCAGGAGGGCAGGTATGCTAACGAATACTTCAAGATCTATAATCCAGAAGTGTTTAGCCCATGAGTGGTTGCGATAGCTGCTGCATTTTGATAGATTTATCTCAAAAAATTCATTTTTTATGTATTATATTAATATCTTTGAAATCTGATTATCTAACAACAGCGGATATTAAAATGTATAAATACTTATTCTTAACCGGTATATTAGCTATCCTGTTGATGGGATGTAAAAAGGAGAAACAGCTTCCAGTAGTGGAATTTAGCTTTGAAAACTTTCAGGAATTTCCTGCCTTAATTGTTTTCGAAAACAATACAGAACTTGCTGATTCATATAGCTGGGATTTCGGCAATGGCAATATATCCAAGATGGAAGAACCATCAATTCTTTATAATATTCCAGGAAGGTATTCAGTTGAATTAACTGCGCATAATAATGACGGTTCGTCCTCATTAACCAAAACAATTACAATATCAGGTAAGATGATTATGATTCAGAATAACATCGATTCCAATTTAAATGGTGTATATGCTTATTACTGGAATGGTACTGAATATACAGATTCTTATGATGTTGGCTCGTTGGCTGTTTGGGAATATTCAATTCCAATTGGGTGGAATTCTCCTGCAGTATACATAGGGTGGCAACTAGATGAAAATATTTATTTCGAAGTAGCTCAGCCATTCGATGTTTTTCCTAACCAGGTTACTGAAATACTGTTATATGGAAATGTTGAAGGATATATTTTTCAGATTGAGAATAAAAATTCCGGTTTTACATGTATACAAAATCGTACTTATCTTCAGTCATCAAAAGTATCAGTTGCAAATTTGCCAGAAATATCAGGGAAATAGTACTTGTCTGGAAACGCCAACTTCCGCGTTGTTGCTTAAAATCTAAATCCTCAATTCGCCTGAGGTGGATGCTGCGGTTTATTCTCACATGCCTTAAATCTAAGCCTTACAAACCTGGGTTACAGATCCTAGAATAGGGTTTGCTGAAAATTCAGATCTGTTTAAAAAGCCCAATCAATTTATGAAAAAAGGCTTATGTGACAAGCATAACATAGAAAATATTTTTTAGGACCACTTATTATATCTATGATGATTAAATAGTCGGATGATCTTATCTTAACAAAAAACTCATGAGCAGCCAACTTCCGGCTGTCACGCGTAACATTTAAAAGTAAAAGAATGAGATTTATTTTAGCTAACCTTTTAAAAAGCGAATGCCATAATTACCGCAAATTTCGGATACTTTTTGAAAATCGGGAGGGCCGGCAGGAAGATCAGCCAGTTCATAAAACATCTCCTCAATGCCTGCCGGAAAAGCACTTGTAATCATTTGGGCTTTTTCTGTTCCCACAACTTTCCAGGCATGTGGAACATTTTTTGGGGCATAGGCAATATCTCCTGCTTTCAATACGGTAATTTTACCATCTACCATCATTTCTATTTCTCCTTTCACTACCCTGAAAATCTCATCTTCCCGGGTATGGATGTGCGGTGGAATACCAACTCCCGGTGCTACATCATCAACCCATTCCACAATTTGGTTCTTGGTTTCTTTACCGGTAAGTTTGTGCCTTTGTACATCTCCTAATACATCGAATACGTCCCCTTCATTATCGGAAATAATTTTGGGATCAGCAGCGAGAGAGGATTCTATTTTCGTGTTGCCCTGAATAAATCCCGGGATCATCGTTAAGCCTAAACCAATACTTGTTGTTTGAAGAAATCTTTTTCTATTCATGATTAAAAAATTAGGTGATAAATTTAAATTTAGCTCTTTAGGTTATATGAAGAAGCAAATTTAAGATACAGACACCTGCCATACTTATGAAAAGTACGGTAATTCATGAGATTTTTGGATATTAATATCCTTTTTTATAAAGCCATGCATCGCTTTAAAAAAAATACGGGTGTTAAGGAAAGTTACATTGGAGAAATAATTGAATCAACTATTTCTTAACCCTGAAGGCGACATGCCGGTTTGGTTTTTAAAAAACTGACTGAAATATTCTGAAGAAGAAAATCCCAATTGATTGCTAATTTCTTTCACCGAATTATCCGTAAATTTTAATTCATGCCTGGCTTTCATAATCAGTTGTTCAAGGATAATCCCTTTGGCAGTATTTCCCAACACATTCTTCACCGATTCATTCAGGTACTTGGGAGAAACGTTGAGCAGACGGGCAAAATCATCAACTTCATGTAATTCGTGGTATTTTTTATTCACCAGATTTTTAAACTTAAAAACCAGCGTTTTTTTGGCGTTTTTTTCAAAAGCAATGGATTTTACGTTGCATTTTCCGTCACAATAAATAAAGAAGGTGTTAAGCAAAGAAAGAATGGCTTGTTCCTTATGGTTAAGATCAGAATTTATCAGTTCGTCAAGCATCTCAAGGATTACTTTTACCCGCCTCTCTATTCCGGGTGCAAGGTTGATTTTTGGAATTTCACTTGTATTAAATATCCTTACCTCATTGATATGCAGTTGTTGAAAGGCAGCATGATCTAATAATCGGGCGGCAAAATGCAAAATATATCCGGATGATTTTGCCTCGTTGTTTTTCCTTATTTCCCATTTTACAGTTGGATCAAAGAAAAAAACAGCGTTGGATACCTCAGTCATAAATGCACCATTAATTATTATGCCCTCAATATTTTCTTCAATCATGCAAACCGTATAAAAACCCGGGTGACCTTTTGATTTTGAATTTTTCGTAATTCGTGTAATTTGAACATCTGCTGCATTCATGCCTGTTGTGTTTAATGTGAGCCAAATTAGGGCAAAGTAGTATGTTAACAGCCGGTTCCGCTAATTGTTGTATGAACTATAAATGAATACGTCCAGTTATCCAGATTTCACTACTGGTACCTGAGTAAAAACCGCTGAATAAGAAAATAAGACACCATTAAAAGAATTGTCATTACGAGAACAGTATATATGATTGCCCGTTGCCGTTCCCGCTTTATGTTCTTCCTGATTTTATCTTTTATTAGCTGAAGTTCTTCCGGAGTCACCTCCTTGTATGCCAGTCCGCTTTTCTTTGGCAGATTTGCTTTATCTAGTTTATCTCTCAGGTAAGCAGTTTTTTGCCTGCGGGCAAGCAAAAGCTGGCGGTTTTGTGCAACCCGGTTAATCATATCAACTACATGTCCGGCAGAACTCATTTTTGACAAATTTTAAATCACAAAAATAAATAGAAACAATTTCAGTGTTTTGCTCTTAATTGTGTCAGGCTCGAAAAGCAAACAGTAAAGCCTTTATTATTTTACTGATCTTTATAAAGGATTTCGCATGCTCTCTTTACGAAAATGCAACCATAAAGTTAATAAATCATGTATCTAGCAACTATAAGTGTTGAACATACCTAATAATAAACCTGCCAGGTTTAAAAGACTCTTTTATAAATCAATTCATTATATGATTTAGGTTATTATCCAACTTTCTGAACACTACCCATGGCAATCTGAATAGATTCTTCCCGTGAAACAGAATACCGGTGGCCATGAATAAATAACTCCATTGGTGGCCCGTCTACATTTTCAATAATCACTTCCTGTTTCCTGAAAGTGAAATTCAAGATATTTTCTCTGAACAGAATACGGAAAGATAATGCCTGCCAGTCATCCGGTAGTGCGGGATTAATGTGCAATTGATCCTCCTTTACACGTAATCCGCCAAACCCGTAGACAAGCGCCATCCAGGTACCACCCATGCTGGTAATGTGCAGCCCCTCGTCCACTTCCTTGTTATAGTCATCCAGATCGAGCCGGCTGGTGCGCAGGTACATTTCGTAGGCCTTTTTAAAATCACCTATCCGTGCAGCCAATACAGCATGAATACATGGTGATAATGAAGATTCATGCACCGTGCGTGGTTCATAAAACTCAAAATTGCGTTTAATAGTAGACGTACCGTACTCATCTTCAAATAGATATATCCCCTGAAGTACATCAGCCTGCTTGATGAAGCATGAACGTAAAATACGATCCCAGCTCCAATGCTGGTTTATGGGTTTTTCATCCTCAGTAAGCTGAGAAACTTTTCTTTGATTCTTGTCAAGATAACCATCTTGTTGAAGAAAGACATCCCATTTTTCAGCCATTGGAAAGTACATATTTTCCATAATATCTTTCCAGTAGGGGACTTCATTTTTATACGAGAAGTGCAATTTTTTCTCCAACTCATTGAACCGTGCCGGATATTCTTCCAGGAGTAGATCCAAAACCTCCATTGTGTATTTGAGAGTCCAAACAGCGAGTTTATTGGTATACCAGTTGTTATTTACATTGTTCTCATATTCATTCGGACCGGTAACACCCAGCATTACATAAGCCCCTTTAACATCGGACCAGTTTACCCGCTGCCGCCAAAACCGTGAAATGGCAATCAGTACCTCAATGCCATAATCAATCAGATACGCATCGTCGCCCGTGTAACGGGTATAATTGTAAATGGCATGGGCAATGGCTCCGTTTCGGTGAATTTCTTCAAAGGTAATTTCCCATTCGTTGTGGCTCTCCTCACCATTGATGGTTACCATAGGGTAAAGAGCAGCCCCATTAGTAAAACCAAGCTTTTCAGCATTTTCAATGGCCTTTTGTAAATGTTTATAACGATACATCAAAAGGTTGCGGGAGATTTTTGCCGGTGCTGTACTCAGGTAAAAAGGGATCAGAAATGCTTCCGTATCCCAGTAGGTAAGTCCCCCGTATTTTTCCCCTGTAAATCCCTTAGGTCCTATATTCAGACGCGGATCTTTTCCGGTATAAGTCTGATTTAACTGGAAAATATTAAACCGGATTGCTTGCTGCGCCGCTTCATCACCTTCAATTACAATATCACTGCTTCGCCACTTCTCTTTCCAGGCATTTTTTTGTTCCGTGAGCATGGTCTCAAATCCTTTTTTACGGTATGTAAAGGATTTTTTAGCCGATTCATCAATTAGCTGCTCCGCAGGGTAGTTTAATGAACTAAGAACTGCTGCATATTTATAAAATGAAATCTCGTCCCCTTGCTCTATTTCGATGTTGTATTGCTCACCGCAAAATTCATATTCTTCAAAGGGGGTTATTTTAGCCTGGGTATCTTTTCCATTCATCAGCATTTGAGAATGAACCGACACAACACATTCAAAGTTTGATTTATGTGTACGTGCATGTAGAAATGCACCCTCATTTTGATGGCCTTTGATAAGTGTTTCCCAGAATTTTTCATCATAATTGGCATCTTCATTTCTTACATCACCATCAATACCGGAATTTATGGAAAGTTTTCCACTGAAGTTTAACGCATTTATCCGGTATTCGATTACGCCAGCTTCATCATCCACAATGCTTAAAAACCGAAGAACATTCACCGCTATTTTTTTCCCTGATTTGAATTCAGCCACAAAAGAGCGTTGCAAATAACCAAACCTCATGTTTAGTTCACGACGGAACTCTAAGATTGTGCATGCATGTAAGTCAAGCTCTTCATCATTTACAAAAACTCTCATTGCTAACCAGTTAGGAGAGTTAGGGATTTTTCCAAAATATTCAGGATAGCCGTTTTTCCACCATCCTACAACAGTTTTGTCCGGGTAATAAATTCCGGCAATATAATTTCCCTGCAGGGTTTCTCCAGAATAGGTTTCTTCAAAATTGGCACGCTGCCCCATGGCTCCGTTTCCAAGGCTGAATATACTTTCCGAAGCTTTATGCATCTCAGGATTAAATCCCTCTTCAATTATGCACCAGGGATCTGTTTTATAATAATGTGTATTCATAAAATTGGTAGTTAAGTGTTTGGCAACTCTTCTTTAAAATTTTACAGCGCCATAATGACTATTCACTTTGTAAAATTCCTGTTTATCTCCTGCCTTTCCGGTAGGTGACATCTTTCACAAACAGTACCAAAACAGCAGCAATAATCATGGAAATCCCTCCGACCACTAAGGCATAAATGCTCTGTCCATTGAATAAGGCTTTTACCATAAACCCTAAAATAGTAGCTGCTAATATTTGCGGTATTACGATAAAGAAGTTAAAAATCCCCATGTACACTCCCATTTTATTTACAGGCAGTGAGCCGGTAAGAATGGCATACGGCATGGCCAGGATACTGGCCCAGGCAAGCCCTATTCCAATCATGGAGTAAATCATCCATTGCGGGTTTGGTAAAAAATAAATGGAGGCCAATCCTATGCCACCAGCAATTAAAGCCATCATGTGGGTAACTTTTCGATTTGTAAGCTTTGCCAGCCAGGGTAACAACAACAGGCCAAATGCAGCTGCAAACAGGTTATACCATCCAAACATACCGCTTACCAGATTGGCACCAATGTTATAATCATTTGAAGTGGTATCAAGCGTACCATAGAGATGACTGGTTACAGCCGGTGTTGTATAGATCCACATGGAAAAAAGCGCAAACCAGGAAAAAAACTGCACAAGGGCAAGCTGTTTCATGGTAAGGGGTATCCGATATAAATCCGTAATGATATGTACCAATCCCGAGTCAGTTTTTTGTGCTTTAACCATCAAACCGGAGATCAACTGCAAAATTCCATACACTGCCACACCGGCACCCAATATGTAAAGTTCCTTTTCAAGCCGAAGCAGGAGCACAATTAGGGTGAAAGCAACACCGGACAGCATCCAAATAGTTCCTTTTTTAAAATAGGATGCAGGTGCTTCAGGTTTATCATCTGGGGCCGTTTGTTGTTCATGATCATCCTGGTATTTGGCCAGCTCTTCCGGTGGATACTCTTTAGTAGTAAGTACGGTCCATAACACCGAAATAAAGAAAACAGCACCACCTATGTAAAAAGCAAGTTTTACGGTAGGCGGAATAGTTCCTTCCTCACTCACAGTATTAAGTACGCCAAACCAGTTTGAAAGAATATAAGGAAGCCACGAGGCCACAAAGGCTCCTATGCCAATAAAAAAGCTTTGCATGGTAAAACCCAGGGTCCTTTGTTCATCGGGGAGCATATCACCCACAAAAGCACGGAAGGGCTCCATGGATATATTAATAGAAGCATCCATGATCCATAGCATGCCTGCTGCCATCCAAAGTGTGGGTGAATTAGGCATATAAAACAAGGCGGCAGAAGCCAGTAGTGCGCCCACTAAAAAATAAGGCCTTCGCCTCCCCAGACGTGTCCATGTTTTATCGCTCAGGTATCCTACTATGGGCTGAATTACCAGACCGGTAACAGGCGCCGCAATCCACAGGATAGGGATTTGTTCTATCTCCGCACCAAGGGTTTGAAATATACGGCTTACATTTCCATTCTGTAATCCAAATCCGAATTGAATACCAAAAAAGCCAAAGCTCATGTTCCAAATCTGCCAAAATGATAATTTAGGCTTACGCATAATTTTAATTTTAATGATTGTGCTTAAATCTGCTTTAATTGCACAAATAATTAATGCAACAAAATAAATTTATTTTGCATAAACCATAAAATGTAACCGGATTTTCTGCTATTGGGAAATAGTGCTACAAATATATAAACAATTATTTATAAAAGACAAAATATCATTGACTTAGCCTGACTTTATTAACATCTCCATCTTCTGTAACTCCCATTTCAAACGTTTGCGGAATTATAAAAAATGTTTTAAAATATGTACTACGCCCCAATCTTTCTCAAATTATCATGTGTAACATTTGGATTAAAAGGCCTCGTTGATTCTCTGATTATGAGGGTGGTTGGCAAAACTTCAGTTACAGGATCCTTAAATTCTATGCCTGAGGTAATACGATCAAGTAAAATCTCTGCAGCTTTTTTACCAAGTTCAAACCCATGCTGACTGACTGTTGTCAGCGGTGGATCAGTTACAGTTGCTACAAGCCCGTCGGTAAATCCAATAACAGAAACATCTTCAGGGACCCGAAGATTCAATTTCTTCAATGCTTTTAATATTCCGGTTGCTGTAAGATCATTTACTGCAAAAATTGCATCTGGTGGTATTATCGACTTCATTACTTTTTCAGTCATCACCAGGGCATCATCATGGGTGTCGCACTTTACAATTAAGGCATCATTAACAGGTAAACCGTTCTTCTCCAAAGCGGAAATATAACCACGTTGTCTGCGGTATCCGATTTGCATGTGTTGTGGAGCTGCAAAATGCGCAATACGCGTGCACCCGGTTTTTATCAAATACTCAACTGCTTCCAAAGCACCAGTAAAATCATCCACCACTACTTTGTCTGTTTCAATTTGGTCACAAACACGATCAAAAAACACCAGGGGAATATCATTTTTTATTATTTCTTTAAAATGTGTAAAACGATGAGAGGTTTTTGCAATAGAAACCAGCACTCCATCAACCCGGCTTGAAATTAGTGAACGTGTATTTAAAACTTCACGTTCATACTCTTCGTTCGACTGAAAAATCATTACGTTATAGCCTTTCTCCATGGAGACTTCTTCTATACCCGATATTACTGAGGAAAAGAAATGATGAACCATTTGCGGCACAATAACCCCAATAATATGAGATTTCCGGCTGCGCAGACTCAATGCTATGGAATTGGGCTTATAATTCAGTTTTTCAACAAGTTCTCTCACCATTCGTTTAGTTTCCACTCCTATATCAGGGTGGTCCTTAAGCGCCCGGGAAACAGTAGAGGGAGAAACCCCTAATTCCCTAGCAATATCTTTTATGGTAACCGGATGTTTGTTCATGATAAAATTCTTGGTTAATCACTCATGTTAATATGCTTTATACTGATATTAACGATATCCTAAAGTTAACAATTGAAGCTTATATATATTTCAATGTATTATTAAAATAAAATTATGTTTTAAAGCATTGTTTTTTTAATGAGCAGATTTACAACATGTTATAAAGCATATCAAAAAAGCATTACAACAAACGTTTGCGGAAACGATTGCGGAGAATTATCACGGTTTTTACTTAATTAATCAGGCTAAAAATTAGAATATCATGTAATTTGGCACAACAAAACCACAAAAATGTTGATTTCAGCCATTGGGAAATAGTGCAGGTAATCAATATTTAATATGTAAAACTTAAACAACTATGAAAAAAATTATTTCACCTAAAAAGGTATTTCTTTTTCTTATAAGTATGCTGTTTATTACGCATACCTATGCACAAACCAGAACCATTACAGGTGTGGTTACCGATGCAGCAGACGGCTCGCTTATACCGGGAGCTGCAGTGATAATCAAAGGTACCACCATGGGAACATCCACGGGAATTGATGGGGATTTTACCCTGCAGGCTTCAAATGGAGATATTTTAACTGTGTCTTTTGTAGGTTACGAAACAGCCGAGGTTCCGGTAGTGGCAAATAAGGATGTATATAATATTTCGCTTCAACTATCAACAGTTGATATTGGCGAAGTTGTTCTTATTGGCTATGGAACCGCAAAAAAAGATGATGTTACCGGCTCCATTTCCGTGGTGGAAAGTGACGAGTTCAACCGTGGTTCATTTGCTTCCCCACAGGAATTGTTTACCGGTAAAATTGCCGGGGTACAAATCACCAACGACGGTGGTGCGCCCGGTGCAAAATCTACCATTCGCATCAGGGGAGGATCTTCGCTTACTGCCACAAATGATCCATTAATTGTAATTGATGGCGTGCCCGTGGCACAAACCGATGTGGCCGGAATGCGCAACCCGCTGAATACCATTCATCCCAGCCAGATTGAATCGGTTACTGTTTTAAAAGATGCTTCGGCCACAGCAATTTATGGGTCACGTGCCTCGAACGGTGTAATCATCATCACTACCAAAGGTGGCGGAGGTGACAAACCCATAAGTTTGAGCTACAACGGATCTTTTTCACTTGATACCCGGTACAACCAGGTAGATGTGTTAAACGCAGATGAATACAGAAGTCTTATCGGAGAAAAATTCGGCACTGATTCTGAAGCTTATTCTTTATTAGGCAATGCCAATACCGACTGGCAGGATGAAGTTTTCGAAAATGCATTCAGCACGGATCATGCCCTAAGCGCTAATGGTACAGCTGCCAATATACCCTACCGGGCTTCTGTAGCTTACAGCAATAAAGAGGGATTGTTGAAAACCACAAACCTTGAAAGGTTTACAGGTTCAATTAATGTATCACCTTCACTGCTGGATGACCATCTTAAAATTAACCTTAACCTCAAAGGTATGACCATAAATAACCAGTTTGCCGAAAACGCTGCCATTGGTGCTGCAACCGCCTTTGATCCTACCCAACCTGTTTTCAATAATTCACCCTATGGCGGATATACCACATGGTTGCAAAAGAATGGTGATCCTATCACCATCGCCACTTCAAACCCTGTGGCCCGGTTATATATGAGAGAAGATGTTTCTGATGTGCAGCGGACTATCGGAAGCCTGAAGTTTGATTATTCCTTCCATGGACTGCCGGAATTAAAGGCTACGGTAAATTTAGGATATGACTATTCGGATTCAGAAGGAACAACAGTTGTTGATTCCACAGCATCCTGGGCTTATACTAATAAAGGAGAAAGAAAATATTATAATCAGAGTCGCCGTAATCAGCTACTGGATGCCTACTTGAACTACTCAACAGACATTGGAGAAAATCATAGTGTAGAGGCAACTTTAGGATATTCTTATGAACACTTTCTTTTTGAGGAAGACTTTGAAATTGTTTATGATTTTGCAGAACAAAACACTACTAATAAACCGAATGATGATCCTACAGAATCTTATATAATATCATTTTTTGGAAGAGCAAACTATTCCTTCCTTAACCGGTATAACTTTACATTTAGCCTGCGTCAGGATGGCTCCTCACGTTTCTCTCCTGAAACACACTGGGGACTATTTCCTTCTGCCGCATTTGCATGGAATATCAGTCGTGAGCCATTTATGGAGAGTGCTACCAGCCTGTCAAATCTAAAACTTCGTCTGGGATATGGCGTTACAGGTCAGCAAAATATTATGGACGATGACTATCCCTATCAAGCTTTATATACCCGCAGTTTATCTGATGCCCGTTACCAAATAGGAGATCAATTCTATTTCACTAACCGTCCAGAAGGATATGATGCCAATATAAAGTGGGAAGAAACCATCACCTATAATGCCGGTTTGGATTATGGATTGTACCGCAATCGTATCAATGGTAGCCTTGACATCTACCACAGGATAACAGAAGATTTAATAAACCAAATTCCAGTACCCGCAGGTAGTAATCTTACCAATGAGATTGTTACCAATGTGGGCAACTTAACCAATACAGGTGTCGAATTTTCAATAAATGCGGGGATTATATCAAGGGCCGATTTCACCTGGAATGCAGGATTTAACATTACCGCTAACAAGAATGAGATTACCAAATTAACCGCTACAGACGATCCTAATTATCCTGGTGTATTTAAGGGCGGTATTGCTGGTGGAGTAGGAAATAATGTTCAAATCCACAGTGTTAACTATCCTTCATTCTCCTACTATGTTTACGAACAGGTGTATGATGAAAATGGAAACCCCATTGAAGGTTTGTATGTTGATCGCAATGAAGATGGAATCATAACGCTGGATGACCGATATCATTATAAAGATAAAGCACCCACAGTTTTTATGGGCTTTAATTCTCAGGTTTACTTTAAAAGCTTTGACTTTTCTTTTGCAGGCAGGATAAACCTGGGAAATTACAACTACAACAATATTTATTCAAACCGTGGTACTTTTAATGATTTATACAATTCGGTTGGATATTTGAATAATGTCCATTCAAACGTTTATGCTACGGGATTTGAGAATGCAAGGTTCTTTTCTGATTATTACGTTCAAAATGCTTCTTTCATGAGAATGGATCACATCAGCCTTGGTTACACCTTTGATAATATTCTTGATGAAATGCTTCGCATGCGGGTTTATGCCACGGTAAATAATGCTTTTGTTATCACTCCGTATGAAGGACTCGATCCGGAGATAGAATCAGGTATTGATAATGAAGTTTATCCGCGGCCACGCACCTTCATGTTCGGTGTGAGCGTGGATTTCTAATTGAAAGATCAAAGAGTTAACAATTTGCAAAAGATTCAAAAAATAAATACAAACATTATGAAAACAACATATTTTAAATTTATTTCCCTGTTTATTTTACTGGTGGTAATAACTTCCTCCTGTACTGACAGGCTAAATACAACTCCTCTGGATGAAGATGTGAGCACATCCGAAACTGTTTATAATGACGTTCTTGACTACAAGGAGGTGTTAGCAAAAGTATATGCCGGACTGGCTGTAAGCGGACAGGAAGGCCCAGCCGGGCAGCCCGATATCAGCGGTATCGACGAAGGTTTCTCAACCTACCTGCGCCAATATTGGAAAGCCCAGGAATTAACTACCGATGAATCAGTTATTGCCTGGAACGATGGTAACCTTCGCGACTAC
>Ga0207419_1001838_pt1 | contig 15041 bp, 12 predicted proteins | sample ElkSloMetagenome_4_FD_184723 | JGI IMG/M metagenome (GOLD analysis project Ga0207419, IMG submission 184723) | Hot spring microbial communities from Elkhorn Slough, Monterey Bay, USA - MD2A (version 2) | ecosystem: Environmental > Aquatic > Marine > Intertidal zone > Estuary: Microbial mat ...
GTAGTAGGAGAAGTCAACCGTCCCGGTTCTTACTACATTCAACTATCCTCCCCTGGGGTGCAATCGACCTTACCAACCGTAACCCGTGCTTTAGAAGAAGCGGGTGGTATTACCCCCCTTGCCGACGTACAAAACGTCCAAATTCGCCGTCCCACCAAATCGGGAACCGAACAACTGATCGCCATTAACTTATGGGAACTCCTGCAAACCGGAGATATTACCCAAGATACGGTTTTACAAGACGGCGACACGATTATTATTCCCGAAAACAACGAAATTTCTACTGCCGAAGCCACAGAACTGGCCACAGCCCGCTTTTCCCCCGATGCGATTCAAGTTAGCGTGATCGGGGAAGTTGACGATCCGGGTTTGGTGAACTTACCCCCCAATACCCCCATGAATCAAGCCTTGATGACGGCAGGCGGTTTTGAAGGTGCGCGGGCAGATAGCGATGTGGTGCGTTTGATTCGTTTAAACCCTGACGGTTCGGTGGTGAGTCGAGAAGTGCCATTCGACATCACCCAAGGAATTAACGAACAAAGTAACCCGTTACTTCGTAATAATGACATTATTGTAGTGGGTCGCAATCGCGGCACCCAATTTAACGACACGCTCAACAATCTCTTATCTGGGGGTGCAAATGCTTTGTCTTGGTTTTCAGTTCCCAGTCGTATCTTTGGCATACTAGAGGTACTGGGTATTCTTGACTTGGATGATGATTAATTCTTGCTCTTAAATTTCACCGGATTTGCTTACAATTTTTACGAGACGACAGAAAAGGCATGGACACTGAACGCAATTATCCTACTTATCTTAGCCATCGACCCGCCCAATACCAAGAAGACGCGATCGCGAATCCCACCCAAACCAATCCAGTTCCCGCTCCTACCGACGGGCAAACTCTAGATTTTGCCTGGCTGGTTGCGGTGATTCGTCGTCGTCTTGGGGTCATGGCCCTAGCGACAATACTGTTAAGTGGGGCCATTGGTAGTTTAATTGTCTGGAAAGCCAAAGATGCCGATGTCTTTTATGATGGCTCGTTTCAAGTCCTCGTCGAACCTGTCACCGCCGAAGGTCGTTTGGCGAAACTCTCTTTGCTGGCTCAAAGTGGTACCAATATCGGGCCAACGGAACTTACCAAAGTGGGGGTAGACCAAGCCGACCTCGTAGACTACGAAACCCAAATCCGGGTTTTAACCAGTCCCAAAATTCTCAATCCCGTTCTCAAGGAATTGCAAGCTAAATACCCAGACATGAGCTACAACAACCTGGTGGGTAGCTTGCAACTGAACCGCATTAATTATGTCAAAGACGGCAAAGAAGTTGGAACCAAAATTTTACAAGTCCACTATCGCAGCGATAATCGCGAACAGCTTGAGTTTGTTTTGGATGTTTTGGCTAAAGCTTATCTTCAATATTCTTTACAAGAGCGTCTTACCAGTTTGCGCCAAGGGATTCAATTTATTGACGAACAACTCCCCGAACTCCAACAACGGGTTGATACGTTTCAAGGTCAACTGCAAAATCTGCGGGAAGAATACGACATGAATTTTCCCCAACTCAGCGCCGAAACCTTAGCTGGACAACACAACTACATTGAACGCCAGCGTATTGATGTGCAGGCTCAACTTAGCGAAGCCCGAGCTAACTACGAAAATCTGCGTCGTGCCGTTGAAAGCGGCAATCCTGTTGCCATCTTATCTCGCGATCGCAATAATATTTACAACGGTATTGTTAACCAGCTTTATAACGTCGAAGCCCAAATCGCTAACCAAAGCAGTACCTTTCTAGAAGATAGTCCCCCTCTGCAAGTGTTGCGGGAAAAACAAGCAAACTTAGAGCAAGTTCTCCAAGAGCAAGCCCTCAAAGCACAAGAGAACTTAGAAATTCAAATTCGCGACCTCGAAGCCCGCGAGCAATACCTTTCTCGTCAAGAACAGGAACTCGACCAAAAACTCGCCCGCTTTCCCAGTGTTTTACGGCGTTACTCGGATTTAGAGCGTAATGTTTTAGTGGCGACCGATAGTTTAAAAGCCTTTCTCGAAAAGCGGGAAGCCCTCAAACTAGACGCATCTCAACGAGAAATTCCTTGGGAACTAATTTCTCCCCCGGATTTGTGGCGGAATCCTCGCGGCATACCTCGACGATCATCAGAAGTGGATTTGAAACGACAACTGGCGATCGCGATTGTTTTAAGTTTACTGCTCGGCGTAGGGATTGGCTTTATTACCGAAATTACCCACACGGTTTATCACACCCCCGACGAACTGAAAAACGGCACGAAACTCCCCTTGTTAGGGGCGATTCCCTTTTCTAAAGCCCTTCGCCAGCAGGAAAAACAAATCCGCAAACTGGCCGCGAATGCCCGTCACGGCGACAATCCGTTTTTGGCTTTACCCCAACCGGAACAAACCGCCAGCTTTTTAGAAGCTTTCCGTTCACTTTATACCAACATTAGTTTACTCGGCTCGAAGCAGCGGCCGGTGCGATCGCTGGTTGTGGGTTCAGCTACCCCGGACGATGGCAAATCGACTATCGCCCTCGAACTCGCTAAAACTGCCGCTAATATCGGTCAGCGTGTTCTCTTAGTCGATGCTGATTTACGTCGTCCGCAAATGCACTACCGTCTCGGCCTTACCAACGAACGAGGCTTGAGTGATGCCTTACAAAGCGACCTCAGCCTGAATGATGTGATTCAACAATCCCCCACCCAAAGCAACTTATTTGTTCTCAGTGGCGGTCAGATTCCCTTCGACCCTATCAAGTTACTGTCTTCCCAAAAAATGGCTCACTTGATGGAACAATTCCAAGGGTTTTTTGATTTAGTGATTTATAACACGCCGCCTTTGGTGGGTTTAGCGGATGCTAATTTACTCGCGTCTAACTCGGATGGCATTATTCTTGTTGCTCGTTTGGCCAAAACCGACCGAGCTTTAGTGAAGAAAGCCCTCGAAGGCTTAAATATTTCTGGTGCATCGGTGTTAGGAGTCGTTGCGAATGGGATGAAAGGCCATGCTTCTAACAACGACGCAATTTATCATCAAAATTATTATCAACCCCAGTTGATACAAGAAGAAGCCCCTAGTAATCCTCTGGCTTATCGCAACGATAATCTCTAAACCCTTGATGCGAAAAAGAGTGTGGTCTGCCCGGTTGGGTTAAAATTCAACCCCAGAAATCGGGGTTTTATAGCGCTACGGTAGAGCGTTGGGACATCATCCCCATTACCCCCAAATCAGCCCCTCTCCGCGTGGGAGAGGGGTTTTTCTTATTCCCTAATCTCCGACTGATTCTTCTGGCTCTAAACGATTCTTACGAGCTTCGAGCCAAATCGGAATCGCGATCGCGGCGACAATAACCAGTAACGCAGCAATCCCAAAATTCGCGACAATCTGCACCAAGGTTTTGAGGGGAATAAAGCGTCCTAGAAAGTAGGATAAAGACACCATAATCGAAGCCCACAATGCCGCACCCCCAAAATTACACAGTAAAAACTGAGGATAGGGCATTCCAGCAATTCCGGCGAGGGGCCCGGCGAAAACCCGTAACAAGGCCACAAATCGCCCAAAAAACACGGCTCTGGCGGCATTTTGACTAAACTGATCTTTAATTTCGTTAAGCTTTTTTTCAGGAATACGGAAAAAGCGACCTAACCGCAACAACAAGGGCCAACCGCCCCATTTACCAATCCAATAACCAAAATTATCACCGAGAACCGCACCACCAATCGCACTGGCTAATACCCACCAGTACCATAGTTCCCCACTTCCGGCGAGGAAACCCCCAACAATAGTGATGGTTTCGCCAGGAAGGGGAACTCCTGTATTTTCCAGAGCAATACCGATAAAGATAACCCAGTAACCGTATTGATGGGCAAGTTCCTGGATGTTCTCCAGTGACAGCAGCTCAAAAGACATCCAGCAGTCCCTTTACAAAGGTTTACTTCTTTTCATATTCTGACGCAGTTTAGGCAAAAGTGTCAATTTGCTTGTGTCTTGGGTCTTGGGCAGTAGGCAGTGGGCAGTAGGCAGTGGGCAGTGGGCAGTGGGCAGTGGGAAGAGGGGGAGGAGTGGGGAGAGGGGGAGGAGGTGGGGGGAAATTACCAATTACCAGTTACCAATTACCCATTGAGGGATTTGGGGAAACGGTACAAATAACCAATAACCAACAACCAATAACCAACAACCAACTTAACGTTCGACGATGACCCTCGCTCCCATTTCGATTTGCTCGAACATGGCTACAACGTCTTTGTTGTACATCCGCACGCAACCGTTAGAAGCCGCACGACCAATCGAAGATACTGTAGGCGTACCGTGGAAGCCGATAATACCGTTGGACATTTCGGCAAAGCCAATCCAGCGCAAACCCAGGGCGCTGTTGGGGCCGGGTTCTTTAATTTCGCCGGTCCAGGGACTTTGCCAAATCGGGTCTTCAATCATTTGGAATACTTGAAACTCCCCTGTGGGGGTGGGGGTCTGAGATGTACCAATGGCGACGGGATAGCTGGCCAGGACTTCATCACCTTGGTAAACGTACACCCGACGCTCGCCTAATCGCAACACCAAGTAGGTTTCGCTTTCGGGGAGATACAGCGAAGGGTCTCCTAGGGGGGGGATTTCGGGAAGGTTAGGAGAAGCAAATGCTAGGGCTTCCGTTGAGTTGGTTGTTTCAGAAGCCAGGGCTGTTGCTGGACTAAAACCACTGGTTAAAGCAAAAGCACCGACACTAATACAGAAAAGTTGCTTGACCCATGTCGTCATAATTTAACTCCTTACCCAAACGCGAATAAATGAAAGGTGAATGAACCCATAGTTTCAGAATAAACTTAAAAATTCCTGAAAGGGAGCGATCGCATCTTCTTTTTTTAATAACGCTGGGTTGGGTTAGATTTCCTGATTTTGTGATGAAGTTTTAACAAAACTATTGTAAAGTTTTGTTAAAGTGACGGTCGCGATCGCGCAATACGCCAACTTAAGAAAATGGTGGGAATCAACCCCACTACGATAATTGCCAAAGCCGGGGCTGAGGCTTCAATGAGGCGCTCATCGGCAGCATAGCGATACACTTGTACTGCCAGCGTATCGAAATTAAAGGGACGAATGGCATAAGTGGCGGGTAATTCTTTCATCACATCCACAAACACCAGCATCGCGGCGGTTAACAAGCCCCCGGACATCAACGGTGCATGGACTTTAATTAAGGTTCTACGGGGGTTGTAACCCAAGCTACGGGCCGCATCATCTAAACTGGGTTTAATCTTGCCTAGACTGGATTCTACGGTATTAAACGAAACCGTGAGAAAGCGTACTAAATAAGCGAAAATCAAAGCGGCAATGGTGCCACTAAGCAACAAACCTGTAGAGATGCCAAACAGCGATCGCATTAAGCCATCAATCCCATTATCCACCCGACCGGCTACGGGTAAAATGGCCACGGCGACCACAGTACCGGGAACAGCATAACCCATGGCTGCCGTTCGGGTGAGAAAGCCCATCATCAGGGTTGGGGTGAGGCGTTGACCGTAAGCCATGACTAAGGCCAAAATTACGGCTAAGGCGGCGGTAATACTGGCTAAAATCAAGCTGTGTTGGGAGAGTTGCCAAAAATCGCGATCGAAGGTTTGATCGGCGTTGGTAATGGTCATGTGCAGCAAGACCCCCATCGGCAGCAAAAAGCCCAGCAAAATGGGAATCGAACAACTCAAAGTTGCTAAAATGCCCCGCCATCCCGTGAGATGATAACTGCTGAGGGCTTGTTGCTGACTGCTGGTTTGATAATATTGGGCTTGTCGGCGCGATCGCCGCTCTAAAATAATCAAAGCAAAGACGAAAATCAGCAAACAAGCGGCCATTTGATAGGAGCCGATTTGATATTCTCCTCCTTGAGCAAACCAGCGATAAATCCCCACGGTAAAGGTCGGAATGCCGAAAAAGTCCACCGTCCCAAAATCGCTGAGGGCTTCCATTAACGCCAAAGAAACCCCGGCCATAATGGCAGGCCGCGCCAAGGGTAGTGCTACCTTGCGAAAGCTTTGCCACGGATTGCAACCGAGGGAGCGACTGGCTTCGAGGGTGCAAGCGGCTTGTTCGAGAAAGGCAACGCGGGCTAACAGGTACACATAGGGATACAGTACCAAAATCAGCATCGCGATCGCGCCCCCCATCGAGCGAATATCGGGAAACCAATAATCCTGTACCCTTTGCCAGCCAAAAAGCTGCCGCAGCCCACTTTGCACCGGGCCGTAGTATTCTAGAATTTCGGTATAGACATAAGCCAGCAGATAAGCTGGAGCCGCCAGAGGCAGTAGTAACGACCATTCAAAGGTTTTGCTACCGCGAAAACGACACATGGTTACCAGCCAGGCGTTCATCGTCCCGATCGCAAAAACCCCGATCCCCACGCCGACTGATAAAATCAATGAATTGATAATATATCCTGGTAACACCGTGGTAATGAGGTGTTGCCAAGTGCTGCCAGCATAAGCGAAAAAGCTGCTCATCACAATGACAATCGGGGTGGCGATAATCGTCGCGATCGCCCCCACCATCACAATCCAAAGATTGATTTTTAGCTTTGGCTTTCCCGTAGCTGCGAAAGATTTAAAAGAAAAAGCGGACAATTGGCCTGTAACTCCACAAAATTTATCTCAAAATTGATGAGAATTTCTTGCAAAAATTACTTTACTATAAATAATCGATAAAGCCAACCCCAAATCGCCATGAATCCTGATTCCTCAGTCATCTTGCAACTTGAAAACATTACCAAACAGTTTTCGTCGCAAACTGTGGCGGTGGATACGATTAATTTAAAATTACATCGAGGCGATCTCTTAGGACTTTTGGGCCCTTCCGGTTGTGGCAAAACTACCTTACTACGCTTGATTGCGGGCTTCGAGCAACCTCATGCTGGCTCGATTACGATCGACGGCAAGATGGCTGCCGGACAAAAACGCTGGATTCCGCCGGAAAAACGAGGCATCGGTATGGTTTTCCAAGATTATGCTTTATTTCCCCATCTCACCGTCGGGGATAATATTGCTTTTGGTTTGCGGAATACAGACCCGAAAATGAGTGATGCTGACCTCAAAAATCGCACTGCTGAAGCCTTGACTTTAGTCGGATTAGCCGGACTGCAAAAACGCTATCCTCATCAACTGTCTGGAGGACAACAGCAGCGCGTGGCTTTGGCTAGAGCGCTGGCACCCCGTCCGGCATTGGTGTTGCTCGATGAACCTTTGAGTAACTTAGATGTACAGGTGCGAGTGCGCTTGCGTCAAGAATTGCGAGACATCCTGAAAGCCGCAGGTGCTTCGGCGATTTTCGTCACCCACGACCAGGAAGAAGCCCTCTCGGTGTCCGATTGGGTGGCGGTGATGCGATTAGGCAAAATCGAGCAATTCGGCACGCCAGAGGCGATTTATCGCGAGCCTGCGTCAAGATTTGTAGCGGAGTTTGTGACCCAAGCTAATTTTATCACTGCCGATCGCGTGGGGGATGTTTGGAAAACGGAAATCGGTAGTTTTAAGCTCAATTTGAATACAGAAAGCGATCGCGTGGTGGTGATGATTCGTCAAGAAGATTTAAGGTTGCAAATCGATGAAACCAGTCCGATTGTGATTCGCGATCGCCAATTTCTCGGTCGCGAACATCGTTACTCTTTACAAACCCCATCAGGACAAGAAATCATCGCCCTCGATAATACCCTAAACCCGTTACCTGTGGGGTGTAAAGTCCAAGTTGCGATCGCACCATCAACTTTGCGATCGTTTCCCCTTTAGTTGCAGTTGTAGGTTGGGTTGAAGGACGAAACCCAACAAAGATAAGGGCTTAAAACATCTCTATGCGCGGGTTAGCCAACTTCTAAACTCACGCAACAACGCATTTTCCCCCATTGAGCCGCGACGCTGCAAAAACTGAAGTAAATCCGACTTGGTTAACACAGACAACACCTGAGAGCGCTCCTGTATTTCGTAAACACCCCCCCGCAGCACATAAATGGTTAAATCCTGGTTATCAAATCGCCAGACCTCGGCAATCCCAAGGGCAGCATAAATACCCAAACGGTCGAGGGAACTACTGGTAATGTCAATTTCTATCGCTAAGTCAGGTGGGGGGTCAACCTTGAGGTCAAAACTTAGCTGGCCGCGCACCACAGCTTCTTGGGTAATGTAGTAACATTCGTCAGGTTCGAGTCCCCGTTGTAAATCTTCTCGACTCCAAGTTGCAGACCCCAAACTGTAAATTTCTATCCCTAAAACGTCGGTAGTCGTTTCCACGAAGCGCCCTAACAAACGTTTGGTGACTTCATGTTCGGGTAAAGGAGTCATGATTTCCAGTTGACCGCGATCGTAAGTTAAGCGTTTACCGGAGGTTTGCGCGAGGTCTAATACTAGGGCTTGATAGGTTTGCCAGCGAATATTAGACAGGATGGTGCGGTTTATCGGGGGAGAGAGGGTGGGTGAGACGGTCATAATTGTTCGGCGTGAAAATGGCATTGTTCCCGAAGCGGACAATCCGTACAGCGCGGCTTTCTCGCGGTACAAACAAGCGCTCCCAAGTCCAGTAGCGTCAGATTCCACCGATCTGTATTAACATCGGGAGCGGCTTTTTCTGCTGTTTGCCATAATAACTTACAACGAGATTTGACGCGATCGCCCTCGAAACCAAAAAACGCTCCAAAATCCGCGCAACGTTCGTATCAAGTACCGCAGCAGGCTCAGAAAACGCATTCGCGAGGATTGCCCTAGCCGAATATTTGCCGATTCCGGGTAATTGCAGCAAGCGCTTTTCCGAATTGGGAATTTTACCCCCATCTTGTTCTAGGATAATGCCCGCAGCTTGACATAAACGCTCGGCTCGAAAAAATAACCCCAAAGGCTGCAAAAGCGTCGCGACTTCTTCAACCCTGGCTGTGGCTAAAGTTTCGAGGGTAGGATAACGATTGAGGAAGGCTTCGTAGACAGGAACAACCGCCGCCGCATCGGTTTTTTGTAGCAAGGATTCCGCTACGAAAATGTGATAAGGGTTGGTTGTTCTGCGCCAAGGAAAGCCCCGCAAGTTTTGAACAGCCCAAGCCCTGAGTTGACTGCGAAACCAAGCAATTTTGGCGGGTTTCAGGATTTTATTCGCGTCTTTGGGTTTAGTCGTTGCGTCGGTCATAAGTTTTCAAGCTGACTTATTAAAAAGTTCGATAATAATAAAGTATGGGATATTTAGAAACAAGCTAAACCATTATGGAAAAAATGAAATTTCATGAAGTGCTAGAAATTGCAGAATCTTTATCAGAAACTGAGCAAAATGATTTAGTAGAAATTCTCCAAAAAAGATTAGCTCAAAAGCGTCGCCAAGAAATTTCTGCTAATATTGCAACGGCTCACCGAGAATATGAACTTGGACAGACTGAAACAGTAACAGTTGAGGAATTAATGGCAGACTTGGAAGAATGAATTTAAGAACTGCATCATCTAGTATTTACAAACTCTTGAACCTCGTTCCTAGGTTATACCTGGGAACGAAAAAACAAGGCTCTGCCTTGATTAGGGCGATAGAGATGTTATTGAAAAAAACGTAGATTCGAGTTTACGTTCGAAATAAAAATGTTATAAGTCAAAGGGAGATTTAGTCAACCAGTTGTATGTTGGGTTGAGGAACGAAACCCAACAAAGATAATAGGTTGTGTTGGGTTTCACTTCGTTCTACCCAACCTACGATATAACTTAAAAACATAAATTTAAAGCCCTAAAGGACTTACTACCAGCGAGTTTGTTCAACGATACCTTGTACAGTTTCGAGGGGGACACGGTAGAAATATTGGCGTTGGAATTGTTCTTCGGTGACGAGATCGAGAAACCTTTGAATACTGTTCGTAGTAAGCCCTTTAGGGCTGATATGATTATGTTTAATCTGGATATCTTCGGCGGTAGTCGTAATACTAAAACCCAAACTTTTTAGGGCTTCTAAACCCGCTTCGAGGGTGGGACGACTGAGGTTGAGTTTATCGCACAGTTGCGTCCAAGTGGCGCTTTCTTGAGTACGGCTGAGATATTTGGCGATACCCAGGAGAGTTAGCCAAATTTGTTCGGTTTCGCTGGTTTCGGGGGAAGAATAAGCCAGAGCGAGGGGTTTAATTTGTTTGGTGGCGCGATGATAAGCTTGGTGGAGTTGATCCCATTGAGAGGGACAATCGGCGATTAAAATGGAGTTGGGGGGAAGGTTATTGGGTTCTATTTCTTGACCTCGGAAATCGAGTAATTGCTCCTGTTTTATATTATCTAATTGATGATTTTCGAGACGAGATCGCACCGCAAGCAACCGCACTTCGTAGTCTTTACTGTAGGAATTGTAATCTAATTCCACCACCACATCACAAGGTTCGTTTTGGGGAATCTCGTTTTGGGGATGACCCCACCATACCCCCGGAAAACCTTGGGGATAGGTGTCATCTGCAAGTTTAAAAAAGGTGCGAATATATTTAACTTTTCTACCTGTAAAGTCTTGGATGTTTTTATTCCAAACGCGGTCAAACCAGCAATTTTCAATCAGTAATTTGGGTACTGGATTGCCCATTCCGCAGGGTTCGAGGAGTTTTAATTCTCGAAATAAGTTCATGCCTAAATCGGCTACCGTGACTTTTAAATCGGCTTGTACTGTCGTGGTAACTTGACTGGGGTCGCCAATTTTTTGCCGTAATTGTTGGTTAATTCCGTCTCGAAATAACTCTAAGTTTTCGACAGATAAACTCAATCCTGCGGCAAAGGGATGTCCGCCAAAACGGTGGAGTAAATGGGCTTGAGAGTGGACTAATTCGTATAAATCAATGTTATTGGCAGAACGGGCAGAACCTCTGCACATTTCGCCGTCAGTTTGCAATATAATGCAGGGACGACCGTATTCTTGGGCGATTTGACCCGCCACTAAACCCAAGACTCCCCCCGACCATTGCGGGTCATCGAGGACGATAACGCTAGTGGTGGAAAGGTCTACTTGTTCAAGTCTGCGTTTAACGGCTTCGGTGACGGTTTTTTGTAACTCTTTACGGCGCGTATTGGCTAATTCGGTTTCCATAGCCAGGGTTTCGCAGCGCTGGGGGTCGCGACTGGTGAGCAATTCTACGCAGAAACTCGCGTCTCCATGAATGCGACTGACAGCGTTAATGCGCGGACCAATACCAAAGGAAATGTCGGTGGGGCGATCGCCCGATCTTTGGCATAATTCCAATAACTTGGCGACTCCGGGCCGCGTGGGATTACGGGTTTGCTGTTGTAGCTTTTGGATGCCTTGTTGCGCGAGATAACGACAATCGCCGCTTAACTGTACTAAATCGGCAATTAAGCCAATCGCGACTAAATCGAGTAAGTTTTCGCGGGGTTCTTGGGGAATATCCGGTAGGGTTTCATACAGCGCCTCGACGAGTTTATAAGCCACTGCAACCCCGGAAAGGTGATACAGGGGATGAGACTCGGTGAAATAGCGGGGATTGATAATCGCGACGACTTCGGGACGTTCTGGGGGTAGGGTATGGTGGTCTGTAACGATAATGTCTACCCCCAGACTGCGAGCATAGTCAATTTCGCTTAAATTCGTGCTTCCGGTGTCGCAAGTGACGATTAATCCGGTTCCTTGATTGGCTAACTTCTCAATGCCATCATTATTTAAGCCGTGGGACTCTTTAAAGCGATTGGGGATGTAATAATCCAGTTGCAAATATTGGGGGAAAAACTGCCCCAAGCCATCCCAAAGGACGCTGGTAGAGGTTACGCCATCGGCATCAAAATCGCCCCAAATCGTGACTTTTTCGCCAGTTTCACGGGCTTGCAGCAGTCTTCGTACCGCTTGCTTCATTTCCTGACCAAATTCAAAGGGGCTTTTGGGTTGATAGCAGCCCGGATCGAGAAAGCCCTGGAGCGTCTCTAAATCCTCAATCCCGCGTCGCCACAGTAGTTGCGCGGCAAATTTGCCCTTCGACTGCGGTACGGCTTGTTGAACGGCATTAAGTAACCATTGGGGCGGTTCGACTTCGGGGAGGAGTTGCCACACAGAGGAGTTTACAGCCATGGCGATCGCGTTTTGAAGGACAATTTCATTGTAGTTGTTTGTCATTCGTCATTGGTTCTTGGGATGGCGCTAGGTTCATGACTTGAGACTCAAAAAAATTCTTGGCTTCTCTAGAGAAACCAAGAACTTATCTACAACAAACCGTAAATTATCAGAAAGAGCGAAATTTAAGCTTTAAAACCCGACATTAAGCGTTTTTAGCAGAGCGCTTGCGTTTGACCACAGTACCCAACAAACCCAAAGCGACTAAACCAGCCACAGCACCAGGTTCAGGGACAGAAGTGGTACCTGCCAGTTTCCAGTCGGGCCCTTTGTAGGAGGAGCCTTTGCTGGTGACGCGGATGCTGCTAATGGCATCGGTTAAGCCCAAGTCGGCTAAGGAGACAGCCAGGGAACCCACTTTTTGAGAACCCCCAATTTCTTTTGTGTTGATGTCATAGCCCGCGTAATCCCAGTTTTTGGAGCTTAATTCGAGGAAATTACCAATTAAGTTTCCGGCGGTATCCAAGGCTTGAACGCCAATTTTACTGTTCATGCCCCGTTCCCATAACAAAATGTTGTCAATGGCTTTATCGAAGCTGAGATCAAGTTCAAATTTACCGCTATCTTCGGTGTCGATGATGTTGTTAAGGTTGGTTTTGCCCGCGTAAGCCCCAGTCCCCAAAGCGCTTAAGTTAGTGACGAGAGACGCTTCGCTCAGGGCTTCTTCTTTGACTCCAGTGGTGGCATTGTCGCCGATATCGGCACTGGCTGCACCACTATTGCCGCCAGTCCAGGCATCGTTTTGGTTGATTGTGCCTTTGGTGACGAAGGAGAAATCAGTGATTAATCTACCGTTCAACTCGATAGAATCGAGCCAGATATCGCCTGTGTCCGCGTTGCTTCCGGTAGCGGTGTAGTTGGTTGTGAAGGACGCGGCTTGAGCAGATGAGGCTAAACCTGCACACAAAGCGACTGCTGTTATACCTGCTTGGAGAGCCTTTTTCGAGTTGAACATGACTTTTTAAAACCTCTTTTGTTCCGTTGCTTACCTTCACTTTGCCTTAATCCCGAATGTCTGTCGATAGTTTTCGCAAGGCTTTACAGAAACTTCTTACTAGAATGGTCGTTCTTAAAAACTAATTAAACTTCCAAGGAAAAAAAAGCGGGTAAGAAAGGTTTATTGCCAAATCCGGATTTTACGGTCTTGGCTGGCACTCACTAAATATTTGCCATCTTCGCTAATGGCGATCGCGGTGACTTTACCGTTGGCTTCTTCGAGGGTTTTGAGTAGCTTTCCCGATTTGAGATGCCAGAGTTTAATGGTTTTATCGGCACTGCCACTGGCTAAAATGGTTCCTTGGGGATGTATGGCAACGGTTTCGACTTCGAGGTAGTGACCAAAAAGGTTGTGTAGGGCGGTTCCGGTTTCTATTTCCCAAATATTAACGGCGCGATCGCGACTACCGCTAATCAAAAATTGACTGTCTGGGCTAAATCCTAGAGAGTTCACATCTTTGTAATGACCGGTTAGAGTACGAGCAATTTCCCCGGTTTCCACATCCCAGAGTTTAATGGCTTGAAAGCCGCCACTGGCAATCCAACGATTATCGGGACTAATGGCGACGGAGTAAATGGGAAAGGATTGTTCAGCAAAGGATTTGAGGAGTTGACCTGTGCGCCAATCCCAAATGTTAATCGTACCATCGCGACTGCCACTAATGACCTGCTGACCGTTGGGGTTAAAGATAACGGAACTGGCGGCATCTTGATGGCGATTGAGGGAAACTTGGAGTTGTCCGGTGGCTAGGTTCCAAAGTTTCACGGTGCGATCGCGACTGGCACTTGCTAGGGTTTGACCGTCAGGACTAATATCTAAAGACAATACGGCAAATTTATGATCTGTAATGGTATAGCGAATTTGAGCCGTAGCGACATCCCAGATTTGAATCGTACCATCATCATGGCCGCTGGCCAGGAAACGATTATCAGGACTAATGGCAAGGGCGCGAATGGGACTGGTGGTGGTGGCAAAAATCTCAACCTCTCCTAAATTTTGAAAGGGAAGCGCCGGAGGGGGTGGGGTTTCAGTCGCAAGAGTAACCGAGGTGGCCGGAACTTCGGGGGGGGGAGAGGATGACTGGGATTGAGCGAAAAACCAATAACCGCCTGCGATCGCGCCCACCCCAACAATTGCGCCCCCTAGCCCAATCGCCCATCGCGGCAGATATTGAATTTTACTGAAACGGTGTTTCATGGTTTTTACGGACTCAGGGGATGAAGGCGGCAAGCTTGATTTTCATTGTAGGCAAAAAAGATCGAAGCAACATCAATCCAGCTTGGGCCAAAACATTGAGCCTTGAGGGAGTTATGGTAGTTGTATCTTGCCTGCTCAAAAGAAGAGCAGCAAGCCATTATTTTGTTAGAGATGGAGTGGGTGTAGAAACATTCGCTTTCCCCTACATCCCTCCGCCGCGATCGCTCATTGATTGTCACGGATGCACTCATGGATTTTGTCTCTCGCTATTATCAGGTTGTCAGGTTGGCCTCAACGGGACAATCGAAAGTTACAGAACTCGCGATCGCGAAACAGTATTTTTTCCAAGTTTTCCCGGAAACAACTCGGCTGGAGCTTTTGAGCGATACCGAGATTCAAACCCGTCTATTTGAGCTTAGTTCTGATGCACCCCTAGCTCAATTATGCTTGCGTTGCTTTATTTCGTGGCAAATTGCTAAAGCTTGTCAGAATTTAGTGGCTCAGTTTGGCACAAATCACGGCTTTAGGGTTACCGATTTGTTGCCTTTGGTCCTCGATGACGACGGCAGGCTTTCGACTGGGGCTTATCAACCGTTAGGAGAGCAAATTCTCGCCAGTTATGATTCTCGTCGCGGCAGTCTGGCGGGTTGGGTACATTTACGGGTGAAGCATCATCGCGAGATTAACCGCTTTTTAAGTGAAAATGGGGTGTATTTAATCAGCGATTGGGCATTGCTCAACGATACGCA
>Ga0207419_1001839_pt1 | contig 15041 bp, 5 predicted proteins | sample ElkSloMetagenome_4_FD_184723 | JGI IMG/M metagenome (GOLD analysis project Ga0207419, IMG submission 184723) | Hot spring microbial communities from Elkhorn Slough, Monterey Bay, USA - MD2A (version 2) | ecosystem: Environmental > Aquatic > Marine > Intertidal zone > Estuary: Microbial mat ...
AATTCTGGCTGTAGCTCTTAATTTAATCAATCCTCAACATTTAAGAAATTGGTTTGCTCATTGTTGTTACTGTACCTCATAGCAGCGCGAAGCGCTGTATATAAAGCTTTGGACTCCTATACGAGAAACTCAAGTAATCCCTATTCTTTTTACGTCCTATGATTTTGGAGAAACAACGCCGCCTAGTGAAATCCCAGAAGAATTTAATTATGAACTTTTCTTAATAAATCGCCCACAGGACAAGAAACTACCAGTCTAACCTGCACGGCGATTTCTTATCATTTTTAAATTGGTAAGTCCAGACAGAGGACTTAACTAGCACACTAGATTTCGCTGGGGGTTACATAACTTTACCAAAAAATCGCCTGTGCTGTGATCGCTACCAAGGTAGTTAGGTAGAAAAGCCATATCAGGAGCTGTTTCAAGAACATAGCTGGTTTGTATAATGAGGCTTCACTTTCACCCCTAACTTACCAGCTTCCTCAGCTTTGTATTAACTACTAATGTTACTCACCGACAGACCCTAATCTGAGGAATAACAACAAACCATTCATCCGTAATTTCATTAGTCACTTCATCGAGATTGAAATGGTGATAAATACTTTTTACAGTTACTTCACCAGGTAAAAAATCAAAAGTATTGGGTTGAATTCCCTTTTTGATTAACTCGTTGTTTGCCTTTTTAGACAGCGCTCCAATTTCTAGATTGCTTTGTGTCAAAATTATCCATCCGTTTCCATAGCGATTGCTTCTCATCTGAAGCGGTGTTCCTTCCCCTAAAGATTTAATAACTAATTGCTGAGAGCGCGTTGCCTTATAACCTAAGTTTACTCCATTTGGAGTGAGATCAAAATAAAACATACTTTGAGGAAGTATTTGAGTAACCTCTTGATGTAAAGGTTGGCTACTCAAACCCGTTTCCTGTAAGAATTTGCTGGAGTTAGTGGAACACAATAACAACTCTTCTTTAGCCCTAGTCATGGCAACATAAAATAGTCGCCGCTCTCCTTCGTCTGTTTTAAAGTTATCTGTAAGAAGAATCACTTTACTAAATTCAAGCCCCTTAGCGCCGTGACAACTGGTCACTAAAACAGAATTCTCCTCTATAAAGGTTTCCCCACTGGCGCTAAATTCAAAGATAGCTGTTACAATTTCATCAGCGCTAATTGGTATAGGAGCTAAATCTTCAGAACCATATCCTCGCTCTTGATCAATATCCTTGGCAATGCGTAGTAAAACTTTAACTGTGGGTTCTAAAAGATTGCGCTGTAAGCGTTGGAAAAAGTCTCGAAATCGACTCTCAACCGATTCGGTAGCATCCAAAACCAAACCTGGTTTTTTCCGTAAAGCATTGATTAAATGGCTAGTGACCCAATTCCGAACAAGCTTGATACCATCTTTTTTAAGTGCATAGGTAGAAATATTATTCTTTTCCAAGAGCAAGCGAATGGGACTGAGATTGTCCCACTCGCGTGCGAGAATAGCAATATCGTTTGGCTGCACTCCTTCACTAATCCAAGATTGAATTTTTTGAGTTACCCAGCTCGAAAGTGCATTGCGATCGCGAAAGGAGAAAGCATTAACAGGAATTCCACCTTGACCTTGGCGCTCAGTATTTATCCGAACTTGCTCAGATGGAATCTTTTTACAGCGCTGTGTGTTGTGACAAATAAGATTGTTGGCTGCTTCAATAATGGGTTGAGTTGAACGGTAGTTCTCGGTGAGGAGCAATTGCTTAGCTTGATATTCAGCCTCAAATTGAATAATATATTCCGGACTGGTTCCTCGAAATTCATATATGTTCTGATCATCATCACCGATAACACAAAGGTTAATCTGAACCGACCTAGATTCAGAATCTCCAAAACCAGCAATTTTCTGAATCAGGCAATATTCGTCTTCGGCAACATCCTGGTACTCATCAACAAATATGTATTCCAAATTTCCTAAAAGGCGAACCCGCCGCGCCTGAGCATCTATATCCTCTACTTCTACTTCTGAATCATCCCCTTGATCAAATAGCCGACAAGCTTCCTGTAGTAAAACGGAAAAGTCTACCGATAATTGCTCCCGTTGCTGCTGACCAAGTGAGCGTCCTAATAATGCCAAAGCTAAACCATGGAAGGTAAATACTCGCAGACGAGAGGCAAGGGAACCAATTAAAGCCTGTAACCTTACCCGCAATTCCCGAACTGCATTACGATTGTAAGCCAGAACTAGAATTTGGCTTGGCTCTACACGCTTAACCTTCACAAGGTAGGCAATACGATGAACAATGGTTCGGGTTTTCCCTGAACCCGGTCCGGCGATAACTGCCAAGGCTGGCTCTTGTGCAAGAACAACTTCCCGCTGCGTCGGGTTGAGAGACCCCATAATACGGTTATAGTCATCTTGCGTTACCGGGCGCTTGACCTCTTCAGTGGCAAGGTTGGGATATAAACGCTCAAATTCATTCGATGGCTGATTAAAGTAATCTTCAACTAACTGTTGACGAGCTTGATTATCTGAAATAAAACAATACTCCATCATAATATGAGTACGACGAGCTTGCTCCTGATAAAAAGCCTCAAGATTAGAATATTCCCTGGAAATTTTGGCTATACTTACCGATTTCTTGACTCGCACCTTAAATGCCTGCTGGAAAAGATTGAGTCCTTCAGTCAATCTAATCAACTTACGCTCATGGAACCAAAGCAAGATGGACTCTAATTCCTGGCTAGACCAATAAAGTGGCTGTGTTTGGACATTCACATCTTTGAGCAATTGCCCCATTGGATATTCAACTCGTTGTTTACTACCCGTTGACTTTCCTAGCTTTTGATAAAACACTTCTATAACAGTACTGGCTAGCGTTTTCTGACGCTCCAGGTTTTCTTCTACTTCGATCTTAAAAATATCAACTAAATCGCTGCTTATGTAATTGGCATTAACCCAACCCTCGCTAATCCAACCCTCCAGAATATCCTTGAGAGCCGAAGCATTTATTTTTTGATTCCTATCAGGATCTAAACGAGACGCTAATCCCCTCAAGTTAACTTTCACATTTTCGCCTTCACCCTTGATTAAAAGTAATTCGTCTAGGAATATTTTTTCCATTGTACGAAGATTCTCATGAGCATTTCGGGCATCACCTCTAACCCCTTTAGTGATCTGAACACTTAAGGGAATTTCAAATGAACACACTTGAGCCAGTTCAAGTTCGTGGATTCTCTTCCTAAGTTCTTGTGGTGCAATACCCACTTCGTCGCTTAATAGCTCCTGTGGAAAATGTTCTTCTTGATCACTAGACCGTGTTTTGATTGCATGCATTGCGGAAATCAACCGCTTGAATTGTTCAACTTGACTCTCTGGTAAATTCTGTTGCTGGCTATACTTTTCAAACTGACAATAGGATTCTTTGGTGTTTTGGTTAAGCAATTGAAACTTAATCAAACTTGATAGATTTTCTGCTCTTTCCAACATACCAAAATTTTCCAGGTGGTGCAGCGCCAACTTCACCTTTATATCACGCTGTTCGGGTTCCAATTCATCACCTGAACTGCTACCATGAAAAATTTCATGGGGTGTTACCCAAAACCAATCCTCAGATGCTTTTCCGTAAATGCGCTCCCGCATATTTCGAGTAGCAATAAAAATATTTTCTAGTTCAATTTGACTGAGTTTATTAATACCTTGTAGAAAAAAAATTGGTTCAGAATCACTTTCATCAAACAGAATAGTACACCTTGCAGGTTGCCCATCACGTCCGGCTCGTCCGGATTCTTGCACGTAACTTTCTAGACTATTACTGATTGTATGGTGAATTACCTGACGCACATCTTTGCGATTAATTCCCATACCAAAAGCACAAGTCGCAACCACCACATTTAACTCACCCCGTTTAAAAGCGTCTAGAATGTCCTCTTTATCGGCTTTTGAAATTCCAGCATGGAAATACCTAGCATGGATATTATCCTGATTAAGCAAAGTGGATAACATTTTGGCACTTTTGCGCTTGGTAGTATAAACCAATGTACATCCCCCTTGCTCTTGCGCTTTTCGCACCTGATTTATCAAAAGCTGTTCTTTATTTCTCCCAGAGGCAGAAATCACCTCATACTCTAGATTAGAGCGCAGATGACTAGAAATAATCTCACAACCAATTGATAATTGATACGAAGTAAATAATTTTTTAATGTCTTCTCTCACTCTAGCGGTAGCCGTAGCCGTCATCAGTGCTAGACGAGGTAATGGGAGTTGACGTTGTTCATAAAGCTCTTGAATAAATTTAGGAATATAACGATAATCGGGGCGAAAACTTTGCCCCCACTCACTGATACAATGAGCCTCATCAATAACCCATAGAGCTGGGGGACGTTCCTGCAACAACGTTCTGATACTATTTGAACGTAATTGCTCTGGACTAATATAAAGTAAGCCCTTTAAACCCTCATAAAGTTTCCTTAATCGTATAGGACGCTCCCGTGGGTTTAAAGTGCCGTTTATATAAGTAGCAAAACTCAATCCTACAGCTTTGAGATCTGCTACTTGATCTGCCATCAAAGCTTGTAAAGGCGAGATGACTACCGTTAACGCTCTGTGTCGTTCGTACAGCACCAAGGCAGAGAGCTGATAACACAAGGACTTACCACCTCCCGTTTGCATAACGACGAGGGGATTACGCCCCTCTAGGATGGCTTGGACTGACTCTTCTTGTTGTCCGCGAAAATTTTGGATACCAAATTCTTCCAGATACGGATGATAAGTAAACCCATCAGGCATCAGTGGACGCAAATTATTGAGAATGTCCGGAAATCCTGATAAGTACGTCAACCATCGAGGAAAAGCCACCGTCGAACCCGTAATCTGACTCTCATAATTCCACGCCATAAGCGCTGCCAGACACAAGCGACAGTCAAAACTTTGATTGGCTACATTTTTTATAAATGTTTGCAAATAGGCATGATCAAACCCAGCAATTGCTTCCTTTGTCCATGCCTTCAAGGGAGGAACCTTACTCGGAAAGCCCAAAATCTGAAAGAATTGCTTGTAAGCTTCATCCGCTTCCTCTGTACCACAGGTCAACAACCCAGCGTAGATTTGTTGCAGTATCGGGGGTTTATGAAAAAATTCTTCTACCAACGAATGGAGTAAAACTTGGGTCGCACGCGCATCCTCCAGTGGATTATTCCCCGTGTACTGACTAAGCTTATACTGCTTAGTCAGTCTATGACAATGTTGTAGCGGTTTGACTATTACCGACAATTCTAAGGTGTCGATTATCTGCCAAGGATAAAACTCTGATTGAAGCTTGGTTAAATACAAATAGTCAAAGCGCCGGAAATTGTGTCCACAAATTGCCAAGCCATTGTGCTTGAGAGAAAAAAGTTGCTCCCCTAAACGACCAAAATCTTGTCGTGATAAGTTTTCAGCCAATTTTGGGGCAACTAGACCCACCTGATAAATGGTGTTTTCTTGAGGATCTACTTCTAAATCAAGATAGCAGTACCTTTGATCTATTTGATCCAGTTGTTCGGGCGAAAATGACGGCACAGACAACGGCGTCAACGATTCTTCTGATCGTATTTCTTTCCTCGAAGATAGTTCATTTGTTCTATCTTTACGACCAAATAACCCTTGTAACCAACCCATATCTCTAATATTTGTTTTGTTATAGACTATTTTGATTATTTTGTTAGTTTACCCCAAATTCAATCAATTTTTACAAAAATTTTAGCTCAGTGCGGGTGCATACGGGTGGTGAAAAAGATACAAAGTCCTCCGTCACAAATGGACAGACTTGGCTCTAAGGCAAGCTTTGAGGAATTGCCCCAAATAGCGAATGAAACAGCCCTGGGATAAAATCTGAGTAAGATCGGTAGTTTTTTTGTTGACTAAGGGAATTCTATAGGTACTAGAACTATGATCAAGCTTGGATCTCTGGTGCGATGTCTCACGACAAGCTGCTCCGTGTCTACGCACTACAACTATCTAGGTATAGGGAAGGTTACTGAGCTAACCAATCTGGATGCCACTGTTGAGTATTTTTGCTCAGTTGGACAACGGTTCTCAAAAACCATACCCCTAAATTCGCTTCAACGAGTTAAGCTCCCGCATCAGACACGATGCTACTTCTGGTCGGAAAGTCAACAAAGGTGGCTCATTGGCAGAATTTTTGACTGGGATGAATCTCGCCATCAATATCAAATCGACTTACCCGATAAGCTTACTGTATTGGCTTGTGAGCGAGAAGTCTATGTCCGTTGCAATTTGCCGATCGCAGACCCTATCGAAATCCTAGCGATGAAGGGTCACGAAACGCCTTACTTTCATAACAAGCGATCGCGTTTTGTCCAATGTCTGGTTGAGCAACGGACAGTCAGTCGCGGGATGACTGGACTCGTTTCTGCCAACATTGAGCTTTTTCCCCACCAAGTGGAAGTTGTCCGGCGCGTTCTGGAAGACCCCATTCAACGCTACCTGTTAGCCGACGAGGTTGGACTTGGAAAAACTATTGAGGCAGGAGTGATTCTCCGCCAATACCTACTCGATGAACCGCACGGACGAGCATTGGTACTGGTGCCGCAATACCTCCTAGAACAGTGGCGTCAGGAGTTGGAAGACAAATTCTACCTCTACCACTTTTGGAACCGCGTGCAACTGCTTGCCGTTGATGACTTGGATCGAATCAGGCTCAATGAGGGTTTTGGCTGCCTCATTTTAGATGAAGCACACCGCATCGCGGCGATGGCAACCTCCTCTGTCGCAGCGCAGCAGAGGTGTTTCGAGACCTGTAAACGCCTTGCTCACAAAAGCGATCGCCTACTGCTATTATCCGCTACCCCAGTTTTAAACCACGAGCAGGATTTTCTAGCAATGCTTCACCTGCTCGATCCAACCACCTATCAGCTTGACGATCTAGAAGGCTTTCGAGCTAGAGTTCAAAAGCGTCAGGAGATCGGTCGAGTTCTCCTTTCCTTCAAAGAAGGAGCAAAACCATTTGTTCTGAAAACGAAACTCACTCAGCTACGAAACCTTTTTTCCAAGGATACATATCTACTGAATCTCGCCGACGAGTTACAAACTAATCTACAGAACCAAGAAGCTCCTGCTGTTAAGCGAGATAAAATTGTGCAGACGATTCGTACCCACATCAGTGATACCTATCGACTGCACCGCCGGATGCTCCGTAACCGTCGTGCTGCGGTTGAAGATGTGCTTTTTGACCGCAATACCATACCTAAAGCGGAGTATGACTTAGATGAGCGTTCCTATCAAATTCACGAACTGATAGATGAGTGGAGAACTATTGCCCCTAACCAGCAGTATAGTCGTATTTTCCTCCTCCTCTTCCGTGCCAGCAGTACTTGGTTGGGGATTTTAAAACAAGTCATTGAAGGGCGTTTAAACAGAGTATCCCATCCAGGATTAATCCAAGAGTTTGGTGCTGAGGATGTTCGTATCCTGATTGAAACTCCTAAATTTACAGGGGAAGAGGAGATTTTGCACGCGATATTCAACATTCTTCAACAACCGTCTGAAGATGGTGATCGCCTTGAATTATTGAAAATAATCTTGCTTTATCACCTCTCAGAATTTTTTGGACTCCAATCCTACCAAAAAGACACAACTCAGTTATTGGAGAGAGTCCGACAGAGACTTCGTAGACCTTTTTCTACAGATAGATTTCCTAAAGTTGTTATATTTACAAGTTTTGTGCAAACTTGCTCAGAAATTGTTCGTTATTTATCGAAATTTTTGGGTGAAGGTTCAATCGCTAGCCATCAATTTAGAGCCTCACGAGAACAGGTTGAGCAACATATTCGTAAATTTAAGAACAATCCTCAATGTTTTATTTTAGTTTCTGACTTCTCTGGAGAAGAAGGGCGTAATCTTCAATTTGCAGATGGTTTGATACACTTCGATCTGCCTTGGTCACCTAATCGACTAGAACAAAGACTGGGAAGACTTGACCGAATTGGCGGCAAAATGCGAGTTAAGTCCTGGTTATTAGCCGGTCCAGACTTACCAGACAGTCCTCAAGAGGCTTGGTATCAGCTTTTAAAAGAGGGATTTGGGATATTTGAGCAATCAATAGCGAGCTTACAGTTTTATGTCGATGAAAAATTACCAGAACTAGAAGCTATCCTGTTCCAATCTGGAGCGGCTAGACTTATAGAGATGATTAAGCCTCTCCAAAAGGGTATTCAAGCCGAGCAGGTAAAAATTAGCGAACAGAATGTTTTAGACGGAATTGAAGCATCTGATGAAAATGCTGTCCAGTATTTTCAAGCTTTAGAACAATTCGATGACCATCACCAGAAAAGTGAAAAAGCGACAGAAGGTTGGATTTGTAGTGCTTTGGATTTTCAAAGAATTGATGATCCCAATTTACCAGGAGTTCGTCGTTATAAGCCTACAGAACGCACCTTAATTCCAGTTAGCGATTTACGCGCTCGCTTTACTCCTTATGCTAATGAATCTGGAACTTATAATCGAAGGTTAGCAAACAAGTATTCTGGTATCAACCTCTACCGAATTGGTGAAGGGCTAATTGAAGAATTAGCCTCTTACATCCATTGGGATGACCGGGGTCAAGCCTTCGCCATGTGGCGACATGATCAGTCTTGGGACTCTGGGGAAGGTATGGAGTGGGTTGGATTTCGCTTCGATTATGCAGTCGAGGCAGATTTATCAGTTGTTCGGCAAGTTGTAAAGAATGAGGGGCTGAACAACTTTAATGAAAAGGCACTGAGGCGACGAGCAGATGCCTTGTTTCCACCCAAGATAGAGACGATTTTTCTAGATGATCAAATGAATATTGTTGAGAATACCGAACTTCTGAGTATCCTGCAACGCCCCTATTTTGGCAAGAGTAGTGTTTATCGCGACTATAACTTGGCAAAAAAACGTTTGTCAATTCTTGATGAATTTATAGACCCTGGCAAATGGGCGGATTTTTGCCGCGAAGCGCGTCGCATCTCAGAGGATTTATTACGTGATCACCCCTCTTTCATTGAACTTTGCGAACAACGAGGCAAAAGTGCCACACTGAAATTGGAGAACCGGCTCAACCAGCTCCAACTGCGCTTTAACCGATTATCCAAGCGCGAACAAATTTCCGATTCTGGGTTGACAAAAGAACTCAGTACCGAAGGTGCATTAAGTCAAGGCTTGCTCAAGGGAATTTACTGTCCCCGCATTAGTCTTGATTCTGTGGGATTCATTATCGTTTCCGGGCGACATCCTGCTCAATCAGCGTCAAGACACCGATGATTGATGACAGTCAAAGGCTAAGAGTAAGAAACAGCTATATCTTTGCAATAGACACGCTTATCGGTGAAACCACCGCTATCAGTCTTAACATTTCGTTACATCTTTTAGTTTTTTCCTGTCCACCTACTTAACACGTATAATGGATCAGGAACGGGCGCTGAGCCATTAAAAATAGGGAATATGAGCGTATTAAAAACAGCTTTAGCAAACCCTAGCCGGATGCAAGGAATATTTAGATATCTCCTCCAAGCGAAGGGTCAAAGAGAGAAAAAAGAGATACTAGAACGCATTCTTTCTCCTGATAAGTTAGTCGAAGATAAAAGTTCTCCACGTCCTATGTTCCGTGCTTCGCTTAATGAAAGTATCAAGTGTGGTCTTTTAGTAGAAGAGGAAGAAGGAGTTTATATTACCCTGAATCCTAACTTGTCAGAAGATAGTCGAAATCCAAAATTTGGCACTCAGTTATTACCCACCACCCTTGCCAACTTATTTTTTGCTTCAGATAACGACGATGAGTATGATTTTGCTCTTGATTGCGCGTGGTATTTATCTCAAGATATATATGATGCACCTGGAACGTGGGAAGCAGTAGAACAGAGAGTCAATCAACAGCAAGTTGGCAATCTATTGAAACTATCGAGCGATCGCCTCTTCGATCAGTTAGGAGACTGGATGTGCTATTTAGGGTTGGCTTGGAGACACGCACTAGGAGGAAAAGGAGTAACGGTTCCAGATTCCACTGTTTACATCAAACGAAATCTCCGGCATTTATTTCAAAGGCAAGTTGGTACAGAAATATTACTCCGGGAATTTATTAATCGATTAGCTAATAATTGCCCTTTATTTGAAACCGGTCAGTTTCGGGAAACTATTGAAGACAATATTGGTCATCGCCAACCTAATTATTTGTCAACGTCTACAGCTTTTGCTTTGTTCCGACTTCAAGAAGAAGGTTACATCCAGCTTAAAAGAAAGTCAGATGCAGACTTAATGATTCTGCCAAAAGCGAATCATCAAGTTGATGATGATGGACGAATTTCTCATATTATCTACCGTGGGGGAGAATCATGACATTTCAAAATTTTGTTTGCTGGCGTCCTGAACAAGTTCAGCGCGTCATGAACGTAGAGGCAACTCAACCCCCAGATTATGTATTTTTGGCAACTCACCACCCAATCGCCATGAAACGGGAAGAACTTATTAAGGGTGAGTCGGAGATTCGCTATAGTGAGAAGGAATTTTTAAGAGATTTTTTGGCAACAGAAGATTTTGCTTTTGTACCCGTTTTAGGTAGTGCTGGTACAGGAAAATCTCACCTGATTCGTTGGTTAGCAGCAAATATTGAATCAACGAATACGCGCAAAGTTTTGCTAATTCCTAAAATTGGCACAAATTTAAAGGATATTATTGGTCTTATCCTTAACCTTGAAGGGATAGAGGGTGAAAAATTCGATGAGTACCGACAACGTTTAAAGCGAGCTACAAGCACGTTAACCGAATTACAAGCACGGGAGCAACTTTTAAATCAGCTTGCTACTGCCGTGGGTTCTAATGGTGGTCACAATCGCTCTCAACTCACTGAGGTACAAGACTACTTAGTTGAGGAACTTGACTCTCTACTGTATGATCCATTTTTCCGAGAACACTGGCTCAAGGATGGCAGTATTATTCATCGCTTAGTTATTCACACACTCGGACGACAGAATAAGGTTGAAATCGTTGAAGAAAGACGAAAATTCTCAATTGATGACCTACCATTAGATGTTTTAGATTTGCAAAAAGCAGGTCAAAAAGCGCAAGATTTTTACGGTTTTTTAATTGGTGATAAAGACATACAAAAAGCAACTGTAGAATGGTTAAACCGCCATCTTGATGAAGCCATTACTCAAGTATTAAATCTCGGTCGCGAAGATTTGCAAACCTTAATGCGGGAGGTGCGCCATACTTTGGCAGAGCAAGATGTTGAATTAGTTCTGCTGATCGAAGATTTTGCTAAATTGCAAGGCATTGACCGAGAGGTATTAGAAGCTGTTTTGGCACGACCTCAACAACTAGGAAGTAAAGCTCTGTGTGCTATCCGAACTGCATTGGCTTGTACAACAGGTTACTTTGAAAGTCTAATTGATACAGTGCAACAACGAGTCACTTTCAGTGTAAATCTAGATGTTGGCACAGTCAGCAACCAATCCTTAGTCACTGAGGCAGATATTGAACAGTTTGTGGTTCGATATCTTAATGCAGTTCGCTTGAAAGATGAGGAAATTCGTAACTGGGCAAAATCTGACAACGAAGATGGAGCGAACGAAATACAGCCATCAAGTTTATGCGACGAGTGCGAATATCGCCAAGCTTGCCACACTGGGTTTGGAGAGGTGAATGGAATGGGTCTTTATCCCTTCACACCCAAAGCATTGAAACAAATGCTTAGTCGCGTCAATCCAGGGAATTTTAACCCTCGAATTTTGATTAAAGATGTCCTCAAATACACTCTGGAAAACTCGGTTAATGATATTCAGCAAGGGCGTTTCCCTTCTGTTTCCCTGCGAGAACACTTCGGAAAAATGAGGATCAGTGCCATAGTTCAGGATGAGATTAGATCTAAAGATCCTTTAAATGCTGCTCGCCGTGAAATACTACTCGATTTGTGGGCTGACAGCGATCAGCTTGTTGATTTACCTACTGAAATTCACACGGCTTTCAATCTCCCACCTTTGGGAGTTACCGTGCAACAGACTCGAACTTCAACAGTCGTTTTACAACGCACTCACACTCAGGAAACATTAGGACTCAGTAACATCAATCAAGAATCACCACCAAAACAAACAGATGTAATTCCGGAGAAACTAGCCAGACAACTCAAGATTCTTGATAATTGGAATAATCAAGGCATTCTTCCCCAAGATGTAGAAAAAAACTTGCGAGAATTTATTTACCCAGCAATTATTGAGAGGATTGAATGGGATACAGAAATGTTACTTCGAGGAAGTTTTGCGGGTAGCAGTCAAATTTTTAAGCAAAGAAATGTAATTTTCCATAGTCCGAAAGTCACTAGAGGGACTTATGCAGGGATTGTCTTATCACTTCCTCTGAATCCAGATCATGAAGATGAGTTTCTAGAAACCGCGATCGCCTTCCAAGGCATTTTACAGTATAGCCATTACAAGCATTGGAAGTTTCCTAATGGCGCTCGTTGCTTCCGTGCCTACGCTAAACACCTAGAACGATGGAGCCAGTATGTCTTAGAAGAGATTCGTCGCTGTTCCCGAGAATGCGGTGAATTTTGGAATCCTGTCCCCGCAGCAGTAGAGTTACTGGCGATCGCGGCGAGAATGTCGGGACATTCTACAAACTCTCTAGATGATCTGATTAATGCCTTGTTTCTTGATTTAGAAGATAAAGATGAGGTCAATCGCGCCAAAGCATGGAAAGAATTGTTTAAACTTCTCCAGAAAAATCGCAAAAAACTGTTAGAGATTGTTGAGAGCCGAATTGCCTGTACGAAAGGGAGTCGCTCTCAGTTTCAAATTATTGATGCTGTTCAAATTCTCGAACCTTTACAAGCCGTTTGTAAAGAATGGCGACCTAAATGTGAAATCCCTAATGATTTACGCACAGACTATGAAGTAATTCAGAAAGTTCGGCAAAAGATAGATGAATTACTAATGCAGGCAATCGAAGAAGAGCGCGATCGCCAACTCAGTGTCTATCAAGCTCTAGTTTATGAATTTGGGGAAAAACTAAACCAAAATGATACAGTGGAAACCATTAAAGTGGCGATAGAAGAGGCAAGGAAAGCTGCCGTAGTCCGGGGTTCAACAAACTTCGATAAACTGACAGCAGTAATAGAAAACTTCAGACGCGCCCCCATCGTTAAATATATGAATACCATGAAGCGTGTGCAAACTGAGAACAATACTGGCAAATTGCTTCAAGACCTTAGTGGCGATTATCAACGAGCAATGGAAGCGGCGTCAGAATTTCTTCAGAAGACTAGTAATTTTATCGATTACTCTCTCAATAATGCACGTAAAGCTGTTTCAGAGTTGCAAGCTACCGAAGGCGAAACGGTAGAATCTAGTCACCAAGCTATTCAGGCTGAGTTAGCCCAATTGCGTAATCTAGTGACTGAAATTCAAGGGAAGACAACACGAGCGGTAGGAGGTTGATTGGAATAATGGTGTACTTAACACAAGCTAATGATATCCGAGCATCAATTACCCAATTTTCATCGTGTCAAACTCTCTGGTTGGACACAGAAGTAGCTGATTGGAAGACAGCCAATCCAAGACTCTCTTTGATTCAGGTACTGGCAAATCCCGATGACTTGACTGGTGATGGCGTCTACATCCTTGATGTATTGAATCAATCTGAATTGGTGAAATATTTTATTGACCAAATTATGGTCAACATTAACATTGAAAAAGTATTTCACAACTCCAGCTACGATATAAGGTTTCTCGGTAAGAATCAAGCTCAGAATGTTATTTGTACTCTGAAGATGGCTAGAAAGATATCTCTTGATGACCTAGGTACATCTAACCTAAAACTTAAAACTTTAGCAAGAGAGCTTTGTGGTTTCTCTGATGTGAGTGAAAAAGAGGGAACAAGCGACTGGGGACGAAGACCCCTCACCACAAGGCAGCTACACTATGCCAAGATGGATGTTGTTTATCAAGCTCAGGTACATCTTTATTTAAGTAGGTGGTTAAAAGCCAATGGACAGTCATCATTGCCCCTAAAATACAGAAGTTTAGTTTCTGGAACTCAAAATTTTTCATCGACATCGCTGCCAGATAAATGCCAGCAACTCATTGAGATTTCTCAAAAGAAAAATACCCTGCAAAAGTATGCAAATAACCTTCGTCACTTCCAATCAAGACAAAAGCAAATTTGTCAAGCGGTTGCAGAAATTGACCCTCTTGTTAATGCCTTGAGACTGTTTCGTCAAAAAAGTATTTTTACCGTAGATTTGACTTATAAATTAGAACCACTCCTGAAGTTTATCAGCGAAGCAGAAGAAAATTTCAAGGAAAACTCGGGATGGATTCTTGACAACAATAACTTCAAAGAAAATATTTTTAAATCTAGTGTAAAAGAATTGACGAAGACACTTAGACAACAGCTATTGGAAGCCTGGATCAATTACTTGGCTAAAAAAATGCCTAGCACGAATCAAGAAATGCTTAATATTTTAGGTAAGGTTGATGCTTTTAAGCCAACTGTGCAAACGATTAGAAACCTAGATGCACTGATTCCGCGAGAGGAATTCCCTAAAAGCCTTGAGGAGTTTGATAATATAGACAGGTTGATTGGTCAATTGAAAGAGTCTTGGCAGAGCTTGAGTTCTGATGAAGTACCTGAAGCTGTGCTACGTTTCCTCAGAGCTGCTGCTAGTCAAGGAGCACCTCTGACACTTCTGACTCCAGATGTTCAAGAGTGGATCGCTCATCAGGGAATATCTGATTCTTTACGAATTCGCTTAACCTCAAAATTTTGAAGATGGAAAAGGTGAAAAATAAATTAATTCAAGAATTTATCGATATCTTAGACTGAAGTTCCCCCAGCCAAAAAATCTTGCACTGCCTCACCGTGCAGCTTTCCGCAAGTCCCTTAGTTGACACTCTTGGGTGAGAGTGTCAAGTTTTTTGATCAACTTACGTGCGATCGCTCACGTTACGCCTATAGTGAGACTTGCACACCGACGCTTCTAGGGAAAGAGATTGCTAGTTCTCCTCACACCCAATCCCGTCGCTGTCCCTATCGAATCCATGCGGATCGGGCTGTTG
>Ga0207419_1001840_pt1 | contig 15029 bp, 11 predicted proteins | sample ElkSloMetagenome_4_FD_184723 | JGI IMG/M metagenome (GOLD analysis project Ga0207419, IMG submission 184723) | Hot spring microbial communities from Elkhorn Slough, Monterey Bay, USA - MD2A (version 2) | ecosystem: Environmental > Aquatic > Marine > Intertidal zone > Estuary: Microbial mat ...
GCTCATTGATATTCCTCAAAACAAAGATTTAATTGAGCTTAAAGATTGGTTTGATGATTATCTAAAAGCGGTAGATGCAAAAAGGATATACACTTCTTTGAGGAGTGGGCTTAAGTATTTAGACATTAGCCAATACAGCTACGACGAACTCTACAAGAAAATCCATCATCTAATAAAAATTATAAACAGAGTAGCTGAGCAAAGGAGTAAATGGCAGGCTTATCTCACCCAAAAGCAAATAGGGCTCATACTAAATGGTACTTTAAGCGAAGAAAAACTCATAGTTGAACTAAGGGAAGATTTTGATCAATTGTACGAGTACGATCAGTTAAAAGAACAGATCAGTGCTCACGAGCAAAAAGTTTTAGATAGTTTTGAGGAAAAATTTGGTACTCTATCTCAAGAGACCATTAAGCAGTTCGACAATAGTTTAAGAATAGCCTGGATCAACCATATAGAAACCAAGTATCCTATTCTAAGAGCGGTGAGCTCTGAAAAAATGCATCAAATGGAAACGCGCCTGCAAGATGCATCCTCAGAAAAACAAGAAATTGCCAAAGACATAGCATTACTCAGAGCTAGAGAAAGAACCTACAGTGAAGTGGAATACAACCGGCTCAACAACTTGGTCACTTACCGAGACTTAAAACACCAAGTGAGCAAAAAGCGGAATATTTGGCCAGTGAGAAAGCTGATACAAAACTTTTCGCATGAACTCCTAAACCTTGTTCCATGCTGGATGGGCTCGCCTGAATCTGTATCGGCCATTTTTCCCATGGAGGAGTTTTTCGATTTGGTGATTTTTGATGAAGCCTCACAGTGTTTTGCCGAGAAAGGGATACCTGCTATGTACAGAGGTAAGCAAGTGGTAATCTGTGGAGATGATCAGCAATTGGCTCCCTATGATTTATACACCCCACGTTGGGAAGAGGATTTAGATAATGAGACCGCATTAGAGGTAGATTCCTTGCTAGATTTGGGCAAGCAGTTTGTACCTGAAGTTTCTCTGCAAGGCCATTACAGAAGCCATTCTTTAGAACTGATCCATTTCTCAAATCAGCATTTTTACCAAAATAAATTACAGCTCATCCCTCAACTAAGTAGGTATGTAAAAAGCGAGCCTGCCATTATTTACCAAAAAGTGGAAGGGGTTTGGCAGAACAACTGCAACCAAATCGAAGCAGAACAAGTGATCACTTTGGTAAAAGAACTTTCGCAGCAAGGTGAGCACAGCGTGGGTATCATCACTTTTAACTTTAAGCAGCAGCAGTTGATCCAAGATTTATTAGAGGTGGCTGATTTTCCTTTGCCTAGAGAATTATTCGTAAAAAATATTGAGAACGTTCAGGGCGACGAAAGAAATGTGATCATATTTTCGGTAGCTTATGCGCCAAGTGCTGCAGGTAGGATGACCGCCCAATTTGGCTCGCTCAATCAACTAAAAGGTGAAAACAGATTAAATGTGGCCATAACAAGGGCCAAGGAAAAAATATTTCTGGTCACCAGCATTTATCCACAGCAATTGCAAGTAGATAATACCAAAAATATAGGCCCTGTGATGTTAAGGGATTACCTGCAATATGCCCAAGAGGTATCAGCAGGAAAATTTAGGGGTAGACTTCCTGAGGTAATTACCCATAGTAGAGCTTGGTACTTAAAAAGTAAAATGCTGAGCATTGCCACAGGTGAAGAATATCAGCTAAAAGATGCGCTGCCTTTTGCAGATTTACATATAGAAAAGGAAGAAAATATTAAACTGCTGTTAACAGACGATGGACTATACTACCAAGGCCTATCACCCAAGGAAACTCATAATTACATTCCCGAGCAGTTACGTACTAAGGGTTGGAGTTTTAAAAGATTTTTCAGCAGAAATTTCTGGAAAAAGCCGGAAGAGTTTATGGCTGAATTCTACAGATTTATTGAGGTCTAAGATTATTTTGATACTTTAATAGGTCACTTATAGCGCTGAGATTTCTTCTTAAAAATTTGCCAAATGTGTCGAAGCACCGAATTGTAATCATGCCATCAATTGGCAGCTATCCCTCGAGCGGATACTCTCGTCTTAAACGCAACTTTTTTTATCACACTACTTATTTACTACATATGTAAGGCTAGACTTCTAAAAAGAAAAATATTTTCCCAAAACGGGAAATGCGTTTCATTTTGAAATGAAACTTAGAAAGCTGCATACTTAGAATATTGAGCTCTATTGAGCACAAGTAATTGTAAGTCAGAAATTTATGATAATTTATATAGCAGAGAAAATTATAAAAAACCTATTGGCACCACATTTTCTTATTAGTATGTATCTATGTAAGATAGATTGATGAAACTGAAACTATTTGCTGAGAGATTAATTAATTAGCCAAAAAGATTACATTTAACTGAAACTATAACTACATAAAGTTTTCGCTTACATGCTCAAGCACATAACTTTATATTACTTATTAATTTGGATGACCGTTTCTCAGGCAGCTTTTTGCCAGGGGGAGCGGTCTTCTCTTTTAATGACAGAAGACAACGCCCTTAAACCGATTTATGGCAAGTTTGAGCACAGACCGCCATATCCCGATATGCTTGCAGTACCTGCTGTGCAAGAGCTAATGATAGCAAGGACTGAGATTACAGTTTACCAATACAGGGTTTTCTGTGAGGCTACGCAAAGAGCCATGCCAAAGAGAATGCCTTCTTGGGGTTGGAGAGAGCAACATCCTGTAGTGTATATTTCATTAGAAGATGCACAGGATTATTGTAAATGGCTTACAGTAAAAACAGGCCTAAACTATAGACTACCGACCATAGAAGAATGGGAAAAAGCCGTAGGCCGAAATGAAGTTGCGGTTACCTTAAAAAAAATTGCCTGGTTTGGCGAGACAGACAGCAGTATAGGTACAAAAACAGTAGCCACTAAAGCACCAAACGCCCATGGTATTTACGATATGTTTGGCAACGTATGGGAATGGTGCCAGCCTGTTAAAGGTAATGTAAAGACACCAGTAAAAGGAGGTAGTTGGAATAGAGCAGCTGCTGCTATATCTAAGAAAAATACAGAATGGGTTCCCGCCCAAACAAGAAGCCTTGACATAGGCTTTAGGCCTGTTGTAGAGCTTCAATAACGAATTATTGATGTGCTTTTGCAGGCATAATAGTGAAACTTATACAAACGGTTTTTAGTTTTACAGCGCCATTCTAAAAAAGTGTTTGATGATACTTTTTGCCTGAATGTGCGATTTTTACTGAACACGCAATTTAAAATGATAGAATTACCAGACAACATTGCCGCCTTGCAAAGTTATAAGCCCGGCAAAGCAGTAGAAGATATTTTTGAGGGGAAAAACTTTGATAGAACGGCCATTCTGAGTAGTAATGAGAACAATCTAGGTACTTCTCCTAAAGCAGTGGCCGCCATACAAGAAGCCGCTACAAACTCTTATCTGTATCCTGATCCTAGCGGCATGAAGCTGCGCCAAAAACTGGCTGCCAAGCATAATACTACAATTGATAAAATTATTATTGGCAATGGTTCAGATGGCATTCTTTCTAATATTTTTAAGGCTTTTTTTAGGCCAGGAGATGAGTTGGTGTCTTCAGCAGGTTCTTTTGTGGCAGTAAATGTAATGACGAAGCTAAATAATATACCATACAAACAAGCGCCGCTCACCAAAGAATATGCATTTGACCTAGAGGCTATTTTAGATTTAGTAGGCCCAAGAACAAAGGCCGTTTATTTATGCAATCCGAATAACCCGACAGGTGCCATGATCAGTAATCGTGCACTCAAAGCTTTTATAGAAAAAATACCAGAACATATACTTATTATTGTAGATGAGGCCTACGCTGAGTTTGCCGCTTCACTTTCAAGTGAGTTTCCGGATGCTACTCAAATTGAATTGCCTAATGTTATCACACTCCGCACTTTTTCTAAGGCCTTTGGCTTGGCAGGAGTTAGATTGGGCTACGGGGTAGGCAGCCAATTTATTGTAGACACCCTTATGAAAGTAAAGTTGACCTTTAATCCTTCTATTATTGCGCAGGCTGCGGGGGGTGCTGCTTTAGATGATGCTGCATTTATGCAAGAAACCATAGAGATGAATAAAAAAGGCTTGGCATATTACTACAAAAACTTTAGCCAAATGCAGTTAAACTACGTGCCTTCCTTTGGCAATTTTGTCATGTTAGATATGAGTACTGAAGAAAGGGCTATGTATGCTTTTAATCAGTTGCTGAATAGGGGTGTTTTTGTAAGGCCGCTTGCTTTTTTTCAATTACCACACTGCCTGCGTATAACAGTAGGCCTCCCGGAAGAATGCCAGCTGCTCGTAGAAAAAATGGCAGAGGTCATGACTTTAGAAAAAAATTAGTCATAGTTTATCGTCGAAACCCTTGCCTTAGTTTGAGGGCACAGAGGCTGTTATTGAATTACTTTCTTTTTTGGTTACAGGTACATAAGTAGTATTGGTACACTGAGCAATAGTCTCATGGTACCGCTGTATCACAATGTTTTCATCAAATTTAGAAATGGCCAATTGTCGGCTATTATCTCCCATAAATTTGATATAAGAGGCAGAAGCAGTAAGCATCTTTTCCATTTTATAACTCAAATCTTGCGCATCTTTTACCTTGCACAAAAAGCCGTTGAAATCATTGACTACGGTTTCCCGGCAACCCGGTACATCTGTGGCAATAAGTGGTTTTCCTTGGCTTGCAGCTTCTAATAAAGATCTAGGCGTACCTTCTCTGTAAGAGGGCAGTACCACACAATCAGCTTCGTGGATGAATGGTCTTACATCGTCAGTGCTTCCAAGATATTCTACAAGGCCTTCTTCTTCCCAATAGTCAACCTTTACTTTATAAATACCCAGGCCTGAGCTATAGTCGAATTCACCCAAAAGTTGAAATTTAGCATCAATCCCTTTTTCTCTAAGCATTTTAATAGCTTCCACATACTCCAAAATACCTTTATCGTACAGCATCCTGGCAACGAGTAAAAAGGTGAACTTTTTATTTTTGGGCCTTTCTTCAGGTGAAAAATGTGTTGTATTTACACCTGATCCGGGCAAGAGGCTGGTTTTGTTTTCCTTAACCATTTTTCTGTCTAAAAATATTTTTTGATCGTCTTTATTTTGGAAAAATACGTGGCTAGGAAACCTAAATGCATTTTTATAAAGTTGCTTAGCTACCTTTGCAGTCAAATTTTCATGGATAAAAACAGTGCCTAAGCCGGTAACATTGCAAATAGAAGGGATACCGCACCAATTGGCAGCAATGCTACCAAATATGTTGGGTTTAATGGTGTATTGTAGTACAATATCGAGCCTAGTACTTTTGTATATTTGGTACAGTTGATATGCCAAAAGACTGTCTTTCAAAGGGTTAGAGCCTTTGTTGTCCATTTTAACAGGGTGGAAAATACAGCCTAGATCTTCTAGCATTTCTCCATAGCCATCGTCAGGTGCAATGGCTACTACTTGGTGGCCGTGTGCCAAGAGCGACTCGATAAGTCCTCGTCTAAAGTTATAGATATTCCAAGAACGGTTTATGGTAATTCCGATAATCATTAATTAGCGAATTTTGCTGCTCGTAAGAATTTGCTGGTTCAATGTGGAAGTGTTTTGCTAGTCTAAAAAATCAAGCGTTTGCTTTTTTTCAAGTTGTTAACGGAGGGCAGGAAAAATGATTATGACCGTTTATGTCTCGCAGAGTTGGTAAAAAAGAGATATCATGTAATAATGAGCAAAATGAATTATTATATTGACTTTTTAAGATGAGGAAATTACCATCTAAAAATGATTCTAAATATTTAAATAGTTAAAAAATCAAAACTATATTTTGCTTTTTATTTTATTTTCAGAATATTAGGTCTAATTATTTTAGTAAGAGTTATTTTTTATATTTTTTGAAAACTCGTTTAAGGCTAGGTTGCTGCATATGAAATAAGGTTATTCAATTACATAAAATAGGGTATGATTACATATAGATTTTTTGAGAATAAAACAGAAAAAACCTTTCTAGACATAATCATTTCGGTAGATGTTACCGAAAAAGGCATGAGTAGTTTTAGGTTGCCCTCATGGAGGCCGGGTAGGTATGAGCTTCAGAATTTTTCCCAAAATGTAAGGGGTTTTACCGCCAAAAATCAAAAAGGCGAGGCTTTAAAAGTGATCAAAAAGGATAAGGACACTTGGCTGATCAATACAGAAGGAGTTACAAAACTGGAAGTGGCCTATAGTTACTATGCAAGGCAAATGGATGCGGGAGGTACTTGGGTAGATGAAAATCAGTGGTACATAAATTTCATTACTTGTGCTATGTTGTTTGATGATGCCTTTGATACACCTTGCCAAGTATACTTGGACGTGCCTAAAGCATGGCAAATAGCGTGTAGCCTAGAGAAGCAAGGAGAGGTTCTACAAGCTGCAAATTATTACGAATTGCTTGACTCACCGTTGATTGCCTCCCCAACCTTACAGTGCATAGAGTATTCTACTAAAGGATGTGATTTTTATCTTTGGTTTCAAGGTGAAATTGCTTTGCAGAAGGAACGCATCTTAAAAGATTTTATCCGGTTTACCGATATCCAAATTGATTTGTTCGGTGCCTTTCCTACGAAAAAATACCATTTTCTTTTTCAAATTCTACCATATAGGCATTACCACGGCGTAGAGCATGCGCACTCTACGGTAATCACTTTAGGGCCACATTACGATTTTTATTCAGAAAAAATGTACAGCGATTTTCTAGGGGTAAGCTCGCATGAGCTCTTCCATACTTGGAACGTTACCCGTTTGCGCCCTGTGGAGATGGTACCATACAATTTTTTTAATGAAAACTATTTTAATACTGGTTTTATCGCCGAAGGCATTACTACGTATTACGGAGATTACATGCTCAAAAAAAGTGGTGTATTTTCTTTAGAGCAATATTTAAAGGAATTAAACAAACTACTAGAAAGACATTTGGGCAACGCAGGCCGAAAGCATGCTGCTTTAACTGACTCTTCTGTAGATCTTTGGTTAGATGGCTACAAGAAAGGTGTACCCGGCAGAAAGGTTTCTATTTACGTTGAAGGTGCCTTGGCAGCACTTATTTTAGATCTTAAACTTCGGTTGGAGAGTAATGGGGGAAAATCCTTGGATAATGTAATAAGGCTGATGTGGGAAAGACATTCAAAAGGAGGGTTTACATTTGATCAATATGTGGCATGTGTAAATGAAGTAGCTGGAAAAAATATGCAGTCCTATTTTGATGCTTTTATTGAGGGCAAGTTTTCTGCAGAAGAAAGTTTACGCGAACTTTTACCTCAATTCGGCTTAGAATTAAAAGAAAAAGACTCCGATAACATAGAAGAAAAGCGTTTTGGCATTAAACTGCAATGGCAAAACGATAAGCTTAAAGTGGTGGAGGTAGCAGAAGGCGCGCCTGCCGCTCAACATTTAGAAAGAGATGATGAAATTGTAGCTGTAAATCTTATTAAACCTGCCAAAAACTCCAGTGCTATGTTTGAAAAAGAAGCAATCCACCTACATTTCTTTTCGCATGGTTGTTTAAAAGAAGTTACGCTAAAAGCAGATGGAGGAAATTATTTTGAGCTTTACGAAGTAAAAAATAATAATAAGGCGGGCATGACTGAAAAAATGAGAAAAAACCAATGGCTAGGTTGATCTCATAAAAGTTATAGCGTAGTTAACAAAAGATGTTTAAGCTTTGGTCTGCCAATATCAAATCGTAATTAGCTGATGCAAGGTCCAAGTATCTTTAAATGCACGCTTTTGTTTTTGGCTAAGCTTAAAGCTTCTAAAGGCATCTTTCCCTATAAGTTTCACTTCTATTTCTTTGTTGTTATTTAAGGCAATTTGCTTGATTAGATTTGCTGCGGTGGCTTTTTCGAACAGCAATGATTCCTGTACTTGTAGTATTTTGCTTTGGGTTTGGATATGTTGGTTTTGCTCGAGGTGTATGCTGTCTAAGCGTTCTTGGCCGATTTTAATTTGTATTTGAGTATGATGCAGCGGTATCGTTCCCGCATAGTTTGAGAGCAGTCCTAAGCCACCATCATTTTTAATAATGGCTTTTAAGCTATCTGTGGTTTCAGCCTCAATAAAATCCTTGTGTTCAAACCAATTCATAACACCACTATATTGAAATGCTTCAAATTCTTGCCATAATTGGTTTACTTGTATCTGCTGCTTTTCTGTAAAAGTAAGGTCAAGGCTTTGCTCGATAATAGTAGAGTCTTTCATTTTTTGCTCTAAGGCTTGCTTATCGCTTTCAAGCGCTTCTATTAGGCGGTTTTCTTCTGCGTTTTTGACTATAAAAAAAATGGCACCAAAAACAAGGGCTATCGCTACAAAGAGTTTTTTCTGGCTCATACCTTTGATTTTATCTCAATGATGTACAAGGGCTTTAAGGTCAATTGTATAATTTTAATCAATAAGTGATACTGTTTGAATCTAAAAGAGTACACACTTATTTAAAAGGGATTTTATTTCTGCGGTAAATATAAATTATTTAATGTGCTGCTTTGTTCAAAAAGGGCGTTTCCTTGTCATTTTTTTAGAAATTGATACTTTTCTTACAAATAAATCTCATTTATAATAATGGATACTTTCGAAACCCCGAAAACCTTAAATATTAAAGGCAGATTACTTTCTTTAGAAATGCCAATTGTAATGGGGATATTGAATATTACGCCTGATTCTTTTTACGATGGTGGTAAATGGAATACCGATCTTGCAAAAACTACTGATAAAGCTGGCAAAATGCTCGAGCAAGGGGCTGCCATTCTTGATGTAGGCGGTTACTCTTCTAGGCCCGGTGCTCAACATATCTCTGAAACAGAAGAGGCAGACAGGGTTTTACCCGTAATAGAATCTATTGTTTCTAACTTTTCTGATGCGGTTATTTCTATAGATACTTTTAGATCTGGAGTAGCCAAGCAGGCAGTTGAAGCTGGGGCATGTATGATCAACGATATTTCGGGAGGTGCGCAAGACCAAGAGATGTACGAAGCTGTTTCTGAACTTCAGGTCCCTTATTTTTTAATGCATATGCGTGGTACGCCTCAAACCATGCAGCAAATGACTAAATATGATAACCTTTTTAAAGAAATGCTTGCCTATTTCAATGAAAAGGTTAGTATTCTAAGAGGATTGAGCTGTAAAGACATAATTATCGATCCAGGATTTGGCTTTGCAAAAAGTTTAGAACAAAATTATTGGTTACTTTCTCATTTGGATGATTTTAAAATTTTAAATTTACCCATGTTGGTGGGCGTGTCTCGAAAGTCTATGATTTACAAGAAATTAGGCCTTGGCCCCGAAGAAGCACTAAATGGAACAACTGTACTCAATACTGTGGCGCTTCAAAAAGGAGCCGATATCCTTCGTGTGCACGATGTGGCAGAAGCGGTTGAAATCATTAAACTACTGTACACATAAAGAGATTGATTTACTCAACCAATAATTACACTTCTGCAAGAATTGAAATTAATTTTTATAATACCTTTCCATGCTACTGTTTAGTATAGGTTTTTTAGAGATCAGGTTTGTAGACATCCTAGATATCACGCTAGTAGCTATTTTACTTTATAATGTATATAAGCTCATAAGGGGTAGTGTAGCTTTGCGTGTTTCTTTGGGCTTTTTGTCTGTTTACTTAGTATACCTAGTGGTAAAAGCTACTGATATGGAGATGCTCACGACCATTTTGGGTCAGTTTATGAGCGTGGGAGTTTTAGGAGCACTTATCATCTTTCAAAATGAAATAAGAAAATTTCTCTTACTAGTAGGAAAGACTACCAGTTTTAAAGATTTTACATTTGGTAATCTTTTCAATTTTAAGAAAGTAGGTGAGAGAGATGGCTATGATATCACACCAATTATTGAGGCTCTTAAATCTTTAGGAGCGACCAACACAGGTGCACTAATTGTAATATCTAAAGACGATACCCTTCGTTTTTTTGCAGAGACCGGTGATTTGCTAGACGCTAAAGTCTCAAAGCGTTTATTGCTTTCCATATTTTTTAAAAATAGCCCTTTACACGATGGTGCAGCCATTATCCACAAAGCTAGAATTGTAGCAGCTCGATGTATTTTACCTGTTTCAGAAAATCAGAATATCCCTGCCTCAATGGGCTTAAGGCATAGGGCAGCCATTGGCATGAGTGAGGAAAGAGATGACGTAGCCGTGTTGATCGTATCAGAAGAGACAGGGCAACTATCTTATGTTGCCGCTGGTAAAATTTATCATAATCTTTCTCCTATTGAGATTAGGACAAAGTTGAACGAATACCTTTCTAGAAGAATAGAAGTCACTAAGCAAGAAAAAGACAACAAAGATGGAGAAACCGAAGAAAATAGCCAAGATGAAGACAAGGTTCTGAAAGCTTGAGGTTTTTTGTTTACACTAACCTTTCCAATCAATTTGCAATAGATAAAGTTTATTACAGAGGCACAAGATTTTTAATTCTGATAGATCGCCTTTAGTTTTTGGAGCCTATCTGCATGTTAAAAGAGTAGGCAAGTTTTTATTTTTACAAGAGTTAGACTGACAGAAAAGGGGCAAAAAGACATATCAGGTGTAAGTTAGGATTTTGAGGGCAATATTTTAGAGTACGACATAAAGAAACAGGTGTACGTCGTAGTGGAAAGCATCAGGTTTATTTTAGAGAATAAAGGCTACAGTTGGGAGAATCTTGTGGATATTACTGTATTTCTCTCCAATAAAAAGCGATATTTTAAAGCCTTTAATACAATTCATACTGAATCATTTAAAGATTTTATACCCTGCTGTACCACAGTAGAGGTCAATGCCTTACCTACCCCAATGGCTGTAGAACTAAAATGCCCTGCGTTTTAACTGTAGCATAATTGTACTATTCCAAGATTTAATTATATTGTTTTGCAAAAAACGATTTTAGCAAAATAAAAAATTTGCTTAGCTTGATTTTTTGAAATAAATATATGAATATTAACAAGGGTAATTTTTTAGACTACCTTGTCAATTAAGTGAGCGATGAGGTGAATTAATTTTTTCAACTATTTTTATATGTGCCTGCCAGATAAATATCCATATCTAGCAGGCTTCTTTTTTTTAGAAACTAAAAGTAGCTTCTTGCTCAATATCAGGATGTAAACTCAAAGCTACAGGACAAGTCCTTGCTGCCCTTTCCAACTTTACCTTCTCTTGTTCAGATAAGTTGTTTTCATCGAAAGTAAAATGGATTTTTATTTTTTCTATCCTGCGTGGATTGGCTGCCATTGTTTTTTCTATATCATAATTGAACTTTGGCAATTCTATACCATGTTTATTCGCGTAGATTCCCATGATTGTGGCCATGCAGCTTCCTAATGCAGCGCTTGCAAGATCTGTTGGCGAAAAGGCTTCGCCCTTGCCATGGTTGTCGGTCGGGGCGTCGGTGATTATTTCTGATTTAGATTTAATATGAATTAAACTCGTTCGTAATACTCCTAAGTAGTTACCTTTGTAGTGTGCCATAACGTTTTAAATTTTCTTATCTTAGTAATCTTATTATTAGTGCATGATAAATATATACCTTACTGTGGCAAATAGACTCCTAACCAGCTTATTTTTTTTGATTTTTTCTTTGAGTTGCACCTCGGCTTTTGGGCAGTTTTACAGCGAACAAACTGACGATGACCTACTTTATCGCAGAGAGTTTGTTTACGGTTTAAATTTTAATACCAATGGTGGTTTATTGGGTGGTGTGATGTTTAAGCATGCGAGGGTGATCAATAAGTTTATGTTTCATAGCTTTTCTTTAGAGATTGTAAATGTAAAGCATCCAAAAGAGACCAGGTATCAAAACATAAGTACCGGCAGTAGTTATGTGCCTGGTAAGAGGAACTACCTTTACATGGTGCGGCCTCAGTACGGTAGGGAGTTTGTGCTTTTCCAAAAAGCTAAAGAGCAGGGAGTTCAAGTTAATTGGATCACTGCTATAGGCCCTGGTATTGGTGTGGTTTCTCCTTATCTTATAGATTACAACTACAACAACGATTTGATTAGGACCGAACAATACGACCCCAACACACACATCAATTTTGATAGGATTTTAGGTACAGGAAGGATTACCGAAAGCATTGCAAAGTCTAAAATAAAGCTTGGCGGAAGTTTCAAGACCTCGCTTAGTTTTGAGTTTGGTACCTTTAAAAATAATGTTACCGGTTTTGAAGCAGGTTTTATGCTCGATGCTTTTACCGATAAAGTCGAAATCATGGCCACTAATGAAAATAGAAGTGTTTACACTTCTGCTTTTCTCACTTTCTTTTATGGTACGAGAAAATAAGTTTACTGCTCAATTAAATTGATCATCTTTAGTGTGGCTTTGATCGCTGCAGAGGTTTGATCAGAGTCAAGCCCTCGTGTTTTAAATTCTTTCCCATTAAATCTCCACTTGATTACCGTCTCTACCAAAGCGTTGGTTTTTCCGCCCGGGGGTATAGTTACCATGTAATCTGTTAGGTTGGCAAGTGGTTTTTGCAAGCGTTCATAAATTTTGTGCAAGGCTTTCATAAAAGCGTCGTACTGTCCGTCTCCTGTGGAATTTTCTTCATATACTGAGCCTTCTATCTCAATGCTAAGCGTGGCATTTGGTCTTAAATTATGAGCATGTGTAACAAAGTAGTTCTTTATTCTTATTTTTTCTTTGATAATTTCGCTGCCCATTACATCAGAAATGATGTAAGGGAGGTCCTCAGTGGTGATACCTTCTTTTTTATCGCCAAGCTCTACTACTTTTTTAGTGACCTTATCCATGATTTCTGAGCTAAGTTCTATGCCGAGCTCCTCTAGGTTCTTTCTTATACTTGCCTTGCCAGATGTCTTCCCTAAGGCATATTTTCTTAGTCGGCCAAATCTCTCGGGAGTTAAATCATTAAAATAAAGATTGCCTTTACTGTCTCCATCGGCATGTACACCGCATGTTTGGGTAAATACATGCTCTCCAACTATTGGTTTATTACCAGGTATTCTTGTACCTGAAAATACTTCTACCATTTTACTTACTTTGTTCAGTTTTTTCTCATCTACCGCAGTTTTTAATTTTAATTGATCATGAATGAGCGCAACAACACTTGCCAATGGTGCATTTCCACTCCGCTCTCCTAAGCCATTAACGGTAGTGTGTACGCCCTTGGCTCCGGCTTTAATGGCAGCCATTACGTTGGCCACTGCTAGATCGTAATCGTTGTGTGTGTGGCAGTCAAAATGCAGGTGCGGAAATTCTTTGATAATGGCATTGAAAAACTCAATGCACTCAAAAGGATTGAGCACTCCTAGAGTATCGGGTAGCATAAAACGCCTAATGTTCTCATGCTGAAGTTCCGAGATCATATAAAAAACATATTCAGGAGATCGGCGCATGCCGTTAGACCAGTCTTCTAAATAAAGATTTACATCAATGTTAAGTTTTGCTGCATATTCAAGAGTTCGCTTAATATCGGCGAGGTGGGTTTCTTTATCTTTTCTTAATTGACCTTCTAAATGATTCAGTGAGCCTTTGGTTAGTAGGTTCATTACTTGAGCGCCTGTTTCTTTCATCCAGTCCAAAGACTTGCCTCCATCTACAAAGCCCAGTACTTCTACGTTGTTTATTTTATCGTTCTCCTCTGCCCAAGCAACAATATTTTTTACGCCTTCAAACTCACCAGCAGATATTCTTGCCGAGGCTACTTCCAATCTATCTACCTTTACTTCATCTAATAAGAGCTTAGCGATATTAAGCTTTTCAGTTGGTGAAAAAGCCACCCCCGAGGTTTGCTCTCCATCCCTAAGGGTGGTATCCATAATTTCTATTTTCATAACTGTTAAGGTTCTTTATAATCAGCTTTTTTACCGATGTAATATTAGAAATAGTTAATCAATTGCTTGATTTTATAGACTGTTTTCAAAAAAGGAATGCAATTTATAAAAAATCTATCGATTATTATTTGATTTATTAAGTTGATAACAAGCTGCCCTAAGAGCCTAGCATGAAATTAGGAGGTGCTGGTTTGATTAATCAAGGAGTGTACTTGTAGAAGTTTTTTTTTATTATGGAAATACTGCGGCTTTTAATTTGGAGAAAATATTAGCAAATATTCTTTATTTGCAAATGGTTTTGATTTTTTGAAAAAATATAAATAAAATGATGCTACTTTACGCATCCATTATATATTGATTTCCTCTTTTTCAAGGAACATTTCTACCCACCTGACAGCCAAGTTTTTATAGGCATTATTTTTATAGTCGTACCATTCATCTAAAAGCTCGATATCTTCTAAAGCATACCTAAATTGCCTAAAAGGGTTGGGCCTATTGAGTGCGCGCATAAGGGCACTTTGTTTGGAGATATTATGTACAATATCGGTAAAATCTTCCATGATAATGTATGCCTCTCTTGATGAAATTGGCTCTACCTCTACATAACTTTCGGCATGTTTCGTAATTTCTTGTATGGTGTCCTCGAAAATATCCATATCGGCATAGGTTTCACTTTCGCTATCTGGATAACTAAGTAAGTCAAAGCTTTCTTTATGGATAAAATGTCTCATTCCGCTTAGTTCTAGCGCTTCTTCTACATGCTTAATAAGTTTGGCTTTACTTTGTTCCATTGCTTTAGAGAGATGGTTGTATATAATCAATTTAAAATACAAAATAATTTTTACTGATAGAACAAGTTGCCTTAGATTTAATTAAGTACTGAGAAAAGTACAATCAATTTATGGAAATATAATATCGCGTATAAAGCTTTAAGAAAGCCCAAAATAGCAAAAATCTGTACCTGTTTTTTCCAATATCGAAGCGAAAATTAAAAAAAGCCATTCTAATTCAGAATGGCTTTTTTTTTAAATAGTAATTCGCATTTGTTTTACTCCTGTGCCTCGTTTACTTCTTTTATACTATTGTGTATATCATCGGTGTAAGCACTTTTTGCCTTTCCTATGCCTTCGAAAATACTTAGCGATTGCCTGTAAAGTTTTATTGCCTGAGGGTATTTTTCTTGTATTTTATAAAGGTCGGCAATT
>Ga0207419_1001844_pt1 | contig 14992 bp, 13 predicted proteins | sample ElkSloMetagenome_4_FD_184723 | JGI IMG/M metagenome (GOLD analysis project Ga0207419, IMG submission 184723) | Hot spring microbial communities from Elkhorn Slough, Monterey Bay, USA - MD2A (version 2) | ecosystem: Environmental > Aquatic > Marine > Intertidal zone > Estuary: Microbial mat ...
AAGTGAAAAGAAGGATAGTAAGTAAGTAAGTATTTATAATGAATAATGAGTGATCAATTTTTAACCATAGTTAAACCATCAGAGGGTCTATATAAAGAAAAAGGCTCTAAGTTTATCGCTTATGCATATCCTGTTCATGATGAAGACGAAGTTAAAGATTATCTAGAATTCTTAAAGAAGGAACATCACAATGCCCGGCATTATTGTTATGCATTTTCCATTGGTCATCCACAAGCTTATTATCGGGCTAATGATGATGGAGAGCCAAACCATTCTGCCGGTGATCCCATCTTGCGTCAGATTCAATCGCAGCAACTTACCAACGTGTTAATAGTAGTGGTGCGCTATTTCGGTGGAACCAAGCTGGGTGTAAGTGGCCTGGTAAATGCTTACAAAACAGCCGCTGCCGAAGCTTTGAGAAATACTATTTCGGTGGAAAAATACCTAAAAGAAATAGTGCTCTTTTCGTACAATTATGATCAAACCAATGAGGTAATGAAATTAATTTCCGATTTTGAAGTAGAAATCATATCACAGGAATTTCAGGCAGATTGCCAGATGGAGGTAAAAATCAGGAAATCAAAACACCAATCTTTTATAGAGGGATTACACCAATTAAATTTAAGAATAATCACCACCTCTTAAATCAAATTGCAACTAACATAACATGGATTTTTTAATGTAATAATTTTTAAAAAAACCTATAATTCCAATTATTTTTCAATTTACATCTTACCACATACACCATCATTTTCACAAAAATGAACTTAAAATAATATTACAAATGATTACTTAATTACTTGACTTTCATTAGCATATAAATACGCGCTTTAAATAATTAACTTGCTTCTTTTAAATTATTTAAATTTTTAGTACTTTGTAATAAAATTACGATTGTTCAACAATATTTTACTTGTAAAAGAAGAAATCACATCCTATATGAAACTGCAAATAATACTATATTTATTTCTAATAAATAACATTGCATTTGGGCAACTTAATGACAATTTTGGTGATGGTGATTTTACAACCAACCCTACCTGGGGCGGCAGTGTAAACAGCTGGATTGTAAATACCAATGTGTTGCAATTGGATACCACTGATGCTGGTTATGCCTATTTGAGCACTTCCAGTACAGCTATTAATGATGCTTCCTGGGAATTTTGGCTTAATCTAGATTTCAATCCTTCGAGTAGTAATTTAGCCAAAATTTATCTGGCTGCTAGCCAGCCTTTTTTAAATGAAAACCTGCAAGGCTATTTTGTGCAAATAGGTGACAGTGAAGATGAAATAAGCCTCTATTATCAAGATGGTAATACAACTGCCAAAATTATAGATGGTGCTGATAGCCAGGTTGACCTTGATCCGGTAATTCTTAAAATAAAAGTAACCCGCGATGCTGTTGGCAATTGGGAGCTTTTTACTGATATTGGTAGTACTGGCACCTATACCAGTGCGGGAACGGCTTTTGATGACAATCTGATTCAATCTAACTACTTCGGTATACTGGCAGAATTTACCAGCACCCGGGCAGATAAATTCTTTTTTGATGACATTTCTGTAATCGGTAATCCTTACGTAGATACTGATCCTCCTACGCTAACAGCTGTAAATGTTTTATCTGCTAATCAACTTTCTTTAATCTTTTCAGAGCCTTTGCAAAATACAAGCGCGAGCAACGTCGACAACTATTTGGTAGACAATGGCATTGGAAACCCTGTAACGGCCAGTAATGATCCACTTACTCCCAATGTAGTTGAATTACAATTTAGTACCTCCTTTCAAGATGCTGAATTCCATAATATCACAGTGGAAAATGTAGCAGATGCAGCGGGCAATTTGCTTTCGCCATTGACAGAGCAATTTTTCTATTATGAAGACAAAGACGCTCAACCTCTACAAATTGTGATCAATGAATTACACCCAGATCCGTCGCCAGTAGTGAGCCTACCAGAAACAGAATTTATAGAACTGTACAACAATTCTTCACTGGCTTTCAATTTGAAAGACTGGACCATAAGCGATAATACTTCTACCGGAACGCTCGAAGCGAATATACTGCAGGCCGGCGAATTTCTCATTTTGATACCTACAGGTAATGCATCAGCCTTTTCAACTTATGGCGATGTATTGGAAATAAACAACTGGCCTTCACTCAACAATAGTGGAGATACAATTTACCTGAAAGATAACAATGGTGTAATAATTGACTCAGCCTTTTACAACCCTGAAACCTACCAGGACAATACAAAAACAGACGGTGGTTGGAGCCTGGAAAAGAGGTTTCCTTCGCTTACTTGCCCCTCGATAAACAATTGGCTGGCAAGTGAAGCAACTGAAGGAGGAACACCCGGAAGCATTAATTCTGTATTTACCACCACTCCTGACGTTATTAATCCTATAATTGAGCGGGTTGCTGTTACTAGCAGTACCCAAGTAAATATAATCTTTAGCGAAAAAATGGATGAGAGTTCCCTTGCCACTGCAACTTATAGTTTGCAACCTGCTAACACATTACAATCAGTTACCGTATCGGAAGATGCCCTATCGGCAATCCTGACCTTCAATCAACCTTTTGTAGCCAACCAAAGCTACCAGTTGACCATTGAAAATGCGACGGATTGTATTGGTAATTTATTAGTAGAAAATGTAATTGATATTGCTTACGATGTATCGGTGCCACAACTGCTAGCGATCATTTATACCAGTGCTACTGAAATGGACCTGTTATTTGACGAAGTGTTATTGGCAGATTCTGCCAATAATGCTCAAAATTATATTTTGAACGATACTACCAATCCTGCAAATGCCAATCTGATCAACACTCAACAGGTAGCATTATCGTTCGATACACCTTATAACCTGACTATTGAACAAAAGCTAACCATTAGGAACTTATCTGATCTTAACGGCAATATTATTAACCCGGCCAAGGACACCACCTTCACCTTTGACAATGAAATTGATACGGTAATAGTAGAAAGCGAAAATCAAATTAGCATAAAGTTTTCAGCCATACCGGAAAAAGCAAGTGCAGAAAGCCTCGAAAATTATCAGCTCGACGGATCAGTAAATCCGGTAGCTATTTTTGAGGATGAAAAGGATGAAATGACTTATCATTTAATTTTCACCAATAATTTTGAAAGCAACAGCAATTACCAGCTTTATGTGAAAAATATGATGAATGTGAAGGGCGAAAGAATGGCTACTCCAGCTTTCAGCTTTATTTATGATGATGAGGCTCCATCAATTACTAACATAAGCGTAGTAAATGCTACACATGTTTTTATATCGTTTGATGATAAACTTGATCCGGCAACAGCAGCTGTTTTAATTAACTACGAAGTGAATAAATCGATTGGATTTCCTGAATCTTTAATCATTGAAAATGATTCGGCAGTCTCACTCTATTTTAATAATAGCTTATTGCAAAATGAACTTTATACACTTGAGATTAATAACGTCAAAGATATTTATGGAAATATAATGACGAATGAGCAGGTGCAATTCATATTCGATCCTCAAGCACCAATGATTGAAAAGGTACAGCTAATTCATCCCAACCTATTGCTACTCACTTTTTCTGAAGACCTACAGGCAGCTCCGGCCCAGGATAATACCAATTATTTACTCAACAATGTACTTATACCGGGTGCAACAATTAACCTTTTGCCTTATAAAGCCAGTGTTATACAAATTTTGTTTGAAGCTTTGGAAGATGACTCTACCTATACCTTAAATATTAAAAACCTGGCTGATGCTAATGGTAATGCTATTACCCAAAGTATCAATGTTGAGTTTAACACCTATAAACCAACCGTGGGTGATGTGGAAGTATTGGCAGATTCCATCATACAGGTACAATTTAGTGAACCAATTGAAGCCAGTTCCGCAGGCTCGGTAAGTAACTACCTACTGAATCAATCTGTGCAACCTGTGGAGCTTGAACATACCAATGCTACTGTTAAACTTACTTTTGATCAGCATTTTACCGAGGGAGATACGCAGCAGATCACAATAAAGAACCTTAATGACCTCACTGGCAATACTCTAGATGAAACCTCGCGGGATTTCGTATACCAGACCTACGTAGAAACGATAACTTATGAAAACGCCAACACCCTGGTAATTACATTTAGCTTGCCTATCGATGTATCAAAAATTTCGGAGTCAGATTTTGCTCTGGAAGGAATTGGTAATCCGTTTTTGCTATTACCGGTTAATAATGTGGAGGAAACAATTAAGTTGGTATTCAATACAGCCCTTCAGGATGGTGTTTCTTACCAGCTATTGATAAATACAATTACGGATAAATACAATCGCATTATTCCTGCTTCTGCCAATTCCATTTTATATGATACTACTCCCCCAGAAATAAATAGTATTACGATGGATGTACCCAAACAATTGAACCTGATCTTTTCAGAAGATATTAATGAAGAAAGTTTTGTTGAGCAATTTTACCAGATAGCTGGATTTGGCACTCCAATAAATGTAACCATTGATGGAAATATTGTACTACTCACCTTTGCTGATAGCTTTGTAGATCAGCAAAATTATACCCTGGATATCAATGGAGTTACAGATGTAGCTGGCAACCTATTAATAAATTACAGCTACCCATTTACTTATGTGATGCCACAAACCGCCCAATTCAATCAGATCGTCATTACTGAGATCATGGCCAATCCTTCACCGCCAGTTGCACTTCCTGAAGCTGAATACTTGGAGATATTCAATAGTGCTGATGTTGACTTGCCACTAAACGACCTGATAATAAGTGATGGCAGCCGTGATGGAAAATTGATGGATGCAATGCTACCCTCTGGCGGGTACGCAATTCTTTGTGCTAATAACAACGTTGCACAATTTGAGCCATATGGGCAGACAATAGGAGTAACCAGTATGCCCGGCTTGAATAACACTGGAGAAACCTTGCTTCTGAAAGATACCAACGGAAATATTTTATTTAGCGTAAGCTATGACCAAAGCTTGTACAAAGACATAGCCAAAGCGAATGGTGGCTACTCGCTGGAAATGATCGATACTAATAATCCTTGCGGTGGACAACATAACTGGACCGCCACGGAAAGCAACAATGGTGGTACGCCCGGAGAAGTAAATTCAGTTGCACAGCCTAATCCCGATAATATCGGACCCCAGTTGACAAGGGCTGTAGCATTAGATGCAAGTACGTTGCAGCTTACCTTTAACGAAAAGCTGGATTATAGCCGGTATGAGCAATTACAAATTGAATTGGATCCACAAATAGGCATTGCCAGCAAAAGCATTAATTCGCAATTGAACCAGGTAATTGTTACACTACAGCAGCCTTTACAGCCACAACAAGGATATCAGCTTACAGTGGTCTCTGCCTGGGATTGCCTGGGAAATGCCATTGATGATGAGCAAAACAAAGCAGTGATTACCTTACCTGAAGCTGCAGCAGCTAACGAGGTAGTGATCAACGAAATATTATTCAATCCGCGTAGTGGTGGTGTAGAATTTGTAGAATTGTACAATACAACTGAGAAAAATATCTTGTTGGATGATGTGGCTTTGCAAACCAGCACCAGTTTTACCAATCTACAGTTGCCTTACGTAATCATTCCACCCTTCGAGTTTGTAGTAATTACAGAAAATGCCAATATTTTGAAAGCTGATTATCCATCAGCTCCATTAGCTAAGCTGGTAAGCGTTGAGGGTATGCCTTCATTAAACAATGACGAGAGCAGCCTTAGCCTGTTTGTTGATAATATTATGCTTGATTCTGTTTATTACAATAGCAACTTTCACTTTGCCTTGCTAAATGACGAAAAAGGTGTATCACTGGAACGAATATACAGTGACCAACCGGCATTGGATGAAAATAACTGGCAATCAGCTGTGGCGCAAGTAGGGTTTGCAACTCCTGGAGCCGTAAATTCACAAGCAAGAACAGAGGTGGTGAAAGCTGGTTCATTAACTGCTGATCCACCTACATTTGCCCCTGGTGATCCTGGAGGTAGAAGTTTTACAAGTATAAATTATCAATTTGAAGAACCCGGAAACTTAGCCACCCTCACCATTCATGATGTAACCGGCAGAGTGGTAAGAAGCTTAATTAGAAATGAAACTTTAGCCAATAATGGATTATTCATTTGGGATGGCATCAATGATCAGGGCCAACAGGTAAGAATAGGCTCCTATTTAATAGTAATGGAAGTGTATAATCTCGAAGGTGAATTAAATATTTATAAAGAACGAGTGGCAGTAGGAAGAAACTTTTAATAATAGTGTTACATCAAAATAATATAGTAAATTAATAGATAATAATTCAGGAACTTTTATGTAAATTTACATGTAATATTAAGTATTATAAACGAAAAAAACATTGCCTATGAAGTGCCTGATAAATACAATTATGAACAATCACCTTAATAGTGAAAGTAAGGTGGAGGCAGTAAAACGCTATTTGAAGATGAAATACAACATTACGATGAGTAGCGAAGCTGTAAGAGAAAGAATCAAAATGCTTGAAATGAACTACGAATTGAAGTAAGTTTTTACTTTAAAATCGAGTGTTTGGTTTATCCATTTACTTAATCAAAAAAAGCACTTATTTATTAAGTAAGATTAACTTCTGATTGTACTTAATCAACTACCGGTAGTTTACAATTTTTCAAAATTTTGTCTACCTCTTTGGCTGATATAACCATGGTGCTATCGGCAAAACGATTATAAATATAGGTAGTTATTTCTGCTATCTCCAGGTTAGTTAAAGAAAGGTTATTGGGCATCAATTGATTGTACTGTTCACCGTTTACTATTATAGGTTCCTTTTGACCATTTTTAATAATACAAACAGCCCTGGCAACATCTTCTTTTAAATAATCTGCATTTTTTAATGGAGGATACAATTCTTTAAATCCAGCACCATCTTCCATATGACAATTAGCACAATATTGTAAATACAGTTGCTTACCTACCGTCAACATTTGCCTTAACGCTATTCTTGTTTCTCGATCCATTCCATTATCTTCCTTATTTCCAGTACAAGAAATGAGTGCCAATGAAACAATTACTCCAAATATTATAAGAAGCCGCAATTTTATTTTTGGTTTTTTGTATACGATGCCAATAAAATATCCATGTCCTGCATCAGACGGTCTACATCTTCACGAACAGTACCATCATAGAATCCTCTTATTCTCCTGTCTTTATCCACCAATATAAAAGCACCACTATGTATGTATCCTCCGGGTTCATTTTTGTCTTCCTGAGCGGTAACCATGTAGCTTTTTTCTCCTAGGCCATAGATAGCTTCTTTCTTACCGGTAACAAAATGCCATTTTTCTGTTTCAACGCCTAGTTTATCGGCAAAATCCTTTAAAACTCTTACCGAATCATAAACCGGATCGATTGAATGCGATAACAACACAACTTCCGGGTTATTCTCATACTTATCATAAACGCGCATCATTTGATTTTTCATTAGAGGACAAATGGTAGGACAAGTAGTAAAGAAAAAATCGGCAACATATATTTTATTGTCAACTGTTTTTTCTGTTACCCACGAGCTATCCTGATTCACAAATTTGAAAGCTGGTATCGTGTGATATATCGTGTCCAACACTGATTTACCATCTACTTGCTTTTCCACGATTTCTCTTGAACCCAATATCGGTAAATCCTTCTCCTGATCATTACTTGTGCAACTGCCTATTGCCATTGCAATTCCTAATAAAATAAAAACTCTCTTCATAATTAATAATAATTTGCATTGGTATAAATCACTGACAGATCAAAAAGTTTCTTATCATCCTGTATATTTAAAACTTAGTACATTTAACTCGTCACCTACATTTATACCCCCACCAAATTGACAAAGTAAATTTTGACCAAACATAACTTTTTTACCAAAAGTCCTGTAGGTTGCTAGCGTTTTTAAAGGCTCCCTGCCTGGAGTTGCAGTTTCAATGTCAATTGTAGTAACGGTACATCGTGAGCATGGCTTAGCTACTTCAAAACGATTATTGCCAATATTAATTATATGCCATTGGTCCTCGTCATAGGGTGAAGATCCCTCTACTACCAGATTGGGCCTGAACCTGGCCATTGGTACTGGAGTAGACAATCGATTATTAAGATCTTGTAAGGATGCTTCGCCAATTAACATAAACGGAAACCCATCAGCAAATCCTACAATTTCCTCCTTTTTAGCGTATCGGGTATCTACCAATCTCTTGCTGGATGAAGGCATGTACACTAATCGACAGTTAGTTTGCAAAGCATTGCTAAACCATTGATCATATGCATTTGACAGTCGCCAAGCATCAACTCTATCATCCCATATATCAACCTTTATAATTTGTTCATATTTAAATGGATCTAATGGTATTTGAACTTCTCCAACTGGTAATTGATTGCTGCTGATTATCAGGTTATTATCAGATAGAGCCGTTTTGAGCATTGCCATTTTTGGAAATGACCTTTGACTTAAAAATTTATTATGCTCGTCAATTAACATCCATTTTCGATCGTATTGCAAGCCATAAGCATCTATTTCAGCACTTTTCACACTTACCCCTGATAGTGATTTAACAGGATAAATATTAATTTCTGATAGCTTCATGGTCAATTGCCATAAACATAATTATGCAAATATTGATAAGGTGAAAGCAAATGGCCGTCTTTAGTAATTGTAGCATTACTAATCATTGGATCTTCATCTTTAGCAAGAATAGCCGGAATAACTTTTTCCAACATTATTTGCCCAAAATCTCTTGAGCTGTCTCTTGGCAATTCAGAGGGTAAATTATCAATAGCCATTACTGACATGTTTTCACCGCGGCTGAAAGGAGGTTCCACTTTATTATTACCTGGATTAAAATCATAAACCGGTTCGTCTAAGCTGCTGGCTCTTTTAGTTGAAGGTATAGATCCTTCAATGTCACATGTTATATCAGCCACAACTTTAATCTTAAACTCTGGCTGTACCATATTCTCTATAGTGAATAGTACAGGTGCACGGGGATCCCAATAGATTCCTGATATTAGAATTTCAACTTTTGAGGTAAATCGATCGAAAGTTGAAATGTATTGATCAGGGTTTTTGAAAAAATGGTTTAAATCAAAATCTTTATTCTTTTTATGTTGATGAAGATCTTCTGTTGTAAGCTGAGTATATACAGGCACTTTAAAATCTTTTTCCAGTATCTCTTGTGGGCTTACACGTTTTATCTTCATATCATCAAGTACTTCTACCGCCCCATTGGCCACTCTGCCTGATCCTGTTAAGGCTATTTTTATCGCTGGTAGGTCCACTTTACCGTACTCTTGTTTTACTTCATTATATTCATAACAATCTTTTGCCCTCTTCAAATTAAATAACCCGGATTTTTGCCCATAGGTATATATAGCATTATAAGCTCCTACAATGCCAGCATATCGCCCAAATGCAATTACACGCTGCCCCTTTTCATCTACAATTCGTTCATAATCGATTAATTCAATTTCCTTTTCGATTATCTTTTGGAGTAAATTACGGTTGTAAGACTGCTCCTTTACAGTATGTGAAAAAAAACAATAAATTTTATTGGGTACTAATTCATCAATAGGAACCTCCTTAATACCAAGAAGCAAATCACAGTCAGAGACGTCTTCCACTACGTCTATTCCATTATCGGCATATTCTTGATCCTTATAAGATCTAATTGGACTCGTCTGACATACGATTTCTATTCCGGGAAACTTTTCTTTCAATTTTGAAGCCTGAATTGGGGTAAGAGCCACTCTACTGTCATAAGGAATTTTTCCTTCTTTGAGTAAGCCAATTTTCATATTATGCATAGATATTTGAACTTTTCAATAACAATTTAATTTAAAAATGCTATCTATGTTTTAAAAAATTAAAAAAATATGACAATATCATACTTTGTATTATTTCTACTTTGGGTTGTATTCTACTTTTTGCATTCTTTTTTGATTACGGCAAAAACAAAAAATACGATACAAAAGCAATTGAACAATAAATATCGCTTTTACCGGCTAAGTTACAATATATTTTCCACAATTGCCTTCCTTCTCATTTTAGGGTATGCAGCTACTATTCCGGTAAACTATTTATTTAATAAAAATGCATTTACCAATTACGCGGGTTTATTTTTAGCAGTATTTGGTGTTATAATAGGAAAACGAGGCTTTAAGCCATATGACACAAAAGAATTTTTAGGTATTCAACAAATTAAGCATCCGGAAGCTATGCAAAACCCGGGAGAAAACAATTTAAAAACAGAAGGTATGCTCTCAAAAGTCAGGCATCCTCTTTATAGTGCTACAATTTTATTGTTCGTAGGCTTTTGGCTTTTTGCTCCCAGCATTGCAAATACTATTACTGTAGTTTCGGCTCTACTATATTTGATAGTGGGTATTACATTAGAAGAAAAAAAATTAGTTAACGAATTTGGACAGCAATATATCGATTACAAAAAACGAGTACCTATGTTAATACCAAAAATTGATTTTAAGTAATTACAATTGTTCATTGGGTAAAAATAATTTTGTATTATATCCTAATTATAAAACTATGAATTCTGTACTATTTGTTTGTACCGGCAATTATTATCGAAGTAGATTCGCCGAATTGTATTTTAATAAATTGGCTCAAGAGCATAAACTGCCATGGAGAGCTACATCTGTAGGTACTGAAGCCGATCAAGGTCATAATGAAGGACCCATCAGCATTCACACAGTTGAAGCTTGCGCGTTGTACAAAATCCCGTTGACCCAACCTTATCGATTTCCGGAACAAATTGCAGAGGATCATTTGCGAGAAGCCTTCACCATTATTTTATTGAATGAAGAAGAACACATGCCATACTTGATAAGCAAATTTCCCGATCACATTAATAGTAAAATCACAAGCTGGAACATATTAGATGTGGACTACGAAAAGCCTGAAAACGCCATTAAACAGTTATCGATAAAAGTAGAAACGCTAATTGAAACATTAAAGCCAAATGAGCAAAGATGAAATAAATAAAAAGCTGGACTACCATCAATTAAAAATAAAAGCAGCCAATTATTGCGCGTATCAGGACAGGTCATCCATGGAAGTTTATAATAAATTAAAACTCATTGGTGCCAGTGTAGATACTGCCAATGCTATCATTAGAGAACTGATAAAGGAGAATTTTATTGATGAAAAGCGTTTTGCAGAAGCTTATGCCAGGGGGAAATTTAATAATAACCATTGGGGTAAAGTGAAAATCGGCTATGCGCTTCAGCAAAAAGGAATAGCTCCGGATTTAGTAGCAGATGCCTTACATGCTATTGACGATGAGTCTTATGTTAAAACAATAAAAAAACTAGTACAGAATAAAAGCAATCAACTTAAGTTAACAAATGATTGGATAAGAAAGAATAAAATAGCTCAATACGTATCTAATAAAGGTTTTGAAGCTAACCTGGTACTACAAGTAATAAATGACATACTATAGTCGAAAAGTGAGACCCAATGTAGCAAAGCCAAAATTGCCTCTCCCTCCTTCAAAAAATATCCCAGTTTTCTTATTGTTAAATAAATACCGAAAGCCAAGTACGGGACCAAAAATAAAAGTATTATTATTTACAGCAATATTTTCAGTGGCTCGTTGCAATTCAATGCCCGAAAGTAAGCTAAGATAAAAATCTAATTGCTCCTCATCAAAGTCAGTATCAAAAATATCGACCAGCAGTGGTAAATAGTGAAATGAAAACCTGCCTCCCAATGATATGAATTGTATATTATAATTGTACCCAACTGTTTGGGTCCAGCTGGCATAGCCTAAGTATGGGCCTACGCTAAAGTAGTCAGAAAATGCGAATTCGACTGAAGCAGTAGTTGGAATTATGCCCAACCTTCTTCCTCCTAAGCCATATTCGCCAAAATAACCAAAGCTAAAACCAGCACTGATAAGTAAATCGCCTTTATTAAAAGCTTTAATAATTGTATCTCTTTCGATGCTTATTTCATCTTGCTGAGCAAACCCTTTGATAGTCAACATGATAAAAAATACTACTATAAAATTACACTTTTTCATGTTTTCATTATATGATTACATTAGTAAAGTTATATATTTTCTCTATCATGTCCATATTTTTAATCTAATATATCCTTCAATTCATCTAAATATATCTTGGAATTATCTAAATATACTATGGGTCAATGGTTACATACTTATTATTGGACGTATATAAATATGAATTATTTAATATCAGATTGAATAATTTGCAGAGGATAAAAACTAAATATTAATACCATGTTCAAGATAAAACTAATACGCATCTTTCTTTGGCTTCTATTATGGAGTATACCATTCCAAGTATTTGGTCAACAAAAACCAATTGTTTCACAATATATGTTTAATGGCCTGGTTTTAAATCCTGCTTATGCTGGTGTGCATAATCATATGAATGCTACAGCCGTTTATCGAGATCAATGGGTCAATCTTGAAGGAGCACCAACAACCAAAACTATAACAGCTCATTCAAACTTGAAAGGGAAAAATATAGGCCTGGGAATGATTGTTTCCAATGATAGAATAGGTGTACATAGTGATAATTCGATGTATGCAGTGTATTCATACAAAATAAAAACTTCAGTAGGTACTTTAAGTATGGGACTGCAAGGAGGGTTTAACTACTTATCATCAAACTATTCCCTATTAGAGCTGAAAGATGAAGCTGATCCTCTTCTTTCAAGTGCTATAGGATCTATGAAGCTTAATTTTGGAACAGGAATATATTTTTCTACTCCTACAAGCTACATTGGCTTATCAGTACCTTATATTGTAAAAAACAGGAATATAAATAATCTTGATATTGGTAACAGTATTGAAGATAGTAGATATTATTATTTAACGGCCGGAAAAGTTTTAGATCTTACTAATCGCATAAAAATTAAACCATCGGCATTACTTCGCATAGAAGAAGGTATGCCAATTGCAGGCGATATAAATGTCAATTTATATCTTGATGATGTAATTAATATTGGAGCATCCTGGAGATCAGGTGACAGTTTTGTAAGCTTGTTTGAATTGAAACTGAATGACTATTTTCGCTTTGGTTATGCTTACGATTGGATCATCTCAGATCTTAGTCAGTTCAGCAATGGCTCACATGAATTTATGATAAATTATCGACTTAATCTATTTGCACCTAGAAAACATAAAATGTGTCCTGGTCCATTCTATTTCTAAAATGGACCATGGGTTTTTTTAATGAAGGTCTACTCTTTGACCATATAGATAATCTTCATGTTTCTTTTCCATTTGCTCATGTTCTTCCATCATTTGCTTATGCTTAGCAAGATATTCCTCAATTTGCGAAAATATATCCTGAATTCGCTCCTTCACTTTTTCAGTTTCCTCTCCCACCATTGACTTCATTTCATCAATATTTTGTACAAAATCTTCATGTTCTTCAATAAATTGCTTGTGCCTATTGACTAATTGACTATGATCTTCTTCAAGCACCTGATGTTCTTTTTCCAGTGAATCAGAAGGCTGATAGTCATCTACAAAAACTTTATGCTCTTTTTCCCACTCCTTTATTGAAGCCATTAGGCTGTCTTGTGCCTTTACATACGATTGATGATTATTAATTGCGTTTTCATAGGCTTCAGTCACCTCTTCCTTTAATTGCTCTTCGGTTTTTGCATTGTCACATCCCATTACAATAGATATTATAATTGCCAGTATAATTGCAAAAATGTATGCTGTATTATTTTTCATATTAAATCCATTCATCTTATTTTATCCAGATTGTTTTAACGTTTAAAAATTCTTTAATTCCATCTATTGACAATTCCCGACCATAACCTGACTTTTTTACTCCCCCGAAAGGTGTTTTCGGGTGGGAGGCCATCATCCCATTAATGATAACTGCCCCTGTTTCTATCTGTCTGGCTAATTTTTTTGCTTTATCCAAATCATTACACCATAATGCACCCCCAAGTCCAAAAGGTGAATCATTGGCCAGTTTAATGGCCTCATCCTCATTTTCCACGGTAAAAAAGGTAGCCACAGGTCCAAATAACTCCTGATCATAAGCGGCCATACCAGGCTTTACTTTTCCCAAAATGGAAGGATGAAAAAATCTACCTTCATCATCACCAATACCTGTACCATGCAGTAGTATTGCTCCTTTTTGAAGAGAATCATTTACTTGTTCTGTCAATTCCTCAACCAGATCTTTTCTTGCCATCGGTCCATAATCTACTTGATGATCCAAAGGATTGCCTGCCTTCAATTGCCTTAGCTTATCAATATAAATCTCTAAAAAATCAGCAGCTATTCTTTCTTCCAATATAAATCTTTTAGCCGCGATACAACTTTGACCGGTGTTCAACATTCTACCCTTTACCGCTGTACTTGCTGCTTTATCTAAGTCGGCATCGGCAACTACGATATAAGGGTCACTACCACCGAGTTCTAATACAGTTTTCTTCAAATTACGCCCGGCCCTTTCGGCTACTTTACTCCCAGCTACTTCACTACCGGTAAGTGTTGCAGCTTTTACTAGTTGATGATCTAATATTTGATTAATCTTGGAGGATGATACCATAAAGGTTTGGAAAGTACCAGTCGGGAATCCAGCATCTAAAAATACTTGCTCAATAGCCATAGCACATTGGGGTACATTAGATGCATGCTTCAAAAGTCCTACATTTCCTGCCATTAAGTTAGGAGCAGCAAATCTAAATACCTGCCAAAAAGGGAAATTCCACGGCATGATGGCCAGTACGGCACCTAAGGGTTCATATACTCTCCAGGCTTCACCATCATCTACCGGTAATGGCTCATCGGCAAGAAAATCGGAGGCATTGGTAGCATAGTACTCACATACCATTGCGCACTTCTCAATTTCTGATGTGGCTTCTTTTATAGGCTTCCCCATTTCTAGGGTAATTAGCTTTGCATATTCATTGATTTTATTGCGCAATACTTCAGCTGCGTTCTGCATTAAAACT
>Ga0207419_1001846_pt1 | contig 14982 bp, 10 predicted proteins | sample ElkSloMetagenome_4_FD_184723 | JGI IMG/M metagenome (GOLD analysis project Ga0207419, IMG submission 184723) | Hot spring microbial communities from Elkhorn Slough, Monterey Bay, USA - MD2A (version 2) | ecosystem: Environmental > Aquatic > Marine > Intertidal zone > Estuary: Microbial mat ...
AGTAGGCTCCATGATCAAATCGCCTGCATTGGCCAAACCACCGAATAAAATAATTGCCTCAGGGCTTAGATGCGCTATGGTATCTGCCAATTTAAGACCAAGTATTTTTGCAGTGTAGTCAAATGCTTCTAAGGCTATTTTATCGCCACGTAGGGCAGCCTCAGTTATATGCTTGGCCTCTAATTGATTAAAGGTAATATCTCTTAACTCGCTAGGATAAATTCTTTTTGAAAGGAGCTCAAACACCGTTCTTTTAATGCCCGTAGCTGAAACGTACGCTTCTAAGGAGCCTTTTTGACCTGTAGCCAAGTCTCTACCTTTATCAGGAAAAACCGTAGTGTGACCCAGCTCCCCTGCAAATCCATCATGCCCGTAAACCAACTCTCCATTTACCACAATACCACTGCCTAAACCTGTACCTAGGGTAATTACCACAAAATTTTTCATGCCTTTTGCTACGCCAAATTGCATTTCTCCGAGCGCTGCTGCATTTGCATCATTGGTAAGTGTGGTAGGTAGTCCAAGCCTTGCTTCCATCTCTTTTACAATGGGTACCTTATCGCCCCATTTTAAATTAGGGGCCTCTTCTATAAGCCCTGTATAATAATTGCCGTTAGGCGCACCTATGCCAACCCCTTTTATGACTACCTCATGATCAACCGCTTCCTTTAATTTATTCACCGTTGCAACAACAGTATCTAAAAAATGCTCAAAAGGCTTTTCAGAGCCAGTATGTATCGATAAATCTGAAAGGCAATAACCTAATTTATTGACTAGTCCAAGTTTGGTATTGGTCCCTCCGATATCAATACCCAACGTAACCTCTTTGTTGATCATAAAGCTTATTAATAGTTCTCAGTTTGTTATTCAAATATCAAAAATAAGAAAAATTACGCATCTCACATCTACAAACGCTCTCGAATGTTATTTGGCAGATGCAATTATATAGAATGCATTTTATAAGTTATTGAGCTACTTTAGGTTTTGTCTCTGTCTAGCCATTTTTCTGTTTTTGGTGAATTGTAACCTAAAAGCTTTTCAATTAGGTTTTTTGGTGCTTTATCCTCTACGATAATACTCCTATTGTCTTTACTTAAAAATCTTTGGCCAACCATGTGGTCTAGAAAATTTATGAAAGGAAAGAAATATTCTGCCGTATTTAAGATGCCTATGGGCTTGTGGTGCAAGCCTAGTTGAGACCAAGTCACTATTTCGCAAAGCTCATCCATGGTGCCCATTCCACCCGGCAGGGCCACAAAGGCATCTGATATGTCGGCCATTTTTTGCTTGCGTTCGTGCATACTGCCTACCTCAATAAGTTCTGTTAAGCCTTTATGTCCAATCTCTTTGGCCACTAAAAAATCAGGAATAACGCCTATTACTTTCCCGCCGGCTTGTAGGCAAGCATCGGCCACGTAGCCCATCATGCCTGTGCTACCACCACCATATACCAATTCAAAGCCCTTGTTCGCCAAGAGTGCGCCAAAGGCTTGGGCCGCATTTTTATAAACTTCATCTGCACCGGGACTCGCCCCACAGAATACACATACTTTTTTTATTTTTTGCTGAGCCATTTGTCTATAAGCTTAATTTCTAAGTAAACATTATTTTGTAGCCATTCAGGTACTAAAGTATCTAGACAAAAATATATATAATCAAAACCCTCTCTAGGATCAATTTTAAAATATTTGTTTTGAGTTTGTTAAGCCAAACCCTGCTTAGGGGTAAAGTTATATTAATTCTGTACGCCTACTTATGCATTTAAGCTTAAATATAAGCTTTGTTTTCATTAAAGCGTAGACGCTTTAATGGGTACTATAACTGATGTAAGCATGAAAGCTTACATCAATAAGTATTTTAAGATCTGAGTAGTTGCCTAAATATAGAACTACTATAATTTCTTCTTAATCCTAATCAGGCAAAGTATCGCCTTACATTTTAAATTTAGTTGAATAAAATACAAGCGGTCGTAAAGCGCAAACCTTTAAAACAAAAAAACCGACTACAATTAGTCGGCTTTAAGTAGTGTTTAAGATTGTGACTCACAGTCCAAATTCAGCCTTCACTTTGTCTACATAATCTAGTTTTTCCCAAGTAAAGAACTCCAACGCTTTGGTTTCTTTGGTCCTTATTTCTTTCTTAATATTTTCGTCTTCTTCTATGTTAACCAAGAGCATTTCTACTTCTTTTTTATAGTTTTCTCTGCCCATGTGTCCATAAGCGGCAGTGTCAGAGAAAATAGGGTTTTTCAATTTCAATCTATCCACCAAGGCCTTAGGACGCATATCAAAAATGGAAGATACCTTCTCTGCAAGGGCCACATCACTCATGTCTACTTTTGCGGTTCCGTATGTATTGATGTTAAGCGATACAGGTTTTGAAACCCCAATTGCATAGGCTACTTGTACCAAAATCTCATCGGCAATACCTGCAGCCACTAAGTTTTTGGCAATATGCCTCGCAGCATAAGCCGCACTTCTATCTACTTTAGAAGGATCTTTACCAGAAAAAGCACCGCCACCGTGAGCGCCCTTACCACCGTAAGTGTCTACAATAATTTTACGGCCTGTTAGCCCTGCGTCACCATGTGGTCCGCCAATCACAAACTTACCAGTTGGGTTGATGTGGTAAATCGTATTCTCATCCAATAGTTCAGCAGGGATCACCCTAGGTATTAATATATTTCGTACATCCTCATTAATTTTCTTGAGCATGGCCTCTTCTTCATCAAAAGGATCGTGCTGTGTAGAAAGTACAACCGTATGTACCCTCATAGGCTTGTGGTCATCGCTGTACTCAATGGTAACCTGTGCCTTGCTATCTGGCCTCAAATAAGGCATTAAATGGCTTTCTTCTTTTCTGATCTTTGCCAACTCTTTTACCATTCTGTGCGAAAAGGCCAAGGCCATGGGCATGTATTCTGGGGTTTCGTTTGTTGCATAACCGAACATCATGCCTTGATCGCCAGCACCTTGTTCTTTGTCAACACCTTCGCCTTCGTTTACGCCTTGTGCAATATCTGCCGATTGGCTATGCAAAGCCACCATAACACCGCAAGACTCTGAGTCAAACATGTAATGGTCGCTGTTATAACCAATCTTTTTAATGGTCTCCCTCACTACATCTGGTATTTCTACATACGCATTGGTGGTGATCTCTCCTGATACCACTACCAAACCTGTGGTTACCATGGTCTCGCATGCTACTCTAGATTCGGGATCTTGCGCCAACATGGCGTCTAATATCGCGTCTGAAATTTGATCTGCAACCTTGTCGGGATGTCCTTCTGAAACTGACTCTGACGTAAATAAATATGCCATTATTAAATTTTAAAGTTTAAAAATTATCTAAAACGAATATAATTTGAAAGGTCCATTCCCATGGCCTTCAATTCCTTTAATGTCTTTGAATAAACCAAGGTGCTTTTGTCCTCTGAAAGTTCTGCGGCCTCATTGGTAAAATTCCTGATTTTAGCATCTTCGGTCTGTATGATCATGGTATATGTCACATCGTCATACAGGGCTTGTAATTGGGCATCTAAATCGCTATTACTAGACCCATCTTTTTTGGGCACCATTTCGTTGGTGAGATTTTTTAGGTTAAAAGTAGCCGTTTTCTCCAACCGCCCTTTTCTCTCGTAGATGTAGTAAGGCTTACCTTCTATATCGCTATTGCCTTGATCTAACTTGTTGAGGGCCAAATTGAGTGCATCTATATCGTTGTATTGAAGCTCTATACCAAACAAAAAATCTTTTTCATTCTTTATGCCTCTAGCGTTTGATATTCCTCGAATAAGGTTGAGTTCTCCGCTTAAGGCTACAAAAGCAGAATCGAGGCCATTTAGTGGATTTTCTTCCAGTCCGACTGCATTGCCCTCCTTAGTGTTTGCCAAATCCATCATCATCTGAAACATCTTCTTACTTGAGCTAAAATCCATCACCATAGAGTAAGTACCTTCTCCGTCTTTATTTATAGTGATTTTTTCTCTTATTTCAAAGCAGGCGGATTGTGTCAGTAGTAAAAAAAGGATAAGTAGGTATATCCTGTGTTTTCTCATACAAAAAATCTAGATTAATAGTTGAAAAAATTCCCAAACACAAGCTAAGCAAAGCTAATAAACTAATTATTATTTTAGTATAAAAGCGGGAATAAGTCTATGCAGTAAAACAAAAAGGAAGGCTGTGGGCCTTCCTTTTTGTGTTAAATTATGATGGAACAGGATTAAATATTGTTCTTCTTAAGTTCCTCAACGGCAAAATTTGCCGCTCTGGCAGTAAGCGCCATGTAGGTAAGCGAAGGATTTTGGCAACCTGCAGAGGCCATAGCTGCTCCATCGGTCACAAAAACATTGGGCACTTCATGCAACTGATTGTTTTTATTGAGCATAGAAGTCTTTTTATCTCTGCCCATTGCACAAGTACCCATTTCGTGAATGCCCTGTCCTGGATAAGAACCCGCGTCATAAGTTCTCACATTTTTAAGACCGGCCGCTTCTAGCATTTCTGCTGCTGCTTCTTGCATATCTACGCGCATCTTTTTCTCATTCTCCTTAAACTCTGCATCGAACTTTACAGTTGGTTGGCCCCACTTATCGGTATTTCCTTTGTCTAAGGTCATCTTATTCTCAAAGTAAGGAAGTGTTTCACCAAAAGCGCCCAATCCCATTCTCCACGGACCTGGCTGTGTCAGTTCTTTCTTAAACTCATCGCCAAAGCCCATTTCTGCAATGCCTCGTGTCCAGTCGGTTCTACTTGCTCCTCCTTGGTAACCAAAGCCTCTTATGTAGTCTTGGCGTTGTTCTTTAATATTCCTAAACCTCGGTACGTAGATACCATTGGCCCTTCTACCAGAATAATATTGATCGCCGAAACCATCGTACTCTCCCGAGGCACCTGTTCTAAAATGGTGGTCCATTAAATAATGTCCCAAAGTCCCACTTGTATTGCCCAAACCTTCGGGAAATACTTCGTCTGTTGAGTTCATCAAAATAAAGGTCGAGCCAACCGTTGATGCATTTAAGAATATGATTTTTGCGTAGTACTCTTCCATCTCACCACTTTCTGCATCAATTACCCTAACCCCTGTGGCCTTGCCTTGTTCCTTATCATAAATTACTGAATTTACGATAGAATTGTGGCGGATGGTCATGTTACCAGTTTTGGCAGCTGCAGGCAGTGTAGAAGACAAACTGCTAAAGTAAGCTCCGTAAGGACAGCCCCTGGCGCAAAGATTTCGGTACATACATTGGTTTCTACCATTGTGTGCTTGGGTTAAGTTGGCCACTCGGCCAATGGTCATGATCCGGTCGTCAAAGTTTTCCCTAATTTTTGATGAAACGTGCTTCTCTAAGCAGTTCATTTCCATAGGAGGCAAGAAATTGCCATCGGGTAGTTGAGGTAGACCTTCTTTTTGGCCACTGATTCCTGCAAAGCCTTCTACATAATCGTACCAAGGCGCTAAATCTTCGTATCTAATGGGCCAATCTACTCCGATACCATCTTTGGCATTGGCTTCAAAGTCCATTGGACTCAGTCTGTATGACTGTCTGCCCCACATAATAGAGCGTCCACCAGTATGGTAGCCTCTTAACCAATCGAAGCGCTTTACTTCTTGGTAAGGATTATCGGTATCGTCTACAAACATATCGGCAATACCTTCTCTAAGATAACCCAATCTTTTTTGTAGCTTTTTAGTCGAGTTCAATGCCTCTTGAGACATCATCTTATTCCTGTACTTAAATTCCCAAGGTGCCTTCATGGCAGTACCATAGTCTTCGGGATGTTTAATTTCATAGCCTCTCTCCAATACCAGTGTCTTTAGGCCTTTCTCTGTGAGTTCTTTAGCGGCCCAACCCCCACTAATGCCAGAACCGACCACAATGGCATCATATGTATTTTGGTTTTTTGCTTTGATATTTAGGTTCATATCTTTTATTAATTCGGTTAAAATCGCTTTGAGAAATTTTTTAAATACTTAGGTAGCCCAAGCTTTTTGCCCTTCTTCGTAAGGGATACACCCTTGGTAGCCACCTGGTACAGGCACATAATTAAGTGCTTGGGTAGCTCCGGGCTCTGAAGTGAAATAACCGGTAAGCGTCAATTGCTTCATTTCCCTAAAGAAAGGTGGCCTATCGGGCAAGGTTTCACCCATGTAAGCTGCTTCATCTGCTTGCTTCAACAAAGCTACCTGTTCTTCTTTGCTGCAGTCTACAAAGTTGTTGCCATAGGTATCTTTGGCCTTTTTGTTTAGCTCATCAATACCTGCAATAAAATGCTCTCTGTCTGCAGGAGTGTAGCAGTCTTTTAACACTAGATCAACATAGCGATTTACCAAGGCATCCTTAGCGCCCGGTGTATCGGTTTTGGGTATGATCAATTCACTTACTTCATTAACTAGAGCATCTTGCTCTTTGGTAAGCACCTCGGGTAGCCAGTCAGGCTTTTCTTCTGGTTTACAACCGTTCAGAATAGCGGCCACAATAGGTGTAGATAAAGTACCTCCTGCTAAGGCACTCATCCTCTTTACTGCTTCTCTTCTGTTCATAAAAATTGAGATTATATTAAAATTCAGATGTCTTTTATAGAAGGTGATTTTTTAAAAAGGGATTAAATATATCAAAAAATTATAAATGCTAATTACCACTTTTTGATAAACCATCTTGTTTAATAACAAATTTTTAAATTTTTGTTCTGTGAGCGAAATAGATAAATAGCAACAAACTAAAATTAATTGCCTGTGAAGTAAGTTTTTTTCTGCTTGAAATTTAGAGAGAAATTATTGAAAAGCGTTTTTAATAGCAAAGGAAAAAAGATGTTCTATTGCTTTGGCCAAGCATCATTAAATCAATTGCAGGGTTTAGAAAATACCGGCTTAAAGGAGGCAACTTTCGGAAAATACCTGCCAAAACTTGGCTTATGGCACCTATAGCCTAACCTTTACATAAACCTAACTCTGAAAAGCCATGGCTTAGAACGTTCAATTCATAGTTAAGACCTCTGCAATAAAGTAAACTTTACTCAATTTCACGGAGTTGCGGTTTTCAAACTACCAAATCGATAAAATCAACAGAACACAAGCCTTTTAAGTGAACTCTTTAAACTCAGCCTTAAATAGCATAAAATAGCATAAGGCTAAAAATAATTTATCTATCTGTATCTTACCTTGTACCTTTTCTTCAAATATTACAAGTAAAAGTTTTTAAACTGCACTATACGGGGATTAAATAATACTATTTTACCAAATACTGCATATTCACATTTAATAACACAACCACAGGTTACAAATCACGTTTCAAATTATTAAATTGAAATAAATATCCTATTCATGTATGGAAACGATTAAAAAATACCATTACGAGCAAACGCATCTTGGAAGAACCTTCCACTTTGATGCGAGTATTGTGAAAGACAATGACGTTTACTATTTAAAATGTAATGATGTAGTAGTAAATATCAAGTCTCCTCTTTCTGGGGAAAATCTATTGAAGCAACTTTTTATCAATGTGACTGAAATACCAAGTCAAGAAACAGTTGTCGTACCTTAGCTTTCTGAATCCAAAGACTACTATGACACTATTTAGATTTTATAAATAGTGTTTTTTTGATGTATAAAAAAGCCTTTCTTGATCTGCAAGAAAGGCTTTTATTTTTTAAATAACCACATTGACTATTCGCTTGGGCACCACAATTACTTTTTTAGGTGGCTTGCCTTGCAACCATTTTTGTATGGTTTCGTCTGCCAAAACAGCTTTTTCTATTTCTTCTTTAGGTGTATCAACCTCAAATTGCATCTTAGCGCGCACTTTACCATTAACAGACACAGGGTATTCTACCTGAGTCTCTACCAAATAAGCTTCATTGTGCGTAGGGAAGGTAGACCTTGTAATACTGCTATCATGCCCCAAATTTGCCCAAAGCTCTTCTGTGATGTGTGGAGCAAATGGCGAAAGTATAATGAGCAAAGGCTCAAGCACACTTCTTTTGTTGCATTTTAATTTGTAAAGCTCATTGGTGCACACCATAAACTGAGCTACTGAAGTATTAAAAGACAAACTCTCAATATCTGAAGCAACCTTTTTTATGGTTTGGTGCAAAATTTTCAACTCATCTTTATTAGGAGCCTCTTCAGAAACTTCAAACTCATCTTTATCACTAAAAAATAAGTTGTACGTCCTTCTCAAAAATTTAGCTACACCCTCAATGCCATCGGTATTCCATGGTTTTGATGCCTCTAAAGGCCCTAAAAACATTTCGTACATGCGTAGGGTGTCTGCACCATATTTATCTATTACATCATCTGGATTTACTACATTGTATTTAGATTTGGACATTTTCTCAACTACGCTTCCACAAATGTATTTGCCATCTTCCAATATAAACTCAGCATCCTTAAATTCAGGACGCCATTTTTTAAATGCCTCAACATCTAGCGCGTCGTTCTGAACCAAATTCACATCACAGTGCATTTCTAATACATCGTAATTATTTTTGAGGCCTTCTGAAACGAACTTGTTCTCTGTTTTCAGTTTATAAATCAAGCTAGAGCGGCCTTGTATCATCCCTTGGTTTACCAATTTTTTAAAAGGCTCTTTATGGCTAATGTAGCCCATATCGAACAAAAAGTTGTTCCAAAAACGCGAATACAATAAGTGGCCTACCGCGTGCTCAGTACCTCCCACATACAAATCCACTTCGCCCCAATAGCCTGCGGCTTCTTTAGATACAAACTCCTCCTCGTTGTTGGCATCCATATATCTTAAAAAGTACCAGCTAGAACCAGCCCAACCAGGCATGGTTGTTAACTCATAGAGATACTTTCCATTGTATTGCCAATCTTTGGCCCTACCCAAAGGTGGTTCTCCTGTTTCTGTAGGGCGGTATTCGTCTATTTTGGGCAACTCGTGGGGCAGTTCATCTTCAGACAACAAGTGCGGAATACCTTCTTTAAAATACACAGGTACGGGTTCGCCCCAATAGCGCTGCCTACTAAAAACAGCATCGCGCATTTTATAGTTGACTTTTCTTTTACCCACACCCAATTCTTCAGCTTTTTCTATAGTCGCCCAAGTGGCCTCTCCTGTACCTTCCCCATAAATTTTCTCTCCGTAAAGTCCATCTAAAAAACCAGAGTTGATCAATTTACCATCTTTCTTTTCTGTAGGATCTTCCAAGTTTTCTGTTCCTTCAATTACACAGCGTATTGGCAAACCAAAATGCTTGGCAAAGCGGAAATCTCGGTCATCAGAAGAGGGCACGGCCATAACCACACCGGTGCCATAACCTGCCAACACATAATCGGCCACCCACAATTGTACTTGCTCTCCAGAAATAGGGTTGGTTACATATGAACCTGTAAAAACTCCTGAGACACTTTTTACATCGCTCATTCTATCGCGTTCAGAGCGATTTTTTGCTGTATCTACATAATTAGTTACTGCTGCTCGCTGTTCATCTGTGGTTAGGGTTTCAATTAGTTCATGCTCTGGAGCCAAAACCACATAAGTTACGCCGAATATGGTATCTGGCCTTGTAGTAAATGCTGTAAGGGTGATGTCTTTATCAACAACCTTAAAGTCTAGTTCGCAACCAAACGATTTACCAATCCAGTTGCGTTGCATCTCTTTAAGTGCTTCAGACCACTTTAACCCCTCTAAATTCTCTAACAATCGATCGGCATAAGCCGTGATGCGCATCATCCACTGCTTCATTTTTTTCCTTTCTACAGGATGCCCGCCCCGCTCAGAAAAGCCATCTTTGATTTCATCATTGGCCAAAACAGTACCTAAAGCAGGACACCAATTTACTACGGCATCAGCAGGATAGGTCAGTCTATATTTCAGCAATATCTTTTCTTGTTCTTCCTTAGAGAGTGACTTCCACTCGTCTGCAGAGAACAGCGGTGTATCTTCGTCACAGGCCGCATCAATGCCCACATTGCCCGCTTTCTCAAACGCAACCTTTAACTCGAGTATAGATTTGGCTTTTTGCTCCTTGTTATCGAACCAAGCATTGAAAAGCTGCATAAAAATCCACTGTGTCCACTTGTAAAATCTCGGTTCAGAGGTATTTACCTCCCTACTCCAATCGAAGCAGAACCCGATTTTAGATAACTGATTCTTAAAAGTGGCTATGTTTTTCTTAGTGGTTATCGCTGGATGTTGCCCTGTTTCTATGGCATATTGCTCTGCAGGCAAACCGAAGGCATCAAAACCCATAGGATGCAGTACATTAAACCCCTTGAGGGTTTTGTATCTGCTAAATATATCGGAGGCTATGTAACCAAGCGGATGCCCAACGTGTAAGCCCGCTCCTGACGGATAGGGAAACATGTCCAACACATAATACTTTGGTTTGCTGGTATCATTTTCTACTTTGTAAATACCTTTCTCACTCCAATACTTCTGCCATTTAGGCTCTGTGCTTTTATGATCGTATTCTACCATTTACCTCAGTTTTTTACGCATAGATTTAAAACTTGCAAAGTTAGCTGATTTTTTATGAAAAGCAGCCTTAAGCTACCCAAAGCTTTATGAGTCTCTGTCCCGCCTAAAAGCCAAAAAAATTTGTAGCATGTACCTTTTTTAATATTGAAAATGCAAATACAAATTGGGAGACCAAATAGTGCTTAGCCATTTTTTCTAGTATATTATACTTATGGCCTCTTCTATTATAGTAAATATAGCGGGTGTAGTGCCCAATACCTCGCCGTCGGCTTCAATGCCCAATACTTGTTTGCTGTCGACCTGGAGCTCTACCACTTTTTTATAGAAAACCTGCTCGTGGTTGATATACCTTCCTAGCTTTAGTGGCAAGAGATTTTTAAGATAAGTCCACAGGCTTACATCACCTACAATAGTTATGGCCAAATCTTTTTTAAAGGGGCTAGCGTTGGGAGCGATGCACAATCCACTTCCGAAATATTTACCATTGGCAATTGCAATAAGCTTAACCTTTCCTTCCCAATGCCAATCGTCTGCTTTGCAAGCAACTTCTTTGTTTTTATATAGGGTAAATGTTTTTGCTATGGCCTTAAAATAAGAAAAATCTGCATTCAATTTTTGAGTGTCTCGGTTGACTGCTTTCATCACCTCATAGCCCATGCCTAAGCTAGCAATATTCAGGAAATACCTTTTTTCTTTTTTGCCGCTCTCGCTAGTAAAAAGAACGCACCCGACATTGACCTTTCGAAAAACTTGCGCTTTTAATTTTACCAATATCGATTTAAGTGAGCTCTCAAAATTGAGTGTCTTTTGGAAGTCATTGGCAGAGCCAACAGCCATAAAGCCCATAAGGCAAGTATCTGCTTTGCCAGCATCAAAAATACCATTTACAATTTCATGGAATGTGCCATCTCCCCCAACCGCTATTAACACTTCGTGATTTAGCGCTGCATCTGAGGCAATTTGCCTGATTGACTTCTCCGGACTACTTTTGAAAAGTTCTATCGAATATTCGGCATTATCAATAGCAGCACTATTCAACTCATTTTCGATACTTGCAATTTTTTTGCTGTGCAAGCTATTAGCGATAATAGCGATTGTTTTTAAAGACATTCCTGATCCGTAAAAATATGATACATTGCTTAGACAACTATTGGGTGTTTAAAAAAACCTCCAAATTTACTCGCTAAACACATGCATCAACATCCTTACAGCATATTTTTAAACGGCAATTCTATCTCAATAGAAAATGCTAAGGAACAATTAGAACAAAAAGAGGCAACCTTGGCCTTTCATGGGTTTGGGCAGCATGCTGGAGTATTCAAAAGAATTTCTGCTCAAGAAAAAAACACTGTGTTTTTTTGCTTCGATCTTTTTTTTCACGGTAAAAGCAAGGAAATAAAGTTTTCAGAAGCCTACGATATAGAGATTTTTGTAAATGAAATTGATTTTTTTTTACAATACCATTCTATACAAAGATTTAACCTACTGGCCTTTTCTATTGGTGCCCGTCCCTGTTTGGCCATAGCTCAAAACTTTAATAATAGAATAGACAATTTACAACTGATTGCACCCGATGGCATTTATGAAAATCCATGGTACCACTTTGCTACTAGAATAGCCCTTGGCAGGCTGAGTTTTAAGGTTTTGGCAAGAAATGAAGATTTGTTAAGGGCATCCATAGAGCGAAGCCTTGTAATGACAAATGGCAGGTTAAAACTATTTAAGCTAGCCCTTAAGGTCTTAAATGAGCATTCTACTACCAAAGTGTACCATACATGGCTTACATATTCTAATTTTAGGTTTGATGCGAAAAAAATCATTAGGCAACTACAAGCTAAAGACGCCCAAGTGAAGGTTGTTCTTAGCAACAACGATCATGTAATCAAGGCCGGCAAAGTACGAAAGAAGCTAAATGCATGTGGTGAAATATTTATAACTGTAAATTATGAGCACGAAAAGATTCTACAAAAACTAGTTAAAATCGGTTTTTTTGAAAAGGATAAAGCCACATCCTAAATTTAATTTAGAGAAAAGCACTGCATTTACATTTAGTTTATCTAAATTTGCAGCCCAATTGAGGAAATTCCAAGAGACCCTTTCCTCCTAAATCAGTTTTTCAACTGTGGACGAGTTCCACATAAAATATTTAAAGAATGGCAACTAGAATCAGATTGTCCCGTCACGGACGCAAGAAAAAACCTATTTATTACGTAGTAGTCGCCGATCAAAGATCCCCTCGCGACGGGCGCTTCATAGAGAAGTTGGGAACTTTCAATCCGAATGTACATCCACCAATTGTAGACATAGATATTGACAGGGCCTTTCATTGGGTTATGACAGGTGCTCAGCCTACAGATACCGTAAGGGCTTTACTTTCTAAAGAGGGCGTGATGTTAAGAAAGCATTTACAAGTAGGTGTTAACAAAGGAGCGATAAGCCAAGAAGAAGCCGATAAGAAGTACGATGCTTGGAGAAAAGACAGAATAGCCAAGTTTGAAAAAATGGCAGCTGATAAAGCCAAGGCCAAGGAAGAAGAGCAAGCGCGCATTGAGGCTGAAATATTGAAATTAAGAGAGGCCGAGAAAAAAGCTGAAGAAGAAGCAAAAGCCAAGGCAGTAGCTGAGGCCCAAGCTGCTGAAGAGGCTAAAAAAGCAGAAGAAGCCGTAGCCGAAGAAAGCAAGGCAGCAGCCCAAACTGAAGAAACTGCAACTGAAGCCAAAGAGGAGGAAGCACCAAAGGCAGAGACCAAAGAAGAAACTCCTAAAGCTAAAGAAGAGGAAGCACCAAAGGCAGAGACCAAAGAAGAAACTGCAACTGAAGCCAAAGAGGAGGAAGCACCAAAGGCAGAGACCGAAGAAGAAACTCCTAAAGCTAAAGAAGAGGAAGCACCAAAGGCAGAAGTTAAAGAAGAAGCTCCTAAAGCTGATAAAAAAGAAGACAAAGACTCAGAAGAAGAAAAGAAAGGTTAAAAAAGCCTTCACTTCTGAAAAATCATACTGCGACAGTTAGCATTAAGCTAGCTGTCGCTTTTTTTCAAGAGCAAGAATTAAGCAAGCTTGTTTTTTAATCAAGCTCCTACAATAAAGTTTTAGGCCACAAATAAGCCCTGTTGGTTGCTATGAATGCACCTTGGCTATGATATCTCAGTAGAAAGTGTACACCTACCACAGCAGAATGTTTTAGATTTTCTCTCTTTTGTGAAACCTAAAGAATGAAAGTCCGTCTGATACATGAGCCAAAGGTTAAAAAAATTATCTACAGCTCGATTTCTAGGTTAAATCAATGACATAGGAGTTATGCAGCGTGTCTAAAAAAAACATATACAACCTCTGCTTCTGGCTCGCAAGTTCATATCTCAACTGTTCTTTAGGTCACAGAACAGAGATTTTTGAAGTTTGTGTAACTCCTGTATCATTGTTTTTTTAGAGCATCAATTCACCAAAAAATGAATGTACTTTTCGGCTATTAATTACAAGATTTTTTCTGAAACATGATTTAACCTCTTTAATACACTATCTATAAAAAACATGTAAGAAAAAGGAGTGAAAACAATATTCTAAAGATTTTTTCGTGATGAACACATGAACTTTTAAAAACAGTAAATACAGACAAATTGAAAAAAAAATTGCTTCGTGTTGCAAATTCTTCGTTATTTGTATTTAATGTGTTAAAATATCTAATCCGGATCACATTTATTTGGATATTTAGCACATTAGGTTTTTCATGTAATAATTCAAATCTGAATGGTCATTACCTTAGCCTTACATTTTATTATCAATCTTACAGAAAATCACTCATACAGCACCGTTCCTGATTAACTAACACATATTTAGTTGTAAGAAACTTTTAAGTTATCAAGACAGTTCTATTATGAAAGAAGCAAGAAAAGTAACAGAAACAGGTAATTCCAATCATAAGTTAATACATCAAATCAAGACAGAATTAGCTGCGTTAGAGATGCACATCTTACTTGAAAAACAAAAAGTGAAGAACAAAAACAGGTCTTAGCATGTATTGAAAGAAAAGCAAGACAAACCCTCTATCATTCACAAATATTATCAAGAACAGCATCAGCAAAGCAAGAAAATTGAACATTTTTTTAGTTATTGTGTTACGAATTGCGAATCATTTATCGGCACATGACCTATTAAAGCTTTGTTCTATTTTAAAAAACAATCGGTAATTTAAACTTTAAACACTAGTACGGATAATGCGACAGCTCAAGATTACACAAACTATTACCAACAGAGAGAGCCAATCTTTGGAGAGGTACTTCAACGAAATCAGTAAAGTAGAGTTACTTACTCCAGAGGAAGAAGTCGAGTTGGCCAAAAGAATTAAAAAAGGAGATGAGTTAGCTTTGGAAAAATTGACAAAAGCTAACTTAAGATTTGTAGTTTCAGTTGCGAAACAGTACCAAAACAGAAATTTATCACTCAATGACCTTATTAACGAAGGTAATTTAGGGCTAGTAAAAGCTGCACAAAAATTTGACGAAACAAGAGGTTTTAAATTTATCTCTTATGCCGTTTGGTGGATCA
>Ga0207419_1001848_pt1 | contig 14972 bp, 15 predicted proteins | sample ElkSloMetagenome_4_FD_184723 | JGI IMG/M metagenome (GOLD analysis project Ga0207419, IMG submission 184723) | Hot spring microbial communities from Elkhorn Slough, Monterey Bay, USA - MD2A (version 2) | ecosystem: Environmental > Aquatic > Marine > Intertidal zone > Estuary: Microbial mat ...
CTATAATTATATAGCGCAGCCCGGTGATGAAGGTGTTCGATTCATTAGGCAAATAGGCCCTTATGATCATTACGCCATTAACTGGGGTTATAGAAAAATACCCGATGCATATACACCTGAGGCCGAAAAACCAATATTAGAAGCTTGGATTCTTGAAAAGGCAGGCGACCCTAATTATGTTTTTGGTAAACAGAGCAGTCGTTTTGACCCCACTTCACAAACCGAAGACATTGGGAATAACGCTATAAAAGCTTCAAATTACGGTATAAAAAATCTTAAATATGTCGCCAAGAAATTACCGAACTGGACAAGCGACAGAACTAACGATTACGAGGATTTACAAGAGCTTTACGGCGAATTACAAACCTGTTACTATAGATACGTTAATCACGTATTAAACTATGTTGGTGGGGTAAAGGAGAACCTTATCACACCCCAGCAGGATGGTACGTATTATCAACCGATTTCTAAAGTTAAACAGCAGGAAAGCATGAAGTGGCTTCAGGAGAATGCATTTAAAACCCCAAGTTGGTTAATCGAAAAATCATTACTTCAAAATATAGATTACGCAGGTTATACCGAAAGTTTAAGACGTTGGCAAGGACGTTTTATAACTAATTTATTAAGCTTTGAACGTTTAGGACGTTTAATCGATCATCATGCTCTTGATCAAACTAATTACTCACCCTTAAGTATGCTGCAAGATTTGCGAAAGGCAGTGTTTAACGAAGTCAATTTAAATGAGAATGTTGATGTTTATAGACGAAACCTACAACGTGCCTACGTGCAACGTATGACTTACCTTATGACCGAGGATTTAAATAGAGAACGAACCCGACGTTATTTCAATGTAAACCAAAGTGATATCAGGGCTCTCGTAAGAGGAGAGTTAAATACCTTACAGCTTAGGTTAAAAAATGCAGCCAATCGTAAATTAAATACCGAAACAAAGTATCATTATCTGGATATTTCAGAGAGAATTGAGCTGGTCTTAAACCCGAGATAATAGCATTCCAGCTTTTATGTCAAGCAAGAGATATTATAAAATATGTTTAAGCTTTAGCTCATTACTGTTTAGGTTTTAATGTTGAAACCGTACCCAAATAAAATTCGAAATTGTAGAATTTTTTTCAGATTTGGTTAAATACAATATAAATAATGTTCATCCCTCAAGATAAATTGTCTTATTTTCATATCTTGAAATTAAAACCAATTAAGAATAGATTATGGAATATGTTTACATCGCACTAAAATTAATTTTAGGCATTAGTATGATTAACGTCTGGCTAATTCAAAAAGATAAACCTACCAAATGGCGTGGAGGCGATGCGGAAAATATTGTGGATGAGTTTAAAGCATATGGCTTACCGGTTTATATGTGTTATCTGGTTGGCTTCTTAAAAGTTACACTAGGGATTCTCCTTATTGTTTCCATTTGGGTACCCGCACTAGCTTTTCCTGCCGCAATAGGGCTTGCATTGTTGTTGACTGGGTCAATAATCATGCACTTTAAAATTAATGACCCACTTTACAAATCATTCCCGGCATTTTTGTTTTTATTAATGTGCCTGTTTATCGCTTTTGGTGCTGATTTGGTGTGATAATTAGCCTTATCCGCCCAAAACAAGAGTAAAGGTAGAAAGCATTCGCTCATTTCATACATTTTCCGTAATTTCTAATTATAAAATAAAATATATAGAATTATGGCAATAATGAAAGTAATAGAAGTAATGGCAAATTCCTCAGAAAGTTGGGAGGATGCATCAAGAAACGCAGTAGCACAAGCTGCAAAAACAGTTAAGAATATACAATCGGCCTACGTTAGGGAGCAGAGTATGGTAGTTAATAATAATGATGTAACCGAATTTAGGGTTAACGTTAAAATTACCTTTCAAGTAGATTAGAAAAACACTTAAATTAAAATAAGATTAATAAAGCGCTATCAATAATGGCGCTTTTTTTGGCTTAACTAGGCAATCATAAAACTTCGTAAAACCGCAGTCCAAGAAAAAGATTTAAAAGCGCGTACATAAGCGCTGGCGCCGAAAGCACAACAGAATCCCTGATTTTTAACCGAACGCCAAATCCCAAAAACATGAGTGCAGCAAGCCCGAAAGCGCTTATTGCCGCTAGTGGCACTGAAATATAATATCCCAAGGCAAGACCTGATCCCCCCAATAATTGAAACACTCCTGTGAGATTTCTTTGATTTTTACTTAATCCAAATCGATTAAATTCAATTGCCATTCGTTTAGAAGTCAAACAGCTAAGGCCATAAAAAATAAAGGATAGTGCTGAGAATAAAGTTAGAATAGTTAAAGAGCTTGGCATAATGTTTTAATTATTCTTTCATACCTACAAACAATTGGAATACTAATTTCTAAACCAAAAAACCATAGGATTTGCAATTCTAATAAATATTCAATTTTATATTGAGCGTGTAAAGCTAAATATAAATAATTTAGAAATCCTAGAAAATAAGTGTTGCGAAGATTTTATTGAATTTAGATACTAGATTATAGAATTTCATGCGCTTTAATGGGTATCCTCCATATATTATTGCAATAACCTAATGGATGATTTTCTTAAAATTCGTTCAAGTTCGACTTCAATCTCTTTTCGTCAAAAACATTCAACATAGACAATATAAAATTTTTTAATCAAATTAAATTTTTAATTATAAACTCCATGAGACCGTTTCTTAAACTTGAAGTAAAAACGCAATTTTAAAGTTAAAATAGACTAAAAAATTAAATTTCGTATATTAACGAATTATGAAATTATTTTATGTTTTTTTAGGCTGCATTCTATTTTGCTTTTTTAGCTCATGTAAAGAAGATAAGGATGTCCCCTTGGATATTGATCCTGAAGAGCCTTTTAACAACGTTATTGCCAATAGCAGCGATAAAGATTGGGAAGCCATACAGAAGGATGGGATACTCAAAGCTCTTGTAATTTATAGCAGTACGAGCTATTTTTTGTACCGCGGCCAGGCCATGGGCTTTGAGTACGAATTGCTGGAACGTTTGGCAGAGGATTTAAACCTCAAACTGGAATTGGTAGTATCTGATAATCTCGATAATGAGTTTGAGGTACTCAATCGAGGTGATGTAGATTTAATTGCCCATGGCATGACCATCACAAACCAGAGAAAATGGGAGGTTGATTTTACCGACTACCTTTATTTGACCAAGCAAGTGTTGGTGCAAAAAAAACCAGATAATTTTAGAAACTTAACTTGGGGTTCGCTTCAAAGACATCTCATTAGAGATCCAATTGAATTAATAGGAGATACTATTTCAATTAGAAAAAACTCTTCATATTACGAACGGGTACGTAGTTTAAGCAACGAAATTGGCGGAACTATAATTATAGATACCCTAAGCAGTAATTTAACCACCCCCGAAATTATAGAAATGGTTGCCAGTGGCCAGGTTCGCTATACTGTAGCAGACGAGAACCTTGCTAAAATCAATGCGTCCTACCGCCCAATTTTAGATGTTAGCGTACCTATTTCCTTCTCTCAGCGAATAGCCTGGGTAACTAGAAAAAAATCGGAGCAATTTAGAAATATACTAAATCAATGGATAGAAAAACAACGCAAAACCACCGATTATCATGTTATTTACAACAAATATTTTAAAAATAAGCGTTCGTTTCAAAGGCGTGTAAAGAGTGATTATTATAGTCTAGCTGAAAATCAAATAAGCCCCTATGATGATTTGATTAAAACCCATTCTAAGACCATTAATTGGGATTGGCGCTTAATAGCCTCGCAGATTTACCAAGAATCAAAATTTGACATCAATGCAGAATCTTGGGCGGGTGCACAAGGGCTTCTTCAAATCATGCCAGCTACAGCGGTTGCGCTTGGTATAAGCGATCCGTCTAACCCAGAACAAAGCATCAAAGGCGGAGTAAAGTATCTCAAACAGAACCACAAAAGGTTTAAGGAAGTGCCTGATTCCATTCAGCGAATAAAACTTACACTTGCCGCTTATAATTGTGGTCTGGGTCATGTACTAGACGCGCAACGTCTTGCCAAGGCCGAAGGGTTGAATTTCAATCAATGGGAAAATGTAGCACCGAAGCTACTCGCTCTAAGATATCCAAAAGTTTATACGCGTCCTGAGGTCAAATATGGATACGTTAGGGGGACGGAGCCCGTAAATTATGTTAATCAAATATTTGAGCGCTACGAACATTACAAAACTCTAGTGCCACTCAAACCAGAACTTGACCAATCTATAGCTAGCAACTAAAATAACGCTTTTTTAAAATGCCTTATTCCTTCCTCATTATAATGGCTAATTTTAAGATATAGACTGTCGTAAACGACAGCGGATCAATACCAATACAAAAAATATAGGTTCCAGTTGCCATAAGCCAACGGAGTCGTAGCGACATTAATTTTGTTCTTAACAAAATATATCTGAATTTTATTTTAATATACTCGTATATGGGCTAGGTGAAATACGTTTATGCCCTTGGGCTCGATTTTAAGCGTTTGCAATTTAAAATAGTAGCTATCTTATGTATATAGGTAAAAAGTATATGTATTGGGTAAGTACTAAAATACTTTCGCAGTATAAAAAGAAATAGTAATTCTCATGACCTTATATCTGCTAGAAATTAGATATCCGGCCCTTTATAATTCTTATTTTTGCATAAAATAAAATTTCTTGGATTCACTAACCCAAATAGTTCTTGGTGCTGCGGTGGGCGAAGCTGTTCTTGGCAATAAAGTTGGCAACAAAGCTTTACTTTATGGAGCTATAGCTGGTACGATACCAGATTTGGATGTGATTGCCAATTACCTAACCGATACGGTTACGGCAGTAGAACTGCATCGTGGTTTTAGTCATTCCATCTTATTTTCCATTTTGGCTGCTCCCGGTTTAGGTTGGCTAACTGATAAAGTTGAGGAAAAATTTGGTTTAGGTTGGAAATCGTGGAGCAAACTTTTTTTCTGGGGCTTATTTACCCACCCCTTGCTAGATGCCTTTACCACTTGGGGTACGCAGCTGTTTTGGCCTTTTGAAATTCGATTGGCCTTCAATTCAATTTTTGTAGTTGACCCCCTTTATACATTACCATTTTTGATTTGCACAATAGCACTGCTGTTTTTTGCGCGCAATTCCAAGAGCAGAAGACGGCTTAACAAAATCGGAATATTTGTTTCAACATTTTATTTAGCGATAACCTTAGTGGTGAAATATGTTGCCCACACTACATTTAAAAATACTCTGGTCGAAAGAGGTATAGCCTATAAATCCATTAGTACTAGACCATCGCCCATGAATATTATTTTATGGAATGCGAATATTGATACTAAAACTCATTATTTAATTGGTGACTATTCATTTTTTGACAGTCAGCCAATTAGCTTTAATAAATTTTTTAAAAATCGGACAGCTTCAAAACAAATTAGACAGTTTGATAAAGTACAGCGATTAATCGATATTGCCGAGGGCTGGTATCTGATGGAACAAAAAGATGATGGCTGGTATTTTTACGATTTACGTTTTGGCTTGTTTCCTAAACGAAATGGCGAACCAGAATTTGTTTTTGCCTACAAACTTAAGGAGGTAAACGGCGAAATTATCGCTACCGAGGTTCCAAAAAATAGGAGGGATGCCGAATATTTATTAAGCACGCTTTGGTATCGGATAAAGGGTAACTAAGTATGTTAATATACTCTAGTGACCGCAGTCCCGAGCAAATACATAGCTACCAATCGTTTTACGAATAGTTATACATACATCAATTGGTAGGGTTTCCTAAATCAAAACGTAATTGAGACCGGCAGTGTTATGAAATATTTTACTGTTTCTGTAAATTTACCTCCACGAAAGCCAATCGGGGCTCTAGATCCTCGGGACAGATTTTTTAATATTTTTTGTAAAAACAAAGGTCTTGAGACAGCGTTGTTCTTTCCTTTACTAACGCAATATGTCTAATTTTGGGCTTTCAATTTGTTTAGTTTATTTGAAATACCTATTGAGAGAAATTTTTATTGACAACCCTTTACATAAATTGACTTGTTTTGCTAGAACTTATACAAATTGGGGCATCTAGTGAATTATTCTTTAAAAATTTTTTGAGCATTATTAAGCTAAAAGCTGGGGTAATTTATAGTTGATAACCATTAAATTTGAATTTTAAATTAAAACCAGAGTTTGTTGTTGACTATTTGAAATCTGCTATTGCAGCGCAAATTGAATTAATGGGTATGTTGAACAGAGTTAATAGGCTAATTGGAGTTGTCACCGTTTTGCTACTTATATTTATAGCTTTTTATGGATGTGGCGAAACCGCAGCAATTGATGCCAATCAATCACCTAGCCCATTTAAAAAATACGCCTTCTACGCTTTGGTTTTTGTGGATATTGCGTTTTTAGTGTTTGTGCTCTTAACTAGGTATCTAACCCGAAACCAAGACCATCATGAAAATGAAGATAGTAGCCCGCTGAAATCTGAGCGAAAAAAGGATAATAATGTTGAAGATTGATTAATTAGTTTCAAATATATTACCAATTAAAGGATACTGCCGTAAAATTTAGTTACTTGCTAAATTTTACAGCAGCCTTTTTAACAACTAAAGAGATGTTGTTAATGATTAAATTCCTTTCTAGTATAAAAGGTATCATCTTCGGGATAGGTAGTATCATCCTGATGACGACCATAAGAGTCAAGAATTATAATTTCATATTGCCGATTTATTGGGGTTCTTTTCTTTATACGTTTTGTACTAGCAAAGGTATCGTGATTAATACTGTCTGTTGAGACGTAATTACCATCTAAATGCAAACGAACTAGACCAATTGGGATGATTACGTGGTTTTCCCCATCCTCATTTATAAAATCATGAACGCCTTCATTAGCGTTAGACTGATATGGTTCGTAGTTTTTATCCAAAATTGATTTGTCCACTTCAACATCTAAATAGACCACGCGCTCTGCGGTTTTATTCACTAAAAAACTGTCCACCTTTCCAATAATCTTTCCATCGGTATCTTTAACATTCCAGCCCCTAACATCCTTATCAGAATTAGCTACTTTATATTTTCCCAGATTATCAAGGTAAAACAAATTGGATTCCTTATTATTTAAGTTCATAGTATTTTCTTTTTAATTCATATTATTTAAAACATCCTCGGCTGACTCAAAAAAAGCGTTGACGCTTCCTTTTTGGTTCAAGGCATGTACGCTCTTATCAATCTCATTTACATCTTCCTTAACATCAGCAACCTCGTCTTTGAGTTCTGGATAGCGCTCACTTTGCAATTTATAAAGTGCCTTTACTATTATTTTTCCCGACGCTTTTATTAAATCTGCATGGATTACTTTTTCGGGGTCCTTGGTAATGATTTTCGCATTTTCCCTTGCTTCATCTAAATCAGCAGAAATGTCAATATTAATAGCATTTGCTTTTGCCTCTACTGCTTTAATCAAGTGATCTAATGCGCCATGGCTGTACTCATGGTCCAAGCCCATATTAGAATCGGCAATATAATTTTCATAATTATCCATAGCCGTAGCAAATGATATGGTTTCACGGTCATTTCCGTTTCGCACATCATTATTTTTACCTTCGTAGTCGCTACCGTTATTGCCCGTTTTTATGGAGCCATCAGAGTTATATCTCGATTCAGAAACTTGTTCCGTATCGTTCTCGTTGTCATATTCCATATCATCGGCATCTTCTGCGAACACGAAGAAGAGGATAATAGCTAGTAATATGATAGCCAGAAGTATCCAAGGCCAAACGGGTTTCTTTTTTTCAATTTTAATTTCTGCCATAATTATAGGGTTTTGATTATTATACCAAAATTATGGTATAACAATATGCCCTTAGTGCTATAAATTAAGAGGTATTGACACAATTAATTAGGATTTCTTTACAGTTAAAAATTACAGGCTTTTGGATTAACTGCGGTATGGCTCAAAAATGGTATCGACTGAAATTATTAGGGACAGGAACCAAGAAAATATATGCTTGATTAGAGCATGCATCAGTTTAAACGATTGCTGAATATCAATCTATTGAATAAGATTTTAGCAAATCCAAACTCACATATTTTAAAGCCAGTTCGTGCGTTGCATTTAAATCAACGTGAGGAGCCATTCCTGCTTTTTCAGCTTGTTTCCAGCGGGAAATACAGAGGCACCATTTATCACCCGGTTTAAGTCCAGGGAAGTCCCATTGTGGAATGGGGGTTATTAAATCATTACCTTTAGAACGGGAATAGTTTAAGAATTCCTCGGTTACTATAGCACACACCACATGGGTTCCCACATCGTTTGCTGTTGTATTGCATTTCCCATCCCGAAAATAACCGGTCATGGGGTCGCAGGAACAGGTTTCCAGAGGATTTCCAAGAACATTTAAAGCTGGTTTTGAATCTGACATGAGTTTTTCTTTAAAGATAGTTTGTTTCGGTTTTAAACCTCAAGCAAAATATGTATCTTATTGCATTTTAAAATAGACATAAAGAAAGCATATAAAACATAAATTTTAAATAAAATTTTGACAAAGCAATTTTTAGAGGAAACCAAGCGCGAACTCACAAACGGTCATAGCAAAAAAGGGCATCCCTTTAGATATTTTACCCTAGCTACGGCTAACGAGAATAAAGTTAGACAACGAACTGTGGTATTACGTAAATTGTTACCTGATTTGAACTTGCTGTTCTATACTGATGCAAGGACATTTAAAGTTAGTGAAATCAATCAAAACAATAGCGTAAGCGCCTTATTCTACCACCCTAAAAAATTAATGCAGGTTAGGGTAGAAGGTAAGGCTAGAATCATAACAGACCCAAAATCTTTGAGTAATTACTGGGGAAATATCCCTGAAAAATCAAAAAAGGACTACATAACCAAATCAAGACCGGGCTCTATGCTTAAAAATCCTGACAACGTTGAATACCTTGAAAATGAACATCATTTTTGTGCGATAAAAATCATTCCGAGTGCATTAGAGTATCTTCGATTAAAACGCCCCAACCATCTACGTGTTTTATTCACTAAAATCAAAGAGGATTGGGAGGGTGAATTTTTAGTACCTTAAAAATTCTAAATGGCCCTACAGGCTTCAGCGCATTTTCTGCAACTTTCCGCACATTTTTTGCAGTGGTCATGCGAATGGGCTTCGCACTGCTCTGCGCAATAGTCACATATTTCGGCACACAGTTTAGCATACTGTTTAGTCCATTTGCTATCTGCAATGGCCATTTCCAGCATAGCTTGGCAACTGGTTACACATTGGATACAGCAATTTGGGCAATCGTTCATGCTCTCCTTGCCGGCCATTTGGCTTAAGCAATACTTACAATCCTTTAAGCACTGCAAACAGGCCTCGATACAATCTTTATAGTTCATAGGTTTAAAATTTAAATTAATGCTTGAATTAAAATTATTTAATATGTTTTGATAGTACTGCCTCTAAAGGTCTGTATGTTTGTCTAATCATAATAGGTAAAGTATTAAATAGATACGGAATTAGATAAAAAAACCAATCCAATTGACTTAGGATTGGCTTAAGAATTTTATAGCTGAAACAATAATTCACTATTGCTGTTCTGTTGGAACAATATATACATCCCCGATATTTACTCGTTTTGGTTGGGACAGGCTATAATAAATCGCATTGGCTATATCTTCAGATTGCAATGTTTCCATCTTTAACATATCAGACATTTTTTCCTTAATATCCTCATCAGTAATGGTATCGGTTAGATTTGTGGAAACCGCACCGGGTTCAATTGATGTTACGTTTATGCCAAATTCTGGAGCTAATTCTTTCCTTAGCCCTTCAGAAAACATTTTTACTGCTGCTTTTGTTGCGCAGTAAACAGCACCTCCCGGAAAATAGCCATGTGCGGCCATGGAAGAAATGTTTATAATATCCCCTCGCTTGTTATCCATCATATCTGGCAAAACCGCCGCGACGCCGTTAAGTACCCCTTTAATGTTGACATCTACCATTTTCTCCCATTCATCGGTCTTAAGTTTTGGGATAAAGGATAATGGCATAAGCCCTGCATTATTAATTAATCCGTCAACAACACCAAAGTGTTCTTTTGCTTTTTTTACCGCACTTTTAAAGGCTTCCTTCTCGGTTACATCCCCAACGGCAACTGTGGCTTTGCCACCTTCTTCAATTATTTCAGAATGTAAGGCTTTGAGTTTATCTTCACTTCTTGCCATTAGCACGACGTTAGCGCCTGCTTTTGCTAATTTTTTGGCAGTTGCTTCACCAATTCCGCTTGAAGCGCCAGTGATTATGATTGTTCTTCCATCTAATTCCATATTCAAATTGTTTAAGTTTTAAATTATTTATTTTAAATATGAAATTAAGAAATGGAAACGCTTATTCGATTAACGCTTTATATGTGCTCTTTTAGTACACAGGCCATGATAATCGAGATATTTATAGGATTATGATTTGAGCAATGGCTCTAAATACTCCCAAACCGTATTCGCAATAATGCTGTGACCCTTCGCGGTAGGGTGGATGCCATCGTTTTGATTCAATTCTGCTATACCGCCCACGTCCTTTAGTATGAATGGAATGAACTCCACATCGTTGGTTTCAGCCAAATTTGAAAATACTGCCCTAAATTCTGCAGTATAATCACGTCCCATGTTTGGAGGTAACTCCATCCCTGCCAGAATAATTTCAGTACTGGCATTCTTTGCTCTCACAGCATCAATTATGGCCTGTAGATTACGTTGGGTTTCTGATACCGTTACACCTCGCAGGCCATCGTTGGCACCAAGTTCTAAAATAAAAATAGCGATATCCTGATTTAAAATCCAATCGATGCGACTCTTTCCTCCAGCAGTTGTCTCGCCGCTCACACCAGAGTTTATAACGGTATAGTCAAAACCTAGTGAATCAATTTTTTTTTGGATTAAATCCGGATAAGCTTCGTCGGTACTTTGCAGACCGTAGCCTGCAGTAATACTATCGCCAAAAAAGAGGATGGTATTCGTTTTTGTTTCGGTGGGTGCATCAGCAACTTCCTTGGTCCCACTTTCAAGGGTCTCACTATTTTTTGGGGACTTATCATTTCCGCAGGAAATAAGAAACGAGCCAAGTACCATAAAATAACATAACTTTAGGAATTTATGCGATACGTAATCTACCAAAATTGAAAACAGTTGTTTATTTTGAAGGTTGTTCATTAGCATGATAAAATTTGGATTATTTATGTCAAAGATATTAAAGATAGCAGGTCTGGGGAAATCCTATACCAGCGGCAATACGTCATTAACGGTTTTAGACCATATAGATTTTGAGGTTGTTAAAGGGCAAACCTTCTCTATAGTAGGACCTTCTGGAAGCGGAAAAACGACATTACTCGGGCTCTGCGCGGGTCTTGACACGCCAACTTCTGGAGTGGTTGAACTCTGCGGATATAACCTAAGCGACTTAAACGAAGACCAGCGTGCACACCTACGCAATAGGGAAGTGGGTTTTATATTCCAGAACTTTCAACTATTACCAACACTTACTGCTCTAGAGAATGTGAGCGTACCTTTGGAATTGCAAGGTGTTAGAAATGCCGCCAGCTATGGAATGGCACTTTTGGAACAGGTTGGCCTGGCAGAGCGATTTCACCACTATCCCTCTCAACTTTCCGGTGGGGAACAACAGCGGGTTGCTCTGGCACGGGCTTTTTCAAATTCACCTTCTATTTTATTCGCCGATGAGCCTACCGGAAATCTGGACGAGGAAACGGGCGAAAAGGTAATTAAATTGCTTTTTGACTTAAATAAGGCCTCTAAGACCACTCTAATTATTGTTACCCATGATTTAGATCTAGCCAATCGCACTCAACAAATACTTAAATTACGCGGTGGCAACATACATACTAATCAACCTACAACCATACCTTGAAACCTTCTCTTTCAAAATCAAGTATCAACATCCGCTGGCTTTTTAAGATGGCTTGGCGGGACGCAAGGGCAAGCAGGACCCGCTTGGTCTTATTCATGGCATCCATTGTTTTGGGCATAGCAGCCGTGGTCTCCATACAGTTGTTTAGGGATAATCTTCAGGATAATATTAAGCAGCAGTCCAAATCCTTAATGGGTGCAGACTACCTTATCGATATTGATAAAACTCCAAACAAACGTGCGCAGACCATAATTGACTCACTGCAGCCTACTGCCACAGAGGTTAATTTTGTCTCTATGGTTGCATTCCCTAAAAACGGGGGCTCTAAGCTGGTGCGTGTTCGTGGCTTACAGGGAAAATTTCCAATTTATGGTAGTATGGAAACCCAACCCAAACAGGCTGCGACAAATTACCAAAACAGGGAAGGGGCTTTGGTAGATGCCACGCTGATGTTGCAGTTTAACATTATGGTTGGTGATTCTATAAAGGTAGGGGAGCTAGAGCTTCCCATAATTGGGGCACTCAAAAGGTTACCAGGTAGTTCGGCTGTAATGTCTTCAGTGGCGCCGCCGGTAGTGATTCCTTATAAACTGGTTGAAAAAACCAATTTACTGCAATTTGGTAGCCGTAAGGAATATCAATTTTATTACGAGGCCGAAACGAATACAAACTTAATAGAGCTGGAACAAGAGCTGCAACCCTTGCTGGATGCAGAAAATGCCGATTTGGATACCCACATCAGCACCAGTAGGAGGTTAGGAAAACGCTACGAAAATATGGGTAAATTCCTGAACCTGGTTGCCCTTATTGCCCTGTTATTGGGTTGTGTGGGTATTGCCAGTTCGGTTCATATTTACATTAGGGAAAAGCTAAGGCACATTGCCGTTTTAAAATGTTTGGGCGCTTCACGCGAACAGGGCTTTTTAGTTTTTTTATTTCAAATTGTGGGTATTGGTATAGTTGGTGGCTGTATAGGTGCATTACTTGGTATTGGCGTTCAAAAGTTATTTCCTTTTATACTTCGGGAATTTCTCCCTTTTGAAATGACCATAAGCATTACAGCAGAACCTATAGTATTTGGCATTGTTCTAGGGCTATTTATTGCGGTGCTCTTTGCTTTGCTATCGCTTTTGAATACTTGGTATGTTTCGCCATTGGCTGCTTTACGGGTTAGTGACTCCAATGGCTCAACGCAACCGAAAATAGCTCGTTTTGTAGTTTTTGGTTTAATTATTTCATTTCTTTTTCTGTTTTCGTATTGGTTGTTAAAAGATGTGGTTTATGCTGCAACTTTTGTGATTGGTGTACTACTGACCTTTGCGGTTCTTTCGGGTGCTGCAATTTTGACCATGACCTTAATTAAGAGGTGGTTTCCAAAATCCTGGCATTATACAACGCGCCAGAGTTTACTAAACCTGTTTAGGCCAAATAATCAGACCTTGGTCCTTATCGTGGCGATTGGTTTAGGTACATTTTTAATAAGCACATTGTATTTCACTAAGGATATGCTCTTGGCAAAAACCGAGCTAGGAACTGCATCAAAGTCGGCCAACATGATAATGATTGACATCCAACCAGAGCAGGTTGAAGCCTTAGCGAATACCATCAAAAAAAATGGTTTAGGGGTCATCGATAATATCCCATTGGTGACGATGCGCATTCACAGTTTAAAGGGGATAACCGTTGATGAAGCTGAAAGGGATAGCACTACACAAATTAAACGTTGGGTGTTAAACCACGAATTCAGGACGACGTATAGAGATAGTTTAATTGCTTCAGAAGAGCTTTTAAAAGGGGAGTGGACGCCCAAGGTATCGGGCGATGGTACGATACCTATTTCCATTTCAGAAAATTTGGCGAGAGATGCACAGGTCAAGGTTGGCGATACCATTGTGTTCAATGTTCAGGGCGTACTCATGGAAACAGTCGTTGGAAGCATAAGGATGGTAGATTGGGGACAGCTACAGCTTAATTTCTCGGTGGTGTTCCCAAAAGGTGTTTTGGAAAACGCCCCACAATTTAACGTTTTGACAACTAATGCAGCAACAGAGGCTAGTTCCGCAAAAATGCAACGTGATGTTGTAAGTGATTTTCCCAATATTACCGTAATAGATCTAAGGCAGGTTTATAGCATCATTGAGGATATTTTGGGCAAGGTCACCTGGATAATCAATTTTATGGCATTTTTTAGCATTCTTACAGGAGTCATTGTGTTGATTGGCTCGGTACGTACCAGTAAATACCAGCGCATAAAGGAAAGTGTCCTACTGAGAACCCTAGGGGCAAAAAACAAACAAATCCTTAAAATTTCTGCGTTGGAATATTTGCTTTTAGGTCTGATTGGTAGTTTGGTTGGCATTCTATTGGCACTAATTAGTGCTGCGCTCTTAGCGATTTTTGTGTTTCAGGAAGCTTTTGTGCCTTCGCCAGTTCCGTTTGTAGTGTTTTTACCAGTAATTTCAACCTTGGTACTCTTTATAGGTCTGAGTAACATTAATGGAGTTTTAAGAACTTCGCCTTTAAAGGTGCTGAGGCGGGACGGGTAGAGCATCTGAGTATCAAAGCGGTTAAATTTTTGACAGAAAACTTAATATCAATCTATAACGACGCCAGAATGAGTCTTTAGGTCACATTTTAAACCAAGCGTTTCAAATGCCTATCGAGGATGAAGGACTTTTACTGTTTTGGAGGAAAATTGTAACACCTCTAGTGCTCTAAAGGTTTAATATATTCAACTATTAAGCTCATTAAAACTGCTTGCTTATTGTAGTTTTGGGCTATTGACAAAAATTTAGATAAATGAGCAGAGGATTTGTAAAGGAAGATGATCAGGAGGAAACCCCAATCATACCACCTAGAGCAGCTTTGCCTGCTTCTGTCATAAACTATGTTACACCCAACGGTATGCAGCAATTAAAAGCTGAAAAAGAAGCTTTGGAGCAGGAGAGGGGCAATTTAACAACAGATGATGAACAACAACGTCGCAGGGACTTAGCGGTTCTCGATGGTAAAATGGGTTTGTTGGTTGAGCGAATAGCTTCGGCACGTATTATCAATGCCAAGG
>Ga0207419_1001851_pt1 | contig 14961 bp, 16 predicted proteins | sample ElkSloMetagenome_4_FD_184723 | JGI IMG/M metagenome (GOLD analysis project Ga0207419, IMG submission 184723) | Hot spring microbial communities from Elkhorn Slough, Monterey Bay, USA - MD2A (version 2) | ecosystem: Environmental > Aquatic > Marine > Intertidal zone > Estuary: Microbial mat ...
CTTTAGTTCTAGATTTAAGTGAGTTTTTAAAATTCCCCCTTTTGGTCCCGAAGGTTCGGGAAGGGGGCTTTTCAACATCTGTTAAATAGTATTGGAATATATCCAAATAAACGGAATATTTCCTAATTTCGCTTTTAAAATGATATTATGCGACACCTGTATTCTGCTATTGAAATGTACAAGCCTGCCTTACAGTCCAGTATGGCTTTGCCTTTGGCTAATCAAGGCATTAGTGCAGGTTTCCCAAGTCCTGCGGATGACTTTCTAGATTTAAGTATAGATCTTAATAAAGAATTGATTAAACATCCTTATGCCACCTTTTATGGGCGTGTAAGTGGTGATAGCATGACTGGTGTTGGATTAGATGATGGAGATTTACTCATCATAGATAAATCACTCGAGCCTCAAGATGGGAAAATAGCTGTTTGTTTTATAGATGGGGAATTTACCGTAAAACGTATCAAGCTAGATAAAGACAGTTTGTGGCTAATGCCCGAAAACAAAAAATATAAACCGATAAAAGTTACCGAAGAAAATGAGTTTATCATTTGGGGCGTGGTAACTTCAGTGATTAAGAATATGTAAGAAGCCCCCTTCCCGAACCTTCGGGACCAAAAGGGGGAATTTTGAATTTTATGAGTAATTTAATTAAGATGAATAAGCCTTGTTCCCTCTCCTTTGGAGAGGGCTAGGGAGAGGCCGATGGAACTATTTGCTCTTGTAGACTGTAACAATTTTTATGCGTCCTGCGAACGTGTTTTTAAACCAAATTTGCGGGATAAGCCTATTGCTGTACTATCGAATAACGATGGCTGTGTGATTGCACGAAGCAACGAAGCCAAGGCACTTGGTATTCCCATGGGTGCACCAGCTTTTAAATATCAGTCTGTCTTCGAAAAACAAAATATTCATGTGTTTTCATCGAATTATGCCCTTTACGGTGATATGAGCAACAGGGTAATGAATACCTTATCTCAATTTACTCCAGATGTAGAAGTGTATAGTATTGATGAGGCCTTTCTAAAATTTTCAGGTTTCGACTATTACAATTTTGAAGATTATGTGCGCCGAATAAAAGCAACAGTCGATAAAAACACTGGTATTCCCGTCAGTATAGGCGTTGCTCCAACCAAAGCATTGAGCAAAATTGCCAATAAAATTGCCAAAAAGTTCGCCGACAGAACTGGCGGCGTGTATGTTATGCAAACCGAACAACAACGTCTTAAAGCCTTAAAATGGTTAGATATCGATGATGTATGGGGTATTGGTCGACAGCATGCCAATCGCCTTAAAGCTAAACAAGTCTTCAAAGCTTACGATTTTACATTATTGCCAGACGACTGGGTACGTAAGCAGATGAGTGTCGTCGGCCTTCGACTTAAGAAGGAACTTGAAGGCAAACCGACTTTAGACCTCGAAGACGTGGCCAACAAAAAAGCAATTGCCACCACGCGCTCTTTCGATAAGCAGTATAGCGATTATCAGATTATTCGTGAGCGCGTAAGCAGTTTTGCCATCAGCTGTGGAGAAAAATTAAGGCAGCAAAAAAGCCATTGTCAAATGGTACATGTATTTCTGAGGACCAATAAATTTAGACCTGATTTACCTCAGCACCATTGCAGCACAGTCATTAATACTGAGTATCCTACAAATTCCAGCATAGATTTGGTGAAGTATGCCATCAAGGGTTTGGATAAGTTATATAAGTACGACTTTCAATATAAAAAAGCAGGAGTTATGGTCATGGAACTTCAGCCCGAGGACACAGAACAGCTCAGTTTATTTTCGGAAAAAAATCCAAGGCATGATCAACTGATGCAACATATCGATAAGCTGAATCAAACTATCGGTAGACATAAGGTAAAATTTGGGAGTCAGGACCTGGGACGTGTTTGGAAAATGCGTCAAGAAAGACTTTCACAGCGCTACAGCACATCAATAAAAGAAAGTATTGTGGTTAAGGTTTAAAGATTGAATTGTAAAATAGTTGTCAAAACGTTTTGCCAGTCAAAGCATATTCAACTTTGGTTTTATAGACCTGGAAAATACGTTTCATCAAATTTTTGAATCTAAAATAAAACAGCGCATTTATAATTTCATCAAAACTTGCATTTTGGTGGTAAAATCGCATTCGGTTTTCAATTTGCTCGTCTGTGTATTTTGTGTAAACGCGTTTGCTGGAGACTTCACAAATCTGCCATTTCAATAAATTTTTCTTTCGCCAGGTTTTACGGTAGTTGTCAAAAGTGTTTTTACCTGTTCGAAGGAATTTGTCTATGTGTTTACAAGCTAAATCGGCACTCTGCATGGCATATCTTATCCCTTCACCACCAAGTGGATTTACGGTAGAAATGGCGTCGCCCACAGCAACCACATTATCCTGAAAAAAAGTGTCTTTTATACTTGGACTGTATCTCAAAGTTCCGCCATGTACATCCAAAAGTTCGTAATCTTCTGTTTTTAAATAATCTTTGATGACCATTTCGGTCAGTTTTTTTGTGGTCTTATTGGTGGCGTCCTGATCTTTGGCTTCAATGTGAACCTTACCTGCACCCACTTTTAGGATTCTGTTTTCCATCGGAAAAATCCAGGAATAGCCTTTTAAGGCCCATTTATGACCGAGAAAGAAGATCAGATCATCTTTATATTTATCATAGGTTTCCTGATCAACTTTAATGAGGTATTCTATGCCGCTACCAAGCACCATAAATGGCTGGTCATCTTTGTTCTCGTACATTACTTTTCTAACCGGTCCAGTTGCATCTACGACCAATTTTGCTTTAAACTGAACAGTTTTTTTCTTCTTTGCATCAACAAAATCTACAATCACGCCATCATTCAAAACTTCTTTTTTGACATAACGATGACCCATCAGCACTTTGCCGCCATAAGCAATTGATTCGTCTGCAAGAAATTGTCTTAACCTTCCAAAATCAAGAACTACGCCTTTATTTTTGTTGCTTTCCCACTTGTACTCATCTTTTGTACACTGGATAACCAAATTTTTCCAATACGCACCAACCACACTTTCCGGTAATTGAAATTCTTCAAGAGGTACCAAGGTCATTCCAGCACTGGAAAAATTGTTGTCTTCAAAACTTTCATAGCGTTCAGTGAGTAATACTTTGTAGCCATATTTGGTTAAATTTCGTGCTGTCTGTCCACCAGCGGGACCGCCTCCAACCACAATAACATCAAAAGATTCCATAAATTTAATTTCGTTTGTAAATATAGGCTTTAAGTGAAAAAATAGATACTAAATTGCAAATGTTGATATCAATTTCTAAATATTTTGAGTTTTCTAATTTCTATTTTTTTTCAAATATTCTTTGGGAACCTTATCACGATGCTTCCATCGTTTATGCGTCCAAAGGTAGTACTCAGGAGCCTGTCGTATTTGGTCTTCTACCAAACTAAAAAATGTATCTGTAATTTCAAAATTTTTAAATTCTCTTGGATTTTCGGCTATGGTTTCGAAAGTAACTTCGTAAAAGCCACGTTTTACACGCTCTACACTAAAAAACACAACCACCATGTCCAACTGCTTGGCTAAAGTTTCTGCACCTGTATACATCGGCACGGTGATCCCCATGAACTTCGACCAATGCAATGCCTTATTGGCTTTTGGAGATTGGTCTGATACAAAGCCATTTATGGTCAGTTCTCCCGCATCTTTTCTTTCTTTTAAAACTTTGAATGTTTCTTTGGTGGTAATGAGCTGGGTATCATATTTTGCTCTGATTTTCTTAACCAGCTTGTCAAAATATTTGTTAGCAAGCCTTTTATAAACAGCATAACCGCTGTGATTAACATAGCGCTGAAGAATAAAGATCCACTCCCAACTTCCATAGTGCGCACACATCAGCATGACACTTTTTTGTTTTTTTTCTATATCAAGAATGAGATCTACATTTGTAAACTTATAACGCTCTTTAATGTCCTTTTCTTTGATCGATAATGATTTTAGAGCTTCTAAAATCATATCGCATAAGTGATGATAAAATTTGGACATAATTTTCGAAATCTCTTCGTCAGTTTTTTCAGGAAAAACAAGTTTTAAATTTGATTTCACTACTTTTTTTCTATACCCAAATATCCTGTAAATAAAAAAGCATAAAATGTCTGAAAGTCCGTAAAGGAGTCTGAATGGTAAAATAGAAATCATCCAAACAAAAGGATAAATGATGATGTAAATAAGTAGCTGCATAGGATGATCTATCTAATTCCTCTATTTAATTTAAAAATTTGTCTACAGTTGAAGGCGTAATTGCCGAATGAGACGAATGATGAACAACATCACCATCCTTTAAAATAATCATTTGTGGTGACTGATGCACAACACTGAACTTTGCGGCGATTTTACTTGAAATATTTCTATGGTTTAGTAAATCTAAAAACAAAAGTTCAACTTTTTCATCGTCAAACTCTGCATTATTTTCAAATTGATTGAGTACCATTTTACTTATGCCGCAGCGCGTTGAATGTTTAAAAATGACAACTGGCTTAAGATGTGAAATATCTATCGCTTGATCAAGCTGAAGGCTGTCGTCAAGTATTTTCCAGTTTAGTGATTTATGATTTGCATTGCTGCCGAAGATATTATTGAGTAACCCCATATTTATACGTCAAATTGTCGTTTAAAAATCGAAAAAAACAGTCAAAATGTCTTCTTTTTATTAAGGAACATTTTTTGACTTTAAGTTTTTGAATTAAAAAACAAAGAAAATGAATCCGAACCAATTTACCATAAAAGCCCAGGAAGTAATTTCAAAAGCACAACAACTTGTGCAGGAATTTGGGCATCAACAAATAGAAAATGAACATATTTTTAAATCCATTTTAGAGGTTGACAAAAATGTGTTGCCCTTTATATTTAAAAAGCTTAGCGTCAATCAGAAACTGTTTACAGATATATTAGACAGCACTATAAAAAGCTTCGCAAAAGTTTCTGGAAGTGATATTATGCTATCACGTGAGGCTGGAAGAACATTGAACGAAGCGCCTATCATCGCAAAAAAAATGAATGATGAATATGCTTCTGTAGAGCACTTGATTTTAGCAGTATTTAAAAGTAATTCTAAAGTTGCTCAAATTTTAAAAGATCAGGGTGTAACTGAAAAGTCATTGAATGCTGCAATCGAAGAGTTAAGACAAGGTGATAAAGTTACGTCACAAACGGCTGAAGATACCTATAATGCCTTAGATAAATATGCCAAAAATCTCAACCAGTTAGCTGAAGAGGGAAAACTTGATCCTGTGATAGGAAGAGACGAAGAAATCAGAAGGATTTTACAAATTTTATCCAGACGTACTAAAAATAATCCAATGCTGGTCGGAGAACCGGGTACAGGAAAAACAGCCATTGCTGAAGGCTTAGCCCATAGAATAATTGCTGGTGACGTGCCTGAAAACCTAAAGTCTAAGAAGATTTACAACCTGGATATGGGTGCTTTAATTGCTGGTGCCAAATATAAAGGGGAATTCGAAGAAAGACTTAAATCGGTCATTAAAGAGGTCACAAAAAGTGATGGTGAAATCGTTTTGTTCATTGATGAAATTCACACGTTGGTTGGAGCTGGCGGTGGTCAAGGCGCAATGGATGCGGCTAACATCTTAAAACCAGCTTTAGCTCGAGGAGAATTAAGAGCGATTGGAGCCACAACTTTAGACGAGTTTCAAAAATATTTTGAAAAAGATAAAGCATTAGAACGCAGATTTCAAAAAGTCATGGTTAATGAACCAGATACAGAATCTGCCATTTCAATTCTTCGTGGCATTAAAGAAAAATATGAAGCACATCATCAAGTGAGGATAAAGGATGAAGCCATCATTGGCGCAGTTGAATTGTCGCAGCGATATATCACCAACAGATTTTTGCCGGACAAAGCCATTGATTTGATGGATGAGTCAGCTTCTAAATTAAGAATGGAAATTAATTCCAAGCCGGAAGAGTTGGATGTATTAGACCGAAAAATACGTCAGTTGGAGATTGAAATTGAAGCCATTAAACGGGAAAAAGATGAGGCTAAGCTCAAATTACTTAAGGCAGATTTAGCTGAATTGAAGGAAGAACGCAATGCGTTGAATGCAAAATGGAAAACAGAGAAAAATCTTGTAGACAATATCCAAAAGATAAAAGCAAATATTGAACAGTTTAAACTTGAGGCAGAACGCGCAGAGCGTGATGGTGATTATGGAAAAGTGGCAGAAATAAGATATGGTAAAATAAAAAATGCTCAGGAAGAATTGCAAAAACTTCAAAAACAAGTTGAAGAAAACGAAGGCAATGATGCATTAATCAAAGAGGAAGTGACTTATGAAGACATTGCTGAAGTCGTAGCGAAATGGACTGGCATTCCTGTCACTAAAATGTTACAAACTGAAAGAGAAAAACTTTTGCATCTTGAAGATGAATTGCATAAGCGAGTCATTGCACAGCATGAAGCTATTCAAGCGGTAAGTGATGCCGTGAGAAGAAGTAGAGCAGGACTACAGGATGAGAAAAAGCCATTAGGATCATTTCTTTTTCTTGGTACAACAGGTGTTGGTAAAACGGAGTTAGCAAAAGCCCTCGCAGAATATTTGTTCAATGATGAAAATGCGATGACCAGAATAGACATGAGTGAATACCAAGAAAGACATTCTGTGAGTAGACTTGTCGGTGCACCTCCTGGTTACGTTGGTTACGATGAAGGTGGGCAGCTCACAGAAGCCGTCCGTCGCAGACCTTATTCTGTTGTCTTGCTAGATGAAATTGAAAAAGCACATCCAGATACATTCAATATCTTATTGCAAGTTTTAGACGAAGGCCGATTAACAGATAATAAAGGTCGTGTCGCTGATTTTAAAAATGCAATCATTGTGATGACTTCTAATATGGGTAGTCATATTATTCAGGATAAATACGACAATTTAAGTGATGTAGAAACGGCGATGAGTGCTGCTAAAGGCGAAGTTTTAAACCTGCTAAAGAAAAGCGTAAGACCAGAATTTTTAAACAGAATAGATGATATTATCATGTTTACGCCACTAAGTGAAGGTGATATTAAGTCTATAGTAGATCTACAGTTAAAATTACTTCAGAAGATGTTGATCAAACAGGGGATCACGCTGGATGCAACAGATGAAGCAAAAGCTTATCTGGCCAAAATGGGTTATGATCCACAATATGGCGCTAGACCCGTAAAGAGAGTTATTCAGCGTGAGGTGTTGAACAAACTATCTAAAGACATTTTAGCTCAAAATGTTACGGCAGAAAGTATAATTTTACTAGATCAGTTTAATGATGAATTAGTTTTTAGAAATCAGAGAGATTTGATTAAGCGTTAATTCGTTTAAGAAGTCAATTAGTAATAAAATCATTAAAGATGACCGTCTCAAAATATTATTGAGACGGTTTTTTAGTTGCATATTTTTAGCATTTTGCTTGAAACACTCAGAAATAAAATGAAAATGCCAGGTTCATAAAAAAATGAATCACTGAACTTGAAAATCTACCTAAAGAAATCTCCCATCAACGCTGGGTGATGACCTAGATGGAACAGCAGTTTAATAACGTTGTCCTCGGCAAAGACTATCCAAAACCCATTGTGGATATCAAGAAAACCAGACGACACGCTTTAGAAACCTTTACAGATTAAGAAAAAAGAAACTTTCAAAGAATGAAAGTCAAAGGATTTTGGAAACCCATACTTTGCCGAATAGGAAACGAGATAGTTAAAACTTAAGACTCAATAATTTCTGAAACTGAAGTTTCTAGAGAAATTTTGAAGAAGTTGACCACTAGTTGCTCTTTATTATAAATACTAAATTGAAAATTATCGCCGTAAAGCACCTTAAATCGCTCGTTTATACTATTTAACACACTGCCGTTTTTAAGTAATTGCTCGAAGTCTTGTTTAAGAGGCTTTCCATTATTGGTTACTCTAACCTCTAAGTGGTTTTCTGCACTTGAGATATCGACTCTAATCTCTAAATACTTATGCGTTTTATCGATACCATGCTTTACAGAATTTTCAACAAGTTGTTGAATTGTAAGGGTTGGAACGAGCACATGCTCTAAATTATTTTCTATGGTTGTCGATATATTCAGTTGGTCTTGATATCTGGTTTTAATAATGCTCGTATATTTATTTAGAATAGATAATTCATCTTGTACTTCAATTTTATCTTCTGTGTTTTTATCTAATATCTCTCTTAAGATATTACTCAAATCTACAAGCACATCTTTTGATTTTTCTTTGTCCTGGTCAATCAAAACGTAAATACTATTTAGAGTATTAAAGAGAAAATGTGGTTGTAAATTAGATTTGAGTGCTTTGAGTTTGTTGGTGGCTAATTCTGCTGATAACTGCGATTGTTTAACCTTAAAAATTTTTGCTTTTTCAAAATAATAATAGGTATAAGTAATTGCAACTTATGTAATGTAAATAAATATATTGTATTCAGTGTATAGAAAAAACATATTAAAGTAAGAATCCCAAAAATCACTACTCAATCCTTTTTTTTCCAGATAATAAATAACAAGGCTTGGTATAAAGCCAATAACTGGTTTAACACCTATTGAAATAGGAAAATGAATTAAAAAAATGGTTCCAAGTTTTTGTTTTTTTAAAATTAAAAGTTTTGTCAAAACAGCAATCAAAGGTAAAAAAGGAAGTACTATTATAAGGTGAAGTATGTATTCTTCTAGGTAGACCTGAAACCAAGTCACACCCTCATACCGACCTGTTGTATCAATATATTTTGAAATAGAAAGCATTATGATGTGTATAGTTCTAAAGAAACTATAGGTAATCATAAGAATGAATGATATTCTTTTATCTATCCGTTACAGTTTTAGACAGATGGCAGGAGCCTGGCGATATTACCAATATGCCAAGATATGATCAAAACAGATTTTTTTTTCTTCTGCTGATATTGAGGATGCTAGCTTCCTAAGACTTAGAGATGTTACTCTAGCCTACAACTTTGATGAAAAACTTTTAAAGAACTTACCTATCAGTTCTATGAGATTATACGCAAGAGGTGTAAATCTGCTCACCTTTACTAAATGGACAGGTTTAGACCCTGAAAGTGATTCTAATATTCAACAATTTGAATATGCAAATCCAACAATTTATACAATTGGTTTAGACGTAAACTTTTAATTAAAATGACAATGAAAAATAAAATAAGCCTTATAAGAATAGTGATGTTACTTTTCTTATCATGTGAAGATAACTTTACAGATATAGACAGAAATTTTATACTCACTGAAGATCTTATTCAAGATATAGACGATGTAGAAAGATTAATGGGAGGAGCGTACAATTCCCTTAATTACAATAATTTAATTGCTCGAAATAGTTATGCGAGTGATGAAGTAAGATTAGGACTTGGTAATTTAGGAGAAGGTGTTCAAGAGTATCAACATGCCGTAGTATCAGGGAGTGGTGTTGCTGCTGGTACTTGGTCTGGATTATACAATGCGCTTGATAATTTTAATAGGGTTATATCAAACCTAGACAGAATTGAAATAGCTGAAGAAGATCAAGAAAGAGCAAGTTCTATTAGAGGTCAAAGTCTTGCGATTTGCGCTATGATCCATTTTGACTTATTGAGACTATTTGCAACGGATTTTAATCCTAATACTCCTGGTGCAATTTTAGTTCTTAGTCCTCTTAATTATCCGGAAGACAGTATAAGTCAACCTAGAGCTACTGTAGGTGAGGTCCTGGCAGCAATTGAAGATGATTTGAATACGGCGTCAACGCTTATCCCAGAATCTCTAAATACAAACTACGAGTTTTTTAATCTTAATGCCGTAGCAGCGCTAAAGGCCAGAGTTGCACTATATACCGAAAATTATCAGGAAGCCATTGATCAAGCAACTATTGTAATTGACAACGTCCCTGCACTGAGTCCTGGGCAATACTTTGAAATGTTTAGAGCAAATGGTGCTCCTGAAGATGGTACGCCTACGGAAACAATATTTCAAGTAGAAAGAGATAACCAAGATCAGAGGATAGGTAATCTCTATACGGATGATTCAGAAAGAGTATCTTTCTCGATGTCCACAAGTTTATTTAGCGTATTTGCGGAAGCAGATGACATTAGGTTGCCTTTGAATGTAGATTTAGAAACTGAGATTACTGATATTACAACAACAGATTATATAACTATTTCTGGATTAAATCAAGAAGTACCTTATGAAGTATTTGATATTATGGGGCGCCAAGTAAAATTTGGAGTGATTAGTAAATCTGATGCCAGAATAGATCTTTCATCACAAAATAGAGGTGTTTATCTTTTAAATTTAAGTGTAAACGGACAACCCATGACTAAAAAAATAATTATTGATAAATAAAAATGTAGTGATATGTTTTCAATAACTAAAAATAAGGAATCCGGCATAGTTTTTTTTTATTTCATTACTAATTTATGGTTCTATTTTAATGAACTTCAAGATTACTCATGCAATCACAGAATTCAAATTTGAGTTGAATGATTCTTTAATCCGTTTAAATAATCCAGATGACCCTAAGAAGAAAGAAGGAGTATTTGGCAAGCGAAAGGTGATTGCCGAAAACAACATGTATTTTAACTCAAAATACAAATCGGTTTTGCATGAGTTGTATATTCCAATGAATATTTATAACACAGATGAAGCTGGTTTTGCTTACCATATCGATTATGGATTTTTAAAATTATCATCGGCCAAAAGTGGACATTCTCTATCTTTTGCAGGAATGGATTTAAATAACATCCTAAACTTTATACATACACACCCATGTGGCAAAGAAAACATTGGATTTGGTTATTCTAAACGCTACAAAGAAAGTGTCCCCATGCCCTCACCCAAAGACGTCAATGTTTTCAAAAGATTATTGATACGAGCAAAAGTGAATAACAGAAAACTTGAGAATGTATTCATGACCGTTGTCAGCTGTAAAGGTATTTTTGATTTAAAATATAGTGGCAATGGTGAAAATCTAAAAAACTGAGATATGACTGAGAAAACCTACTTGTCTTACTTCAAAAAACACAAAAACCCTGTAAAAGCCTTTAAGAAATATCTGGATGAAGTTGTAAATGAACGGGGAAATGGCTTTGAATTATACAAATATGTAAAAGACAAAGACACTAATAAATACAAAATTTTCAGACAATTAATCATTTCAAATAAGCTGGTAGAACAACCCAATTCCAATTACGCTTAAAAAATTTCTAATATATGAAAAATCTTATCATTTTCATTTTCCTCATTTTATCAGTTTTTGGTAATGCCCAAAGCAACTATTATTCTTCGGATGGCAAAGACAGACATACAGAAGAAGGATTAAAAGAATTAGTTGAACTGATGAATGTTGAAATCAATAAAAAGCTTGCTAGAAATCTAGAAAAGAAACTATATACGCATGTTAATGTTGAAAGAATGGAACTTAGAAGAGACTCTCTGATAAATTTTATAGCTTTTGAGTTTACAGATGAAAAGCCAACCTCTTTTATCAATTACGCAAGTTCTCCTGTTTATAGGTTTTATAAAAAAGAATTGTCTGAATTCTCACTCAAAACCATAGAAGGAAATTCATTAACAAATCGATCCCTTAAAGGTAAACCTACCCTTATCAACTTTTGGTTTACCAGTTGTATCCCTTGTATTGAAGAAATGCCCATTCTTAATCAACTTAGAGAAAAATATAAAGATGACTTCAATTTTGTAGCTGTCACTTTTGAGAAAAAAGAACAAGTCGAAAAATTTTTATATAAAATAGATTTTGACTTTATACACGTCTTTGAAGCTCAAAGTTTTATAGACAAACTAGGCATAAAATCTTTCCCGAGGAACCTTTTTTTAGATCAAAATGGCATTTTAAGAAACATTGAAAATGGCATTTCTTACCAAATAGATTCTAATCAAAAAATGAAGATAGGAGATAGCAATGAATTTATTGAGATAATTGAGGAACTTATTAAATGATAAGGTTTAATTCTAAACTTTTTGAAGATATTCATGTTGATGGAAAACTAACCTTAAAGGCAGAACGAAAGTTCAAAATATTACGAACTTTTGAAATGAACATCTTTCGTCAGGAAGAATTTATCATTTCTATGTCTTCACTTTTTTGTTTAAGGAAGACTAAGTTTAAAATTAATAAAAATAATACTAGATTCAATATCAACATAATAAGTGACTCAAAAATAGATTTTGATGGCTTGCTTTATGAAGTTAAAATTGAAAAGTTATATCCGTTTAAAACCAAATATGCATATGTTTTTATAGGAAAAGAAAAAGTAGGTGACATCAAATTTCTATATAAAGTTTCTAATTTATCTCTAGAATTTACGACACTACTAGACCTAAAAATAGATGAAGATAAACTTCTTAAGATTTGCATCTTAATTTTATGGAACATTGCAGATTTAGACGGTTCTAAGTAAAGTCAATTTTTTTAAATCAATCAATAAGTATTGTAGATAGAAATACTTTAATTAAGATAATTGAAGAGTCATTCTAGTAATAAAATATAGAATGAAATGTTTTTTTAGCATTTATTATAAATCTAATCTAAAGTCTTTTATCAAATCTATTTATATCACAAAAGCAGTAAAAAATCAATTCAACAGAAAAAAACATTACTCAACTTTAAAAGTTGAATGCTTTTATTTAGAGCTAATTTTAAAGAGATTTAAAAGTATTCATAAGAGTAATGTTTTAAATAATACGCTTAATAAACCCCTTTAAGCTGACACATTTTTAATTTATTCAAGTTAATTTTAAAATATTTTTATATTTTGTATGTATTTTAACAAAATTTATTATTTATCTTAGTCAAGAAATTAAAACTCTTTAATGTTAAAAATGACCTACTGAAACTACAATAGAGCTGCAAAATATTGTTTTAAAAGCCTTTTGGAATCAAAAATTAAACTCACTATCAAATGTAAAACATGGAAACTTTTTAAAAACATCATGATTTAATTTTAAAGAGATTAAAGTTAGCGTTATCAATAATGACAAATCATTTGAAGGACAACAAAATGGGTGGTATGATGCATATTTATGCTACTAATTTTTAAATACTAATTTTTAACCAGTGTTTTTTTAAACACACAATACATTTAATTATGGAACCATTTATCGGACAAATTATGATGTTTGCAGGAAATTTTGCACCAAGAGGATGGGCATTCTGCGAAGGGCAATTACTTGCTATTAACCAAAACACAGCATTATTTTCAATTTTAGGAACTACCTACGGTGGTGATGGAAGAACCACATTTGGTCTGCCAGATCTAAGGGGTAGAGCTCCTATTCATCCAGGTACTGGTCCAGGTCTAACTTCAAGACGCTTAGGAGAAAAAAATGGAACAGAAAATAACACTTTAACACAAATGCAATTACCATCACACACACACTCAGCATCCGGGACTCTTAATGCAAATAATGCTGTTGGAAATACAAATAATCCTTCAGGAAATTCTTTAGCCATATCCAAAACTCCAATTGACAGAACAAATACAGTAGATACAAATACTTATACGAATGCTGCTGCCAATACTCCAATGGCAAATAATGTAAGTGTTCAAGTTGGGAATACAGGCGGAAATCAAGCGGTAAATAATATGCAACCTTTTTTAGGTTTGAATTATATCATCGCTTTGCAAGGTGTCTATCCATCAAGAAGTTAAATTATCTTCAAATATTAAAACAGGCCTTGGCCTGTTTTAATATTTACTGTTACCACTCTATTTTCAAACAAACTTTAACCCTTTTAAATACTAATCAAGATGAAAAAAATTACTTTTCTACTATTATTTACAACCACTATTTTAATTAGTCACTCGTTATTTTCTCAAACAACTTATACATTTACGGGTGCCGGAGCGGATGGTTCAGGAAATAATGCAGGACATAAGACAGTTACAACTAGTCCAACCAATATCGATATTGAAATTAGTGACAATATGGGATATTTCAATAATACCTTATTTCCAGATGCTTCAGGAACAGGATCTGTAACATTTACCATCAAAGGAGACGGCGTTAATGTTGGATCGTTTGATGTGAATGAGATTGATTTTGGTCATTTCACAGGAAGTTCAACCTTGGATGGAAGTACGACCCAAATAGTCTTCACGCAAGTTGGTGGAGGAACAGTTACCTATAACACACTTACACCAACATATCAAGCTTCGAATAGTTTTACCAGTGGAGCCAATCATCCTATGACATCAATATTTTCAGGAGCGAGTACTGTAACAAATGTTGAAGAAATATCAATTACGATTGATTTTCAGGGATCGGGAAGCATCAGCAATTTTGAATTAAGGGACATTACTTTAAGTAATTTAACAGCTCCCTCTTCTAACTCTGCCCCAACCGATATTTCTTTAGACTCATCGAGTATCAACCAAAGTGCTACAGGCGTCAATGCCACAGTAGGGACTTTATCTACCACCGATGCCGATTCCGGCGATTCGCATACCTATTCGTTGGTTTCAGGAACTGGCGATACCAATAACGGAAGTTTTAATATTACTGGTAATGAATTGAGAACAAATGGTTCGCTTACAGCCGGAAGTTATAGTATAAGAATCAACACCAATGACGGCACGGATGATTTTGCAGAAGAATTTAGCATCACCGTCACCGACGATATAGCACCAGTAATCACAAGTGTAAGTGTGCCCATAGCAGATACCTATGTTTTTAACCAAAACCTGGATTTTACCGTGAATTTTGATGAAAATGTAAGCGTAAACACCACCGGAGGTACACCACAATTGGTGCTAACCATAGGTTCAACAACACGACAAGCCGTATTTCAAAGTGGCTCAGGCACTCAGAATTTAGCCTTTAGATATACCGTTCAAGATGGCGATGCCGATGGTGATGGTATTACGGTCGGGACTTTATCAGCTAATGACGGTACATTACGAGATGCAGCCAATAATGACGCAAACCTGACACTGAAT
>Ga0207419_1001852_pt1 | contig 14956 bp, 18 predicted proteins | sample ElkSloMetagenome_4_FD_184723 | JGI IMG/M metagenome (GOLD analysis project Ga0207419, IMG submission 184723) | Hot spring microbial communities from Elkhorn Slough, Monterey Bay, USA - MD2A (version 2) | ecosystem: Environmental > Aquatic > Marine > Intertidal zone > Estuary: Microbial mat ...
CGCCATGTTCATCCAGACCGAGCCCACCCCGAACCCGGCCAGCCTGAAGTTCCTGCCCGGCCGCGATGTCCTGGGGGACGGCACGGCGCAGTTCGGCACCGAGGCCGACGCGGCCCGCTCGCCGCTGGCGTCGCGACTGTTCCGCATCGACGGCGTGGCGGCGGTGTTCCTGGGGTCGGACTTCATCTCGGTCAGCAAGGCCGACGCCGCCGACTGGCAGGTGCTGAAGCCGATGGTCCTGGGCGCCATCATGGACCACTACACGGCCGGCGAGCCGATCATGCTGGCGGGCGGCGCCGACAACGACGAGGCGGCGACCGATTCCCCGGTGACCCGCCAAATCCGCGAGCTGCTGGATACCCGGGTGCGCCCGGCCGTGGCCCAGGATGGCGGCGACATCATCTTTCACGACTTCCGCAATGGGGTCGTCTACCTGCACATGCGCGGCGCCTGCCACGGCTGCCCCAGCTCGACGGCGACCCTGAAGCACGGCATCGAGAACCTGCTGCGCTACTACGTCCCCGAGGTCGAGGCGGTCGAAGCGGTGATGTAGGACCGCGCCCCGTGTCGTGACCGCGCCTCCCCGACCCAACCTCATCATCCTGACCGCCTGCGGCGCCGAGGTGCTGACCATGGTCGGGGTGTTCGCGTTCGCGGCACTTTTGCCGGTGTTCATGGCCGACTGGTCCCTGACCAACACCGAGGCCGGATGGATCGGCGGCGTTGTCTTCGGCGGCTATGCGCTGGCGGCGCCGGTGCTGGTGGCCCTGACCGACCGGGTGGACGCGCGCCGGGTGTTCATGGCCGGCGCCCTGCTGGCCGGCGGCGCCAATCTGGCCTTCGCCCTGGTGGCGGACGGGTTCTGGAGCGCGCTGATCCTGCGCGGTCTGGCCGGGGTGGGGCTGGCGGGCACCTACATGCCTGGCCTGCGCCTGATGGTCGACCGCATCACCGCCGATCGGCGGGCCGGTGCGGTGCCGCTCTACACCGCCTCCTTCAGTCTGGGCAGCGCCGTGTCGTACATGGTGCCGGCGCTGGTGGCCGAGGTCGCCGGCTGGCGCGGCGCCTTCGCCGTGTCCGGGGCGGCGGCGGTCCTGGCGGCGCTGGCGGTGGTCGTGCTGCGCCCGCACACACCCGAGCCGCCGGCGGACGGCCCGCGCGGGGCGCTGCTGGATTTTCGTCCGGTATTCGCCAGCCGCGCCACCATGGGCTACGTGCTGGGCTATGTGACGCACATGTGGGAGCTGTTCGCCTTCCGCGCCTGGGTGGTCGCCTTCCTGGGCGTCGGGATGGCCAGCGCCGGGGGCGCGGTGTGGGGCGGAGTCCTGTCGCCCGGCGGCGTGGCGACGCTGGGGGCGTTGGTGGCCATGGCGGCCAGCATCGGCGGCGCGCGGGTGGCGACCCGGCGCGGGCGGGCGGGCACGACCCAGGTATACATGACCGCCTCGGCCCTGATGGCGCTGGTGTTCGGCTGGCTGGCCGGACTGCCCTATCCGCTGCTGGCGCTGGCGGCCATCCTGTACGCCGGGCTGATTCAGCTCGATTCGGCGGCCCTGACCACCGGCGCGGTGGAGACCGCCCCGGCGGGACGGCGGGGTGCGACGCTGGCGGTGCACTCCCTGCTGGGCTTCGGGGCGGCGTTCCTGGGGCCGCTGGTGTTCGGGGTGACGCTGGACCTGGCCGGCGGTCGCGAGTCGGCAACGGCCTGGGGCGTGGCCTTCGGCGTGGTCGGGGCGATCGGCCTGTTGGGCGTGCCGGCGCTCACGCTGGCGCGGTCAAGGCCCGCGCGACGGCGAGATCGTCCGGCCCATTGAGATTCAGGAACGGATCGATCGGGTCCGTGGGCCAGTCGGCCACCGCGACGTGGTGCCGTCCGGTCCAGGCGCGCACGGCGCGCAGGCCCTCGTCCAGCATGGCGCGACGCAACGCCGGCGCCAGCCGCACCGGCCACAGCGCGGCGAGGTGGTGCGTGCGCCCGCCCGACGCCGCAGCGGCGATCTCCGCGTCCTCACGTTCGCGGGCGTTCCACAGACGGGCCAACAGGTCGGCAGGCACGAACGGCAGATCCCCGGGCACACTGACCAGCCACTCAACGTCGGCATGGCGCGCCGCCATCCACTCCAGCGCCGCCAGCAGGCCGGCCAGCGGCCCGGCGGAGGCGCCATCGGCCTCGGTCACCGAATCGGCCACCACCGGCACGTCGTAGGCGGCGAAGCGCGCGGGATCGCCGTTGGCGCTCAGCACCAGGGGACCGGGCCAGGGCGTGAGCCGGTCCAGCATGTGGGCCAGCACCGGCCGTTCGTCGCCCAGCGGCAGCAAGGGCTTGTCCGCGCCACCCATCCGCCGCGCCGACCCGCCGGCCAGGATGGCAAGGGCGACCCGCTGGGGCGGGGTCATTCGGCCACGGTCTTTCGATGAACGGACAGGTCGGTGATCGTCGGCGCCCGGCCGCACAGCGGGCAATCCGGGTCCGGCCGCAGCGTCACCGTACGAAGGTCGCCCGACAGGGCATCAAAGATCAAAAGCCGCCCGGCCATGCTGGTGCCGATGCCCAGGATTTCCTTGATCGCCTCGGTCGCCTGCATGGATCCCATGACCCCGGCCACCGCGCCCAGGACGCCGGCCTCGCCGCACGACGGCACGGCGTCCGGCGGCGGCGGGGTGGGGAAGACGCACCGATAGCACGGGCCGCCGGCATGGGTCCTGTAGACCGACAGCTGCCCATCGAATCGCAGCACTGCGGCCGAGACCAGCGTCTTGCCGGCGAAGTGGCAGGCGTCGTTGAGCAGGAAGCGCGTCGGGATGTTGTCGCTGCCGTCGCAGACGATGTCATAGCCGGCGACCAGGGCCTCCACCGTGTCCACGGTCAGGCGGGTCTTGTGCGGCACAAGGCGGACATCCGGATTGATCCGGGCCACCGCCCGGTGGGCGCTCTCCACCTTGGGTGTGCCCACGTCGTCGCCGCCGTGCAGCACCTGGCGTTGCAGGTTCGAGAGGTCCACCGTGTCGTCGTCCACCACGCCGATCGTGCCGACGCCGGCGGCGGCCAGGTAGAGCACCAGCGGCGAGCCCAGCCCGCCGGCGCCGATCACCAGCACGCGCGCGTCCAGCAGCCGCGCCTGACCGACGCCGCCCACCTCGCGCAGCACGATGTGGCGGGCGTACCGGCGGATCTGCTGTTCGGAAAAGTCGGTCATGGCCGGGCTCCGACGACCGCCGAACCGACCCTATTCCGTCGGCAGGGCGTCGAGCTGCTTCTGGATGGCGGCGTGCGCCGGCTGGTCCTCGGGCACCTGGGTCAGCAGGCGTTGCCACAGGGTGCGGGCGCGGCTGGCGTCACCGTGCTGGGCCGCCGACAGGCCGACGAAATACAGCGCCTTGGCGTTGTTCGGGTCCTGTTGCAGCACCGCCTCGTAAAGCTCGTACACCCGCTCCGGCGGCTCGGTCTTGCCGGCGGCGTTGGTCGCGCCCAGCAGGATGTCGGCGGCGTGAATGAGCACCGCCGGGTCCTCCGGCGCCTGCTCGACCGCGCGTTCGGCGGCCGCCACGGCGGCGTCCCACTCGCCCAGCACGCCTCGGGAATCGGCCAGCCGCAACCAGCCGTCCACGTCGTCCGGGTTCTCCTCCAGGCGCGCGGCCAGGCCCTCGACCATGTCGCGGATCATGGCTTGGTCTTCGGCGCTGAACGATCCCTCAGGTGCCGACGTCGGTGCGCCACTGCCGAGGGTGTTCGTCGAAGGATCGACTCGGTCGACAGGGGCGCCAGCCTCCAGGTCGAGCGGATGGACGGGGCGGACGGTGTCCAGGGGGATGCCGCTCTGTTGCGCCACCATGGCCATGCCCTGGGAGACCATGGCCATGTACCCCGCGTCCGCCGGCGAATCGGCGGCCAGGTCGGTCCAGATGGCCAGCGCCCGGTCCGGCGCGCCGGCCTGCGCCTCGGCCATGCCCAGATAGAAGCGGGCACGCGGCTCGCCGGCGTCGGCGCGCAGGGCATCCAGGAAGCGGGCGCGCGCCGCCTCGGTGATCCGGCCCTGCGCGGCGATGACCATCGATTCGCCGAGTTCGGCCAGCGCGGCCGCTGTCTCGTCCTCCGGCAGGCCCAGTTCGCGGGCGCGCTCCAGGGCCTCGACGGCCTGGCTGTGCTGCTCGCCGTCGCGATAGGCGCGGCCCAGGGCCAGCCACGCCTCGGCATTGTCGGGCGCCTGCTCCGCCGCCGCGCGCCGGGTTTCGATCTCGGTGCGCACCGACTCCGGCAGGTTGGCGAGTTGTTCCTGCTCCACCTGGGCGACGCGCTGGGCGTGCGGTTGTCCGGGCAGCCACGGCGAGCCGATGACCAGATAAAGCGCCAGCGCGCCCATGGGCACGACGCCGATCACCCCGGCCAGGGTGGCGATGCCCCAGGGGCCCTGTTCGATGGCCCGGGGAATCAGGTCGAGCAGACGCACCTTTGACGGATCCCGGCGGGACGGGCCGTCCGCGACGGCGGCGCCGCCAGCGCCCGCCGCCTTGGCCGCCTCGGCCACCGCCAGCATCCGGCGCTGCACCTCGACGCGCGCGGCGGCGGCCTGGTCCTCGGTCAGCAGCCCGCGCGCGAGGTCGCGGTCGATCTCGGCGAGCTGGTCGCGGTAGACGGTCAGGTCATAGGCGTTGCGGTCCGGTTCCTCCTTGTCGCCCGAGCGCAACAGGGGGAACATCAGCATCGTCATGACCAGGGCCGAGATGATGACGACGTTCAACCACAGCAGGATCATGCCGAGCCTCCCCGGCGCGGCGTCTTGCTCCGTGCCTTTGGCGTTTTGGGGTCCGGTTTTGATGACGTGCCGGTGTCGTCGCCGTGCATCGCCAGCAGGCTCCGCAATTGCGCCTGTTCCTCCGCCGTGAGCGGGGGCGGCGCGGCGGGAGCCTTGGCCTTGTGCCGATAGTACGCGACGGCCGCCACGGCGGCACCCACCAGGATCAGCGCCGGGCCGAACCACAGCACATAGGTTGTCGGCTTGAAGGGGGGCGTCAACAGCACATAGTCGCCGTAGCGATCCACCAGGTACTGCTTGACCTCGGCGTTGCTGTCACCTTCCAGCAGGCGGTCGCGCACCAGAATGCGCATGTCGCGGGCCATGTCGGCGTTGGATTCGTCGATGCTCTCGTTCTGGCAGACGACGCAGCGCAGGTCCCGGCTGATCACGCGCGCGCGCTCCTCCAGGGCCGGATCCTCCAGCATCTCGTCGGGTTCGACGGCCGCCGCCGGTGTCGCCGCAAGCGCCACCAGCAGCCCCAGCGCCGCCCCGGTCAGCGCGGGCGCGGTGCCCCTTTGCGCGGTGCGGTCCGCCGCAGGTTCGATGCCGCGTCTCATGGTGTGCTCAGGTCCTCGATCAGGGGCCGCAGCGTCTGCGCCCACACCTGTTCCGTGATGGGGCCGACGTGCTTGTACTGGATGACGCCGGCCGCATCGATGACGAAGGTCTCGGGCGCCCCGGTGATGCCGAACTCGATGGCGATGCGGTTGGTGGTGTCGTAGCCGACGCGGTCGTAGGGGTCGCCGTGCCGTTCCAGCCAGCGCAGCGTGTCCTCCGGCTGGTCCTTGAAGGCGATGCCGTGCAGCGGTACCAGGCCCTCGGCCTGGATGCGCGAGAGCATGGCGTGTTCCTGCAGGCAGGCGACGCACCAGGAGCCGAAGAAGTTGAGCAGCGTCACCTGCCCGGTGAAGGCGTCCTTGCCGGTCAGGGCCGGGTCGCGCCCCGGCAGCCCCTCCAGCGCGAACGCGGGCACCGGGCGGTCCAGCAGCACCGAGGGCAGCTTGCGCGGGTCGCGCTGCAGGCCATCGATGAAGAAGACCAGCAACACCGCGACCACCAGCAGCGGAAGGAAGTAGATGATCCTGCGCATCATGGATGCTCAACTCCGGCCATCCGGGAAAGGTCCTCAACGGGCGTGGGGCGTCGCCGCCGCTTCCGCCGGCGCGCCGGGCGCGGCGACGCGGGACCGCGAGCGGGTGGGGGCGCCGACGCGATGACGCCGGTCGGTTAGTGAGACGATCCCGCCCAGGCCCATGAGCAGGGTGCCGTACCACAGGAAGGGCACGAACGGCTCGTGGTAAAAGCGGGTGACGTAGGCCCCCGGGCCGTCCTCGGGCGACGGGTCGCCGATGACCGCGTAGAAATCGGTCACGCCGTCGGTTTGGATGGCCGCCTCGCTGGTGGCCATGGGGGGGTCGGAATAGCGGCGCTTCTCGGGCTCCATGGTGGCGATGAGGCCGCCGTCGCCGTCGCGCAGGTGGAAGCGGCCCTGGATGGCCTGGTAGTTGGGACCCTCCACCCGCTCGGCGCCCTCGAACAGGTACGACACGCCACCGATCTCGACCACGTCGCCCGGGGCCATGACCTGGATGGACTCGGTCTTCCACGCGGTGTTGCCGACCACGCCCATGACCAGGATGGCGGTGCCGGCGTGCGCCAGCGTCATGCCGTAGGCGGCGCGCGGCAGTCCTGCGGCGCGTTTGATCGTGGTGGTGGGGCTGGCGCGGAACAGGTGGACGCGCTCGGCCCACTCGACCAGCGTGCCGAGCAGCAGCCAGGCGCCGATGCCCATGCCGAAGGCCGCGCCCACGTCGATCCATGACCCGCCGGCAAGGATGTACGTGGCGACGAACACGCCGGCGGCGGCGACCAACGCCAGCCACAGGCGCCGCGCCGCGCCATAGGCATCGCCGCGCTTCCAGGCCAGCATCGGACCGACGGCCATCACCAGGATCATCGGCACCATCAGGGGCACGAACACGGCGTTGAAGAACGGCGGGCCGACCGAGACCTTGCCCAGGTTCAGCACGTCGGCGAACAGCGGATACAGCGTGCCCAGCAGCACCGTGGCCGAGGCCGTGCTGAGCAGCACGTTGTTCAGCAACAGCGAGCCCTCGCGCGAGATGGGGGAGAACACGCCACCGCTCTTCAGTTGCGGCGCTCGCCACGCGTACAGGCTCAGCGAGCCGACCACCGTGATCGCCAGCAGCAGCAGGATGAACACGCCGCGCGTGGGGTCGGTGGCGAAGGCGTGCACGCTCGTCAGCACGCCGGAGCGCACCAGGAACGTGCCCAGCAGCGACAGCGAAAACGTGATGATGGCCAGCAGGATGGTCCAGCTCTTCAGGGTGTCGCGCTTCTCGACCACGATGGCCGAGTGCAGCAGCGCGGTGCCCGACAGCCAGGGAATGAACGAGGCGTTCTCGACCGGGTCCCAATACCACCAGCCGCCCCAGCCGAGTTCATAATAGGCCCACCAGCTTCCCAATGCGATGCCCAGGGTCAGGAACACCCACGCCACCAGCGTCCACGGCCGCACCCAGCGCGCCCAGGCGGCATCCACCCGGCCCTCGATCAGGGCGGCGATGGCGAACGAAAAGGCCATCGAGAAGCCGACGTAGCCCAGGTAGAGCATGGGCGGATGGAAGGCCAGCCCCGGGTCCTGCAGCAACGGATTCAGGCCACGCCCGTTCAGCGGCGCCGGATCGATGCGCTCGAACGGATTCGACGTGAACAGGATGAACAGCAGGAAGCCGACCGTGATCATGGCCTGCATGGCCAGCGCCCGCGCCCGCAATTGCGGCGGCAGGTTGCGGCCGAACAGCGCCACGGCGAGGCTGAACACCGCCAGGATCAGGATCCACAGCAGCAGCGAGCCCTCGTGGTTCCCCCACACGCCGCTGATCTTGTAGAGCAGCGGCTTGTCGGTGTGGGAGTTCTGGAACACGTTGCTGACCGAAAAGTCGGACACGATAAAGCTGTGGGTCAGCGCGGCGAACGCGACACCGATGGTCAGGAACAACGCCACGGAGGCGGGGCGGGCCAGCTCCATGAGCGCCAGATTGTTCCGATGCGCGCCGACCATGGGCACGATGGCCTGCACCAGGGCGACACACAGACCCAGCGCCAGGGCGTAATGGCCGATTTCAGGAATCATCGACGGGTCCTCGCGGTCCGGAACTCAGTGGGACGATGGCTCGGCGTTGCCGGGCGCCTTGGCGGCGGCCTCGGCGCCGGCCACGCCCTCTTCCCAGTGGCCGCTCTTCTTCAGGGCGTCGGCGACCTCCGGCGGCATGTAGTTCTCGTCGTGCTTTGCCAGCACGCTGGCCGCCGTGAACAGCCCGTTCATGTCGAGCTGGCCCTCGGTCACCACGCCCTGTCCCTCGCGGAAGAGATCGGGCAGGATGCCGGTGTAGGTGACCGGCACCGTGTGCACCATGTCGGTGACGACGAAGCGGATGGTCTCGCCGTCCTTGTCCACGCTGCCTTCCTCGACCAGCCCGCCCAGGCGGAATCGCTGGCCGGGCGCGACCTCGCGCTCGGTCAGGTCGGTCGGGCTGTAGAAGTACAGCAGGTTGTCGCCGATGGCGGTCAGCACAAGCGCCGTCGCCCCGCCCAGGGCAAGCATCCCCAGGCCGATGAAATAGAGTCGCTGCTTTTTACGTGTCACGCCCGGTCTCCGTCAGCGGGGAGTGTGGTGGCGTTGAAAGCGTCCCCGTCCCGGTTCCGTCGTGATCCCTGTCCGGCGTGGATGGTGGTGTGGCTCCGTCCCATTCCCCCTGGTCCGAAGCGCCCGTCCCGCGCCGACGCCGGCCGCCGCCGGCGGCCTGCAACTGGTTCAGTGTCCGCTCGTCGCGGCGCAAGCCGACCCAAACGTACACGAACAGGCCGACCATGACCATGGCCGCGATGCCGTACGACGGCCAGACGAACCCGGCATAGCCGTCCATGTTCAAATAGGTGATCAGGCTGTCCACGATGGTCCTCGCACTCCCGGCCTAGCCCTGCACATCCACCAGGCGCAACGATCGCACCTTGGCGGCCGCGATCTCGCGGCGGATCCCCATCAGCAGCGTGGTGACATAGTACGCCTTGAAGGCGATGGCCATGGCGAACAGCGGGATCAACATCGCCCCGTCAATGGCGATGCCGCTTTCGCCCACCGGATTGACGCTGGCCGGCTGATGCAGCGTGTTCCACCAGTCCACCGAAAACTTGATGATGGGAATGTTGACCCAGCCCACCAGGGCCAGCACCGCCGCCGCCTTGGCGCCGCGCTGGCGGTCGTCGAAGGCGTTGGCCAGCGCCATGTAGCCCAGGTACAGGAACAGCAGGATCAGCATGGACGTCAGGCGCGCGTCCCACACCCACCAGGTGCCCCACATGGGCTTGCCCCACAGGGCCCCGGTGACCAGGCAGATGAAGGTGAAGGCCGCGCCCACCGGCGCCGAGCAGCGGGCCGACAGATCGGCCACCGGATGGCGCCAGATCAGCGCCACCCCGCTGGCGATGGCCATGGCGGTATAGACGAACAGGCCCATCCAGGCCGAGGGCACGTGCACATACATGATGCGCACGGTCTCGCTCTGCTGATAGTCGGGCGGCGAGAACACCAGGGCATAGGACAGGCCGACCGCGAAGGCGATCACCATGACCCCGGTGCTCCAGGGCAGGATCGCGTTGGCGATGCGGAGAAAACGTGTCGGGTTGGCGTAGCGATGCATGGTCGTGTCCGGCCCGCGCGCGGGGATGTCGGTTTGGTGACGGGACCTTAGCTCTTGTGCCGGCCGATTTCCAGTCGAACCGGTATGCCGGTCACGACCCGGCGCCGCCGACGACCTCGCGCAGGCGCGCCGCCATCTCCTCGGCCGGCTGGCCGTGGCGGAAGAAGGCGGCCAGCGACCCGTCCGGCGCCATCAGGTAGGTGATGGCGCTGTGGTCCAGCAGATAGGGCGCGGCGCTGTCCGGCTGCTCCACCTTGGCGTAGTACACTTTGTAGGCTTCGGCGGCGGCCGCGACCTGCGCCTCGGTGCCGGTCAGGCCTATCAGCTTGGGATGGAAGAACCCGGCGTACTCCGCCACGTCGGCGGGGCGGTCACGCTGCGGATCGACGGTGATGAACAGCGGCTGGATCCGCTCCACCACGGCCGGGTCCAGCCTCTCCAGCGCGTCCGTCAGGGTTTGCAGGCTCGTCGGGCAGACGTCCGGGCAGAAGGTATAGCCGAAATAAACCAGCAGGTACTGGCCGGGGAACGACTCCTCGGTGACCGTCTCGCCCGCTCCGTTGACCAGGGTGAACGGCCCACCGATGTCCGCCTCGCCGGTGACCGTCACCGACTCCCCGCCGGCGTGGGTCGCCGGCGCCTCGCCCCAGGACAGGAACCCCAGGCGGGGCAGGACGGCGATGGCGACCACCAGGGCGACAACCGCGAGTCCACCCACGATCGATACGAGTTTGGGAGACATGACCACCCCTCTCTTGCTCTCACGCCACCAATCTGACGGCCAGATATGTCAATACGGCGGCATTGATCAGCATCAGCGTCGGCACCGCCACGGCCATGGCGTTGCGGAACCGGGTGGCGGCGACTCCGCCGACCAGACCCACGACCAGCAGGCTCGGTACCGTGCTCGCTCCGAAGATGGCCATGGCCAGCGCCCCCGTCAGCACCTCGCCGCTGGAGGCCGCCGCCGCCAGCGCGCCGTACAGAAGGCCGCAGGGAATGAACCCCAGCAGGACCCCCAACCCATAGCCGCGCCAGCCGCTCGGATCCCTCATGAAGGGCCGCGCCGCCCGGCCCATGTGCCGGGACCACCAGGCCTCGACGCGGGCGCCGCCGGGGACGGAGACCTTCAGGCGCGGCAGCGCGTAGCCTACGAACAGCACCGCCGCCAGCAGCAGCAACGCGGCCGAAATCCAGTCCAGCAGGCCGCTGCGGTTGATCACCCCGGCCAGCCCGGCCAGCGCCGCGCCCAGCGCGGCATAGGTGGTCATCCGCCCCAGGTGGTAAGGCACCAGCGCCGCCCCGGTCAGGCGATGGATCTCGTGCATCCTGGCGGCGGGGATGGCCTCCATGCGCGCCGTCACCTGCGCCAGCACGAACGGCCCGCACATGCCGGCGCAATGCGTGAACCCGCCCGCCAGCCCGGCCAGCGCCAGACTCGCCAGCAGCCCACCCTCGTCGCCGATGACCACATGGCAATGCGCCAGCCCCGAGGCCAGGAGATCCATCAATTCGGCCTGCGGGTCCATGCGGCGGCCTTACCGGTCCAGCCCAGCGACGTGTCGCAGCGTGTCGTTGATCCGCGTCTGCCAGCCGGGGCCGCCGGCCTTGAAGTGGGCGACGACGTCGGCGTCCAGGCGGATGGTGGTGGAGACCTTGGGGGACTCCGCTTCTGGAGGCCCGCCCTTGGCCTTTGCCTGGACGCGCGAAACGACCTCTTCGACCGTCTCGCCACCGGCGAAACGTTCGGCCCTGGCGAACCACTCATCGGTCAATTCAGGCGCGTCATCGGGATCGACCCAGGGCTTCGTGTCGTCTCCGTTCTTTGTCATGTCCGTGCCTCATGGAAATGATGCGCCGGCCGCCGTCGCGGGGTGTCCAGACCACGATCACGAACCGACCACGCAGCCAACCCGCCGTGATGTAGCGCACTTCGCCGTAGGGGACCCTATCATCGATCTGGGTGTCGTTCGGCCCCTTGAACACCAGTTCCGCGTCCGCGAAATCAAGCCCGCGCTCCGCCAGGGTTTTGACGCGCTTGGCTTCATCCCAGGTGTTCATGAGGCTTTACGTTACGACAGAAGGCCAGGAGATCCATCAATTCGGCGTGCGGGTCCATGCGACGACCTTACGCGTGGTGTGTCCAGGGGTCGATCAGCTCAACGCCGCAGTTCACGAAGTCGCGAGTGTTGCGGGTGGCAAGGCTGGCGTTGCGCGAGAGGGCAATCGCGGCGATTTGGGCATCGGGCTGCGATACGGAGTGTCCCGACCGGCGGCGTCCGACCGCCAAGTCGGCGAATGCTACCGCAGCCTCGGAATCAAAGGGAAAGATGCGTCCGGGGAAATACACCCGGAAAACTGTCCATGCGGCGTCGGCCAACGCGAGGCGCCTTTTCCCCTGAGGCAACAGGGCGATGCCGTATAGGATTTCCGCCTGGGTCACGCTGGAAATGGACAGCGATGTAGCCGGGACGGAATCGAGCCATGCAAGAACGGTCGGCTCTGGTTCGGGTTTCATGACCTCTGAAACGACATTTGTATCGAGCAGGATCATGATTCGAAACGCGGCGGTTCGCGCATGGGGTCGCGGGGGATGTCGGGCAGTTCGAAGCCGCCCAGAGGCTTGAACAGCGCATGAATCGCGGTTCCGAGGGCCTGAGGCTCGGCGTCGTGCGCGGCCAACACAGCGTGGAGGATCGCCCGCGCCTCGTCTTCCTCTGATCGGCCATTGACGGCGGCCCGGTCCTTCAGGCGCGCTTGGATAGACTCGTCAAGGTCGTGAATGGTGAGGCTCGTCATGAGTCTGGCTCCGTCCCTTCGTGCCTGACGGCATGAACGGTCTCGCCGACACGACGACGAGACCCGCTCAAGCATACCACACCGGCGTTTTTCGCGCGGTCAGTTCGGACCATCACCGGTCCCGGTCCAGCCCAGCCGCGTGTCGCAGCGTGTCGTTGATCCGCGTCTGCCAGCCGGGGCCGCCGGCCTTGAAGTGGGCGACGACGTCGGCGTCCAGGCGAATGGTGGTGGAGACCTTGGGGGACTCTGCGTCTGGAGACTCGCTCTTGGCCTTGGCCTGGACGCGTGAAACGACCTCTTCGACCGTCTCGCCACCCTCGAACCACACGCCGCGGGCGAAGTCTTCGTCCGTCAGTTCGGGTGCGTCATCGGGATCGACCCAGGGCTCTTTGTCGTCTCCGGTCTGTGTCATGGTCATGCCTCACTCCGCCGCCGAGTCGGTCTGGAACGAGTCCAGGACCGACGGATCCCACCAGCCGCCGAGCTGCTCGCGCAGGCGCACCACCTCGCCCACGACGACGATGGCCGGCGCCTCGACGCCGTGGGCGTCGCGGTCGGCCACCGCCCGGCCCAGGGTCGAGGTCACCACTCGGTGCCGCGCCGTGGTCGCCGCGCAGATGAAGGCCAGCGGCTCGTCCGGCGACCGACCGCCGGCCAGCAGGCGGTCGACGATGGCCGCCAGATGCTTGACCGCCATGTAGATCACCAGGACCGAGGCACTGCGGGCCAGCGCCGTCCAGTCCACGTTATCGGGCACCTCGCCGCTGGCGGCATGGCCGGTGACGAAGGCGATGGCCGCGTTGGTCTCCCGCGCCGTGGCCGGAATGCCGGCGTAGGCCAGCCCGCCAATGCCGGCGGTGATGCCCGGCACGACGCGAAACGGCACGCCGGCGGCCACCAGGGCGCGGGCCTCCTCGGCGCCGCGCCCGAAAATGAACGGGTCGCCCCCCTTCAGCCGCAGCACCCGCTTGCCCGCCTTAGCCAGATCGATCAGCCGCCGGGTGATGTCGGGCTGGCTGGCCGAGGGCTTGCCGCCGCGCTTGCCGGCGAACACGATCTCGGCGCCGGGGCGGGCCAGGCGCAGCACGGCCTCGTCCACCAGGGCGTCATGCACCACGACGTCCGCCTGTTCCAGGGCATGGGCGGCGTGCAGGGTCAGCAGGCCGGGGTCGCCGGGGCCGGCGCCCACCAGCCACACCTCGCCGGGCGGGAACGGCGGCAGCGAGAGCGGCGCGAAAGGGCCGCCCCGTTTGCGGTCGAAGAGAGACTGCGTCGTCATGGGTCCGCTTCTACCTCTGAACGGGGTCGGGCGCCAGGGGCACCGCGCGCGGCCTAGGCGAAGACTGAGACGCGATGCTAGGGTGGTTTTCCCTACCGTTGAACAGCGAGATGCCCGACCATGATCGCCGCCGCCCCGGACCCGTCCCACCTGATCCATCCCGTCATTCTCTCCGGCGGGTCCGGCAGCCGGCTGTGGCCCATGTCGCGGGCGCTCTACCCGAAGCAGTTCCTGCCCCTGGCCGGGGCCGACACCATGGTCCAGGCGACCGCCCGGCGGGTCGTCGGCCCGGGGTTCGCGCCGCCCCTGGCCATCTGCAACGAGGAGCACCGGTTTCTGCTGGCCGAACAGTTGCGGGCGGTCGGCATCGCGCCCGGCGGCATCCTGCTGGAGCCGGAGGGCCGCAACACCGCGCCGGCGGCCACGGTGGCGGCGCTGGCAGTGGCCGAGCGCGATCCGGACGGGGTGGTGCTGCTGATGCCCTCGGACCATGTCATCGCCGACGTCGACGCGTTCCACGCCGCCATCACGGCGGCGGCGGCGGCGGCGCGGCATGGGCATCTGGTGACGTTCGGCATCACGCCCGAGCGGCCGGAGACCGGGTACGGCTACATCCGGGTGGGCGCGCCCCTGGACGGGCTCGTTGGCACCCGCCGCGTTGACCGCTTCGTCGAGAAGCCGGACCGGGCCACCGCCGAGACCTATCTGGCCGACGGTGGCTATCTCTGGAATGGCGGTCTGTTCGCCTTCACCGCCCGGGCCTTCCTGGGCGAGATGGAGCGCCTGCACCCGGAGACGGTGGACGGCGCCCGCGCCGCCCTGTCTGAGGCCCGCGAAGACCTGGATTTCCGACGACTGAACGCGGAACCCTTCGCCCGCACCCTCGCGCAGTCCATCGACGTGGCGGTCATGGAGCGGACCGACCTGGCCGCCGTCGTGCCCGTGTCCATGGGTTGGAACGACGTCGGTGCCTGGAACGCGTTGTGGGACATCGCCGAGCACGACGAGGCCGGCAACGTGCTGCAGGGCGACGTGTTGGTCAGCGAGACCCGCGACTGCTATGTGCGCTCGGAAGGCCCCCTGGTCGCGACGGTCGGGTTGACCGACGCGGTCGTGGTGGCCACCGACGACGCCGTGCTGGTGGCGCCGCGCGAGCGGGCGGAGGCCGTGCGCGACATCGTCTCGCGCCTGAAAGCCGAGCAGCGTCCGGAAGGCCACCTGCACACCACGGTTTACCGGCCGTGGGGCAGTTTCCGGGGCATCGACCGGGGCGAGCGCTTTCAGGTCAAGCAGATCATGGTGCGCCCGGGCGCGCGCCTGAGCCTGCAAATGCACCACCACCGCGCCGAGCACTGGGT
>Ga0207419_1001853_pt1 | contig 14956 bp, 10 predicted proteins | sample ElkSloMetagenome_4_FD_184723 | JGI IMG/M metagenome (GOLD analysis project Ga0207419, IMG submission 184723) | Hot spring microbial communities from Elkhorn Slough, Monterey Bay, USA - MD2A (version 2) | ecosystem: Environmental > Aquatic > Marine > Intertidal zone > Estuary: Microbial mat ...
CAAGATTTGATTGGCACACCATTCTGTTTTACGGTAGACCATCAGACTTTAGAAGATGATACCGTAACTGTAAGAGAGAGAGACAGTACCGACCAAGAACGCATAAGCATTAGCCAAGTAAATAAGTGGTTAGAAGAACGTGTTTCTATGAAAGCGCTGTTGAAAAAGTTGTAGGTGGGTGGTAGCTGGTAGATTATTGCTCGTAGTTTTTATCGGCTGTTCGTGAACAGGAAATCTCGAACAGCAAATTCTCTTTAACCCTCACCGTTATCGGTGGGGGTCGTTTTTTTGCCTGCTATAAAAGCTGCACCAATTAAAGCTGCCAAGAGTAAAACGCCGGCTAGTTCAAAAGCAACAACATGTTCCGTCATTAAAGCAATGCCCAAGGTGCGAATATTATCTTCTCTTAAGGCAGAACTCATTGCATGTGCAGCCGATGCATTTGTAGGAATCGATACTTGGCCAAATACCCAACACATACCTGAAAATATGGCCAATGCCAGTAGACTCCCCCCCCATACACCCCTATTTTCAGATACGAGCAACTTGGTATTGCCCCGCTTGGTAAACATAATGCCAAATAAAAGCAAAACGAGCACGCCTCCTAGATAAATCATGATTTGAGTAACGGCAACAAATTCTGCCCCGGCAAAAACATACAGGCCTGCAACACCAAAAAAACTGATCATCAGGGCAAAGGCTATATAGAGAATCTGCTTACTCAGCAGAATAAAAATGACTGGCACTACTGTTAAGGCTGTAAATAAAAAGAAAAATGCGTATTCAATCATCTTTTTCTGTAGAGTTGTCTTTGTTGCCCTCACTTTTCTTTTTTATCACAGGTTTAACCCTGCCTTTCATTTTTGGGCGGTACTTGGGCTTATCCTCTGACTCCGGTCTTGTAGATTTTTTGCCCACAGGCCTTACTTTAGGCCTGGGCTTATCTGTTTTTTCGGCAGGCTCTTCTGTAGATTTTTTAGCCTTAACTACTGGTTTTACTTTTGGCTTATAGACAGGCTTTGCTTTTTCACCCGGCTTGGTCTCGTCGTAATCAGCTTGTTTTTTTACAACAGGTTTGGTTTTCATTTTGGGCCTAAAAACTGGCTTAGGCTTGTCTCCGGTATCCTCCTTTGCTGCTTTCTTAGCCACAGGTTTTGCCTTTATCTTAGGCTTAAAGGCTGGTTTAGGTATTGATGTTTCCCCCGTTTCACTTTCTGTAGATTTTTTAGCTACGGGTCTCACTGCCTTTTTAAGTGCCGGTTTTTTAGAAGTACGTTCTGTTGATGTAGTAGATTGCAGTTTTTTAGCCTCTTGGACTGCTTCATAAGCAGCTCTTTTTTCTTGGGCCTCTTCTGCCGTGAGCGTGGCAAAGCCGAAATTCATTTCGGTTACATCAAAAGTGCTAAAGTCGTAGTCTTTGGTCATGGTGAGGCACTCCGTAGGACACACGGTAGTACAAAGTCCACAAAAACAGCACTTGGCCATGTCTATATCAAATTTGGCAGCATATAATCTCTTGGGCGTGCCGTCTGAGGTTTCACCAATGGTTTCAGCCGATTTAATTGGCTCGATATCTATACAGTTTACAGGACATACTTTGGCACACTTGTCACAAACTATGCAGTCGTCCATCTCATTGTGTAGCTTATAGCGACCATTGTCAGGTACGGGAATTTGTTCTTTAGGATATTGCAGGGTAACTATACCTTCATTCTTTAAGAAATAATTTTTATCGTCTGCAGTGGTTGCCTCTCTACGCTCTTTGGCAACCGCATCCTTTAAATGCTTTACGGTAAGCTTGGCCCCTGATAAGGTAGTCTTTAAAGCTTCTTTTACAGATCCAAAATACGTATTATTCGCTCCTTTCATATTTCAAATTTACAACGAGTAGTCAAAAACAAAAAATTACTTTTACTCTCTACTTCGGATATGGCAATTAGCACCAAAAACTTAATCTACCATCCATTAACAGATAAAAACTTTATATCGTTATTACATAAAAGCAACAGATATTCTCGCTAAAAGACAGTTTTTACCTATCTTTGGCAGCATTGATAATAAGCTATTGACAAGCAGGTTTTAAATAAAATTTCAAACTTTTTTACATTAAATCTTCCAATCTTAACAAGATGAATATACACGAGTATCAGGCAAAAGAAACATTAAAAGGTTACGGAGTAAGTATACAAGAGGGCATATTGGCCAATTCACCCGAGGAGGCAGAAGAAGCCGCCAAAAAACTATCTGCCGAAACCGGTACTAGTTGGTGGGTGATCAAAGCTCAAATTCACGCTGGTGGTAGAGGAAAAGGTAAAATAAAGGAAACTGGCTCTAATGGAGTGGTCTTAGCAAAAAGTCTAGAAGAAGTAGCACCAAAAGTAAAGGATATTTTAGGGGGTACTTTGGTAACCCACCAAACAGGTGAAGAGGGCAAAAAAGTAAACTCAGTACTGATTGCTCAAGATGTGTATTACCCTGGCGATAGCGAGCCTGAAGAGTACTACGTTAGTGTATTGCTTGATCGCCAAACAGGCAGAAACACCATTATGTATTCTACAGAGGGTGGAATGGACATTGAAGCCGTTGCGGAAGAAGACAAAAAAAGACCTGAAGGCGAGAAGAAAATCTTATTTGAGGAAATTGACCCAAGAGTGGGCATTCAAGGTTTTCAGGCAAGAAAAATCGCTTTTAACCTAGGTTTGAGCGGACAAGCCTTTAAGCAAATGGTAAAATTCGTAATGGCGCTTTACAAAGCTTATGAAGGTACAGATTCTTCGCTTTTCGAAATCAATCCTGTACTAAAAACTTCTGATGACAAAATCATTGCGGTAGACTCTAAGGTAAATATTGATGACAACGCGCTTTACCGCCAAAAAGCTTTGGCCGATATGCGCGACATCAGAGAAGAAGACCCCACAGAAGTTGAAGCTGGCAAATACCACCTTAACTATGTAAAACTTGACGGCAACGTAGGTTGCATGGTAAATGGGGCAGGTCTTGCCATGGCCACTATGGACATGATCAAACTTTCAGGAGGAGATCCAGCCAACTTTTTGGACGTAGGCGGTGCAGCCAATGCCGAAACCGTAGAAAATGGATTTAGGATCATATTAAAAGACCCCAATGTAAAAGCCATTCTTATTAATGTGTTTGGGGGAATTGTAAGATGTGATCGTGTTGCCAAGGGCGTGGTAGAAGCTTACAAAAACATCGGTAACATAGATATACCGATTATTGTAAGGTTACAAGGTACCAACGCAGAGGAAGCCAAGGAAATCATAGATGAATCTGGACTTGAAGTAATGTCTGCCATTTTATTAAAAGATGCTGCAGAAAAGGTAAAAGAAGCACTCGCATAGTAAGGTTCAGTTTCCACTTTTTTATCAAGCCCACGATTTAAGTCCCGAACTTAAAGCCGTGGGCTTGTTTATTTTTATATAATTCATACAACTGAATTTTTCATTACCCATTCTGAAAATTTATACTTTATAATGTACAGTAGCCTGCCAAAATTTCATTTTTCTCACCCAAAATTCAAAATGAAAAGTTTTTGTTATTATTAAAGAAGGTTAAGCCTATTTCTCAACTGAACTCTTAAAAAAATGAAACAGATTTTTTTAAATATATTTATCAGCCTCTCTTGTGGTTTCTTGGGAGCCTATTTGTTCTCGATCAATGCTGCCAATTTCAACACTTACCTTTTACCAGAAAATGAGAAAGAAACACTGGTAAGCTTTACCTCTAATGATAGCTCTGCAGAAGATCAAACGGCAGTCACCTATGCAAAACCCTCGAGAAGTGCCGTAACTGACCTAGAGGATTTCTCAGAAGCCTCTGAGGTAAGTACGCAATGTGTAGTATACATCAGAACAATTTCTGGTCAAGAGTACGAAAGGTATAGCTGGTTCGACTTGTTTTTTAACAATAGAGGAAACGGCAGGCAAGTTATGGGCTCTGGCTCAGGAGTGATTTTTACAGCAGATGGCTACATCGTTACCAACAACCATGTAATAGACGATGCCAACAAGATTGAAGTGATTTATAACAAAAAAACTTACGAGGCACAACTTATAGGAACCGATCCCTCTACAGACCTTGCCTTACTTAAAATTGAGGCAAAAGATTTACCACACATAAAAGTAGCTAGCTCAAGAACACTTGATGTTGGCGATTGGGTATTGGCCGTTGGCAATCCCTTTAACCTAAATTCTACAGTTACAGCGGGCATTGTAAGTGCCAAAGGCAGAAGGATCAATATACTGGAAGACATCTTCCCTATAGAGTCTTTTATACAAACAGATGCTGCGATCAATCCCGGCAATAGCGGGGGTGCCTTGGTCAATATGAAGGGCGAATTGGTGGGCATTAACACGGCAATTTTATCAAAAACGGGCTCTTATGCAGGTTATGGTTTTGCCGTTCCTTCTGATATTGTTAGCAAAATTGTGAATGATTTCATAAAATATGGAGAAGTACAAAAAGCCTTTATGGGGGTAGAAGTTGTTGAGGTAGATGAAGACCTATCCAATAGATTAGGCACAAAAGACCTTGAAGGAGTTGCGGTCTCGCTCATTGAAGATGGCGGTGCAGCAGATAAAGCAGGCCTGAGAAAAGGAGACATCATCATACAGATGGATGACTTTACCATCAATACCAAAGCCGACTATGATGAGGTGTTGAGCTACCACAAGCCCGGTGACAAAATAAGCGTAAAATACAAGCGAGATAATAAAACCGTAAGCAAAGAAGTGGTACTCACTAATATAGAAGGCACTACAGGCATAGTGAAAAAAATCGTTTACAATGCAGAAAAAATCGGAGCTACTTTTGAGGTCGTGCCCAAACTTGAACGAAACAGACTTGGGATAGAAAGCGGCATACGCATTGGTAGCGTAGAAAGAGGCGGACTTATTTACAACATGGATCTAGAAGAAGATTTCATTATTCTTTCAATCAATAATTACATGATTGACAGCCCCGAAGATCTAGAGGAGATATTGGTTAAAATACGAGGTAGGGTTGTTTTAGCGTTTTTAGATGACGAAGGACGCAAAAAGTTCTATTCTTACAGATTTTAGCGATAAACGTAAGAAAAAATATAAAAATCAATTTTTTCTATTAAATTTAGCCAGAATACATTTAGTTAACATGTAGATATGTGAAATGGCAGTCATTTTGGCTGTCATTTCCTTTTTCGTTACATTTCACCCATACTTCTTAGAAACATCTCAAGCACACCCACATCGGCATATCCTTTACTCACTCCTATCTGATAACTTTGCTGCATCATCTTTAAACCGCCTTCTTTCTTACCTGCCACATACAGAAACCGACCTAGGGTCATGCCTAACATGTACACCTCTTTGGTCTCTTTAAGTTCTAAAGCCAATTTGTAAGCCTTAAGACCATATTGAACGTAATCCTGCCTTTTTTCTAGCTCAAAAGAGAGCATACTTAAGTAGTTAAGCACCTTAACATGCTTTTTATTCGGTGTTTCCCCCTCCTGTTTTTCATGTAAGATTTTAAAGAAAAACAAAGCTTCTTCTGCTTTCTTGTACTTCCTAAACACCAAACCCAAGCAATTTAAGATAGATTGCGGTAAATCTCCCTCAAATTTTTGGTAGCAAGCAATACCATAATGGTGCGATACAGGTAAATTGCCCGCCTTAAAATAATGCATATTGAGCGCAGCGCCTGTATCTAAGATGCCTTTCTTATCCTCGCAAAGGTTGTAGTGCCGGTAGGCTTCTTTTAAATGTGCCAATCCTCTTTGTGGTTCATTCAATTGGGAGGCGTGCCAATCTGCTAAGGCTTTATATTCCACTTTAATTGATCCAACCTTACTAAAAAATGCCCTACAAGCCGGATGTAAACAATAATGCAGTTGCTTTTCCGAATCTTGATACTTTACAATAAGGGCGGCCTCATTACACAAAGAAGTAATTTCTTCTTTGCCTAACTCAGGTAAAAATTCGTGAAAGGCATCTACACTAACGGGAACCTGAAATGCCGACAAAAGCTGATAAATAGACAACAGTGACTCAGGGAGAAAAGGCATAACCTCTTGAAAAAAATGCTTTAGTCTAATGCACTTCTCATATTTTTTAAGATTCGCTATTAGCAATTTTAACGAAACTCGTTGATTTAAGTGCAGCCAAACACCTAAGTCCAAAGCTACTTCGCTTCCGTCGGTTATTTCGTAAAAAATCTTTAGATCAGCATTGGAAATAAGCGTTTCGTCATTGCTTTTAAAATCCTGTAAAATGGCAAAAAGCCTACTTTTATAATCGCTAAAGTTTTTATTTGAAGTTAAATAGCGCGGAAGCCTCGCGATTTCTCCTGCAATGTTCTTGGTAGTGATGATCAGGTATTCGCCCCCGTTACCGGCTAGCTTGTACAGCCAATCTGTTACATCTCTGTAAGGATAATAGGGTTTTCCTGTGGCATCGAACCAAGGAGAAATATTTTCGAAAATGAACACAGGCTGGCAGTGCTCGTGTAACATAGAGGTCAGTAAATCTAATTTTTCTTGAGTAGTCTTAAGTAGTTCCAGCTGCTCTTTTAGGCCTGCTGTATCATAAATTTCCGTTAAAAAAGAATAGATTGCTGCAAAAGCTTCGTGGTAAGACTGCAATTGCTCATTAAAAAACAATGGCAGTATGCGTTTTTCTTCTTTTTGCCATTCTTCTATGGCCACACCAATAGTTCCTCTATGCTCACATCCTTCCTTTTCTTCCAATACCACTACTCTATTCTTTTTAAGAAAAGCATAAAGTTGCTCAGCCTCTCTAACACGGTAAGTCTCTACTTGTGGCTCTTTTCTTAAATAGTTACCCGCAAAATTGGTGTTGATTTTTTTCTGATTGATGTAATTGGGTGGAACAATTAGGAAAAGCACCTGTGGATAAGCCTTGTGTAATACTTGTTCAAGCTCATTGAGTATATGTTCTTCTAGTTTTGTATCCCAATTGATCTGCAAACAAGTCAAACGCTCATTGTCTAGTAGAGCATTTGCCCCACTATCTTCTTGTAAAAAATTTACAAGCTTGTCGCTCAATGCTTTAAGTGCTTGTTTTTTTGTGGATCCAGCTCCTGTAACCTCTTTTGCCAAATCCCCATTTAAACTATATGAAAAGTCTATCTGATAATACATAGTTGAAAAAATCTTACACTAGGAATAACTACTATAAGCAGCAAAAATTCTGTGCTATCTCAAAAACACGTGAAACAAACGCAAGGTCAAGACAAAAATAATTCATTAAGAATACTTGCTTTTTAATTTAACATTTACAACTTAATGAAAAAAAGCTATCGTTATGAGAAAAGCCATTATCATAAGTACTTTACTGTTTTTATTCTCTTGTAAATCTAGCGATTTACCCAATTATGGTGTTGATACTAGCTTAGAGGGAATTAAAGGAAGCGTTGCCGTAGCTGATCCCAGTGCGGATCGCCCTATAAGAGAAAGGCGAGAAATCTACGTATTTGAACAATTTATGGCCAATAGCGCCCAAAGCAGCGGCAATATCTACAAAAACATCCAAGCCAAATTGGTGAGGAGAATCGTTACCAATCCTAATGGTTCTTTTGTATTGGCATTGCCCGCTGGTAAATATTCATTACTTGTCGCTTATGATGGCGGCTACTATGCCACAGAAAAAGATGCATTTGGCAATGTAGGGCCTATTACAGTTATAGATGGGGAGTTTTTTGATGTAGATATTCTAATTGATCCCGAGCTTACCTACTAAGTATGCTAAAAACGAGAATAGCCCCTACCCCAAGTGGTTACCTACACTTGGGCAATGTTTATTCTTTTGTACTCACTTGGTTGTTTGCCAAACAACAGAATGGCCGCATTTTATTGAGGATAGACGATTTAGACAAGGCACGCGTACGCAATAAATATATAGATGATGTTTTCCGCACTTTAGATTGGCTGGGAATGGACTATGACGAGGGGCCTTCAGGCACTGATGATTTTCTGAAAAACCACTCTCAACACAAGCGATTAGACTTGTATGAAAAGTTATTAGAAAGACTCGAAAGCGAACAGCATCTTTTTTACTGTACTTGCTCAAGGGCACAAATCAAAGCCACCTCAGAAGATGGGCAATACCCCGGTTCTTGCATCCAAAAAAATATAGATGCCACCCAAACCAATACTGCTTGGAGGCTTTTACATAATAAAGACTTTACCGTAACTTTTAAAGACACGCTACGGGGCAGCGTTAACAGAAACCTTTGGCAACAAATGCGCTACCCGGTGCTAAAAAGAAAAGACGGGCTACCCGCCTACCAAATAGCCTCCATTGCCGATGATACTCATTTCAACATCAATACCATTGTAAGAGGCGAAGATCTATTAGACTCTACAGCCGTGCAAATCCACTTAGCCAAGCTTTTAAGGCTAAACAGCTTTGCAGAAAATACTTTTTTACATCATACTTTGATCAAGGATGACCAAACACAAAAACTTTCTAAATCGCAAGCAGCCCCCGCTGTAAAGGCCTGGAAAGAAAAGAAAAACGGCAAAACGCTGCTTTTACGTAAAATAGCCGTTCTACTCAATGTTGAGCCCGATAGCATAGTCCACATCAAAGATTTATTACAACAATTTACACTCCCAAAATTGGATGCTCCTTAGCAAAAAAAGCAGTAAATGATGCCTTTGAGACTTTTTAAAGATAAAAAAAGCGTTTTTCCTTTCATCATGTAAAAAGTATGTATTCACTATCGAAACCATAATGCTAAGGCAGCATTTTGGCAAAAACCATCTTAAGAAAATTATCAAAATACGCTTAAGATGGATAAAATTAGCAACGCCTACGGTTTTCAACTTACAAACGCGAATTCACTTGCAAAAGCTGCCAATTTAGTTTATGCCGATTGGGACAGTGTAGACACCGAAGTTAAAGTAGCCAGCTACAAAAAATTTAAGTATTTCGATAAGGCAGGTACACAGGCTTTTGTGGCTGCCAACGATAAAAATATTATAGTTTCTTTTAGAGGTACTGAGGCCGATAAAATGGAAGATATCATTACCGACCTTAAAGTGACTTTTACAGAAACTAAATTTGGCAAGGTGCACACCGGTTTTTACGAGGCAGTTAAATTAGTGATAGATGATGTGTGTGCTTATGTAAAAGAAGTAAGAAGCAAGAATCAAAACCTTTGGGTAACCGGGCATAGCTTAGGCGCAGCCTTGGCTACGCTAGGCACCGCCTTTTTGCAAGATGCCAAATTACATGTAAATGGGCTTTATACCTTTGGCCAACCCCGCGTTGGCGATGATGATTTTGCCGCAAAGTTTAATATGCGTTTTAAGTCCAGAACTTTTAGAGTCGTAAACAACTGCGATATTGTTACACGCGTGCCAATGCGCTCTATCGGTTACAGCCACATCGGTACCCACATTTATTTAGATAGCGATGCCCAATTACACCTTGATCAAGAGCTTTCTTGGTGGTTCGGTTTTACCGACCGCATAAAAGGCAGAATAGAAACCTTTAAAGACAAAGGCATAGACGACGTTGCCGACCATTCTATGGAGCTATATCAAAAAATATTAAATAAAAACCTACAGTCTCAGCCTGTAGCGTAACAAGAGTTAGATTCCCATCTATACTGGGCCACGCCGAAAGGTGTGGCTTTTTTATTTTTAGTATTTTACCGTACCGAATAAACACCCCCCATATTGGGTGAATTTATTGTTATATATCATGTGCCGATTCAGATATTTTGACTAATTTTCACCCATAATAAACTGAAACTATTTTGCAATCAAACAAGATAGGAAGCCCAGCTACTAGCTTACAGCAAAATATTATTTCAGCAGGTAAGTAAAATCCTTATTGAATGATATTGCGAATACTACTCCTAGGCTCATTTGTATTGATTAAACTAGCTGCTTTTGGTCAGACTACGCCATCTTTTCCGGTTTCGGGCACTTATGATACCACCTTTATTGATTTTATTGAGGAAAACCAGACGAGGTTTAAGCTAAAGATTTTCTACAATCCGACTTGGCTTAAGGGCGCTAAAATCCAAGGTGAATACGAAGAGACCCCCTTGCTAGAAGTTTTAAACCAAAACTTAGAACCCAGGCAACTCAAGGCTTTTCAGTACGACGCCAATATTTTCGTGCTTATTCCGCAATCGGGTTTTAGGCCAGCTGCATTAAATACCAGCATTAACCGAGATGCTCCAAATCAGGTGATAACCATAGGAAATACTAGCCTATCCGTAGGCGAAACTGCTACACTTACCGGCTATGTTTTTGACGGGCAAACCGAAGAACCCATTACAGGAGCCATTGTATATGCCGTAGATTATGCCGAGGGCACCACCACTGATCAAGAAGGCTTTTACAGCTTAGAAGTGCCTACGGGTCAGCAACAACTGCGTTTTAGCTATGTAGGTTATGCCAACAGCGTGGCCGTGGTAGATGTGCGGTCCTCAGGTACGCTCAATATGGACATGTACGACGATATTACCGAGCTCAGTTCAGTCACAATTACTGCAGAAGCCCCTGATGAAAACATACAATCAGTAGTAATGGGGGTGGAGAAAATGGACATTAAAACCGTAAAGCAACTGCCTGTTCTTTTAGGCGAAGCCGATGTGGTAAAAAGTTTAATGCTACTGCCCGGAGTTACTTCTGTTGGCGAGGGCGCAGCAGGCTTTAATGTAAGAGGCGGCAGCGTAGGCGAGAACTTAATCCTACAAGATGGCACAGAAATATTTAATCCTTCGCATCTATTTGGTTTTTTCTCTGTATTTAATCCAGACTTGGTAGAAGACCTCACCTTGTATAAAGGAGGAGGCATACAAGCCAATATGGGTGGGCGCCTGTCTTCTGTACTCGATGTAGACTTAAAAGATGGCGATAAGGAAGAGTACCACGGCAGAGGCGGCCTAGGCTCCTTAATGGCTAGGTTTTCCATGGAAGGGCCCATTGTAAAAGAAAAAACCTCTTTTGCTTTTGGGGCAAGGGCCTCTTACTCAGACTGGCTTTTAAATCAATACAACGACATTAACCTGCAAAGAAGCAAAGCCGGGTTTTACGATGGAAATTTAAAAATCTCAACCGACCTTACAGATAAAGACAAGCTTTCAGTAGCAGGATACGTGAGCAGAGACTATTTTCAGTTAGCCAACGATACCTTATTTACTTATGGTACCAGAATGGGCAATGTAGAATGGAGCCATTACTTTTCTGACCGATTTTTTTCGTCTACCAAAGCTTCTGTGGGTCAGTATTTTAGCAATCTAAAAGATGAAAATGGCAACAACCAGTTCGAAATGAAATCAAAGATCAATTACATGTCTGTAGCCCAAGACTTTGTAAACAATTCTTTGTTGAACCACGAAATAAAGTTTGGTACTAAACTAAACCGATACGAGATATACCAAGGCGATTTGGTGCCTTTGGTCGATGCGGTCAATACGGAAACCATTAATATACCCAAAGAGGTAGGCTATGAGTGGGCTTTTTATGTGGCAGATACCTGGAACGTAAACGATAACTTGAGTGTAGACTTAGGCTTGCGCTACTCTCTATTTAATAATGTGGGTCCTGGGGAAGTGTTCGAGTACGAAGAAGGCGTACCTATGAGTGAAAATTCCATTGTCAATACCGTAAATTATGAGGCCGGAGAGACCATAAAAAGCTATGGGGGTTTTGAACCTAGAGCCAGCCTAAGGTACGCATTGGGCGAACAAAGCTCAATAAAGGTGGGCTATAATCGCTTGAGGCAATACATGCATTTAGTCTCCAACACCGCAGCCATTACTCCGGTTGATATTTGGCAAATGAGCAATACCCACATCAGACCCGCTACCAGCGACCAATATACGCTAGGTCTTTTCAGAAATTTTGACAACAACACTTTTGAAGCCTCGGTAGAGCTTTACTACAAAACCACCGATGACATTTTGGACTTTAAGGGCGGTGCCAATCTTTTACTGAATAATACTTTAGAAGCTGATCTCTTACAAGGCGAAGGCAGGGCACGCGGCATAGAATTCTCTTTAAAAAAGAAAGAAGGCAGATACAATGGCTGGATCAGTTATACCTACTCAAGAACCGAAATCAGAGCAGAAAGCCCCTTCCCTCTTGAGAGTGTGAACAATGGCAATTGGTACCCAGCCAACTACGACAAACCGCACAACCTCAGTGTAGTTTTTACTTACAGGTTAACTAAGAGAATTACCTTTAACACCAATTTCTTATACAGCACAGGCCGACCGATCACAGCGCCCACATCTGTTTATAGAATTGGCCCTTATCAGCAATTTCCCAATTATTCAGAAAGAAATCAGTACAGAATTCCAGATTACCACAGGTTAGATGTCTCTTTGACCATAGACAAGGGTTTTTCTAAAAAGAAGAAGATCAAAAGTGAGTGGAATTTCTCTATCTATAACATTTATGCTAGAAAAAATGCATACTCGATCTTCTTTAATGAAACCTCGCAAGCCTATAAATTGGCCATTCTGGGAATCATACCTTCAGTTAGCTATAATTTTATTTTCTAATGAAATATCTAAGAAATTTAGCCTTTTGCATGTTCTTTTTAGGTTTATCAACTTGCGTAGACCCTTACAGATTTGGCTTTGAAGAAAATGTAGACCAAGACTATGTAATTGAAGGCTACCTTACCAACATTCCCGGCGTACACCAAATAAGGGTATCGAGAACTACTTTTATTGGTGAGTTTAATGGAGTAGTAGCCGATTTTATACCCAATGCAGATGTATCAATTGTAGATGATCAAGGAGAGGCCATTCCACTAACCTATGACCGAAATGGCATTTACCTTACAGGGCCTAATGCGGTAGCCATGCCGGGGAGGTCATACAAGGTTAGGGCAGAAATGGCCACAGGCGAAATATTTGAATCCTCCTTTGAAACACTAACCGAGGAACTTGGTATAGACAATGACATTGAATACAGCATAGCCACCAGAGAATCTTTGAATGACAATAATTTTATTGTGGAAGAATCGGGCGTAAAAGTGGTAGCAAATATTGAAAAAACAGCTGTTGATAAATATTACCGGTGGGAAGTAGACCACTATTTTTTAATTGAATCTGATTTGGCGCCTAGTTTCAGGTCCCCACAAGAACAAGAAGGATTGACTGGTACTGAATTGAGATTTTGTTTTATCAAAGATTATCCCTTTCAAGATTTACACCTTTTAAGAGACGTTGCCGATGGGCAGGCATTGGGAAGCAGCTATCAATTTGATCTAGAGTTCATCCCAATAGATAAGCGCTTTGAGTACGAATTTGTGGTAGAAAGTAAAATGTTGGCCATTCCTGAAAAGGACTTTACCTTTTGGTCAAACATACAAGAATTGGCCGAGGGCAACGGGGGTTTGTTCGACGCTGCACCCTTTGCAGTTGTAGGCAATATTAGAGAGGTGTCTGACAATTTAGAAGAAGAAAGAGTGGGTCTAGGTTTTTTTGGTGTGTATAATGCCAGTATAGACCGCGAGTTTATCAACCCTGATGACATCGGCATCTCGGGCGTATTTAACGATTGTTCAGTACCTGCTGCGCCAGGGCCACCAAGGCCGCACCCTTGCAAAGACTGCAGACTGTACGAATATCAAATAAATTATGAAAACAACCCACCAGCATGGTGGAATTACTGATACTATGAAAAAAATTCTATGGCTACTGTTGGTAGTATGTACGGTAGTAGCAAAAGCTCAAAATTACGACGAAGCCACAGCCAACAAACAAGAAGTCTTTTTACAATTTAACCGCACTTTTTATTTGAGTGGCGAAAAACTATGGTTCACGCTATTTAATTATGATAGTGAAACAGGCGCCCTACTTAAGGGAAGAAGATTTATGAGCCTCCAACTTTTAAATAGAAATGGAGAAGAAGTTTTAAGAGAAAGGATCAAGGTACTCGATGGTAGAACGGCAGCTCAAATAGTATTGCCAGCCCAATTAAATACAGACGAATACTTACTACACTTAAACTTGCATAGTGAGGCGGTAGAAGAATACCTTTACCGGAAAAAAATCAAAATATACAATAGAAGCGAAGTATTGCGATTAAGTGAAAATACGCCTATCGATTTTGTTGCCCAAAGCTTTGAGCCTGCAGAGATAGAAATAGGTATAGAGGCCACTCTAGCGCAAAACAACTTCTCACCAAAAGAAAAAATCGAACTGTCTTTATCCCTTAAAAATGCTAAAAGCGCTAGCCTTAGTGTTTTGGTAAAACCCTTAGACCAAAATTCCATAGATGCCATAAACGCTGCTAAAACAGACTATGAAAAGCAAAACTCCCGTAAATCGAACCCTTTAAATTTTAAGGCTGTTCAAGACCATGCTTATTTAATCATGGACTTAAAGGCAAATACTGCACTCAAGCCAGAAGCACGCCCTTTTATTTTTATACCCGAGAGCCATCAGGTAAAAACTTTTTTTAAGATAAAGAATGATACCTACTCTGTAGATTTAACCAATGTACCGGCAGGACTCAAGTCTTTTTACTTTAACCAATTTACCTACAAACCATACATACCACCAAATGCGACTTGGGACTATGAAAAAGAAAAATACAAAGACAATCTAGTACCTTATTTTGAAGGTGAGATGGATTTTTCTTGGCAAGAACCGGAACCTGATTTTGCTTCAGTTTTGACCGATATCATATTCAATAAACCTACCATTACCGAAGAGGTGAAAAAATACGCCCAGCAACAATCTATTTTGGAAGCCATGTATGCTTCTGGCGGGTATGAAGGCTTACCCTTGGCAAAGACGCTCAAAGAACCAGATCCCATGTCGGCACCCACCGTTTTTTATCGCAGAACCGGCGACTTTGAAATGATGGATAATTTCACTGAATTTCTCTTTGAAATTGTAACGGGTATTAGGGCTTGGAATACAGAAAAACGTAAAGAGGTTCGGGTGATGTTTGGCGGCGAAG
>Ga0207419_1001856_pt1 | contig 14916 bp, 5 predicted proteins | sample ElkSloMetagenome_4_FD_184723 | JGI IMG/M metagenome (GOLD analysis project Ga0207419, IMG submission 184723) | Hot spring microbial communities from Elkhorn Slough, Monterey Bay, USA - MD2A (version 2) | ecosystem: Environmental > Aquatic > Marine > Intertidal zone > Estuary: Microbial mat ...
CAACTGGAACTAATGGATGATGATGAGCTGGATTTGGAATATAGTAAGGCTGAGTCTCTTTACGATAAGTATGCAAAGGAAGCCTTTGACCTTATGAATAAGAAGAATCACGATTATGGCGAAGCCTGGCGTGATATGCGTATTTCATCGCTGACGGATCTGATTTTAATGAAACTTTTAAGAGTAAAGCAAATTGAAGATAATAGCGGGCAAACGCTTATTTCAGAAGGAATCGATGCCAATTATTACGATATGATAAACTACGCAATCTTCGCACTTATTCTTTTATCTGAACAAGAAGAACAGAACAAATGAAAAAAGCTAGAGTCTTAGGAGTTGTATTATTGATAATCGTTGTGTTCATGACGATTCTGGGTATCGCAAAACCCGGAGTAGTAGACGAGTTTAACATCTATTGGATGGCAGTGGTGGCTGGATTAATACCAGCATTATTATTGATAGGACAAAGGGAAGAAGCCGCTATCAAGTTTTCAAGAATAATAATAGGTTCCGTTTTTATTGTTTCGGGTTTAATTAAGGCCAATGATACCGTAGGATTTGGAATTAAGCTGGAAGAGTATTTCGATGAAAATGCCCTGGGATCATTCTGGGCTATTTTTCATCCTGTATCACTACCGATCGCCTTCTTCGTATCGGGAATTGAAGTGCTGCTCGGATTAGCACTTTTATTTGGTGCTCGTGCAAAACTGGTTTCGATAGTTCTACTTGGAATGACGATTTTCTTTGGCTGGCTAACTTATTTTACGGCCAGTTGCAATGAATCTCAAATGGCAGCTATTACCGCAGGAGAAGCCTTTGATAAGGTTTGTGTAACGGATTGTGGATGCTTTGGAGATGCGCTGCGCGGATCAGTCGGCAGATCTCTTACACCATGGGAGTCATTTTACAAGGATTTGGGCCTTTTTCTTCTGACTATTGTTGTGGTTGTCTACAGTGCTCGCATTAAGGTAAGCTCTATAAAAGATAGTCTGATTATATTGCCGGCTTCTGTCCTAATCACTGTTCTCTTCGGCGGTTGGCTTTTTGGCTGGATGTTGCCCACATATTTTCTGATCGTTTCGTCTCTGGTGTTTTTTATTCTTAGACAGACAAGCTTGGAAGGACTAAAAATGGAATGGACTCTGGCGCTTGTATTAGCTATTATGACCTATGGTTTTGCCTACTACACATACAGTCATCTTCCCGTGATAGACTACCGTCCATATGCCGAAGGAGAAAATATTAAAGATCAAATGAAATCGGCTGAAGAACTCGGTCTTGAGCCTACAGAATACGCCAATATATACAAACTTCAGAATTCTGAAACGGGCGAGGAAATGACGATTAACTCTAAAGAATACCTGGAAAAGGAGATTTGGAAGAACAAAGCCTGGAGCATTGAATATACAAGTCCGGAACCTATCGTTATATCACGCGGTTATGAAGCTCCAATAGCCTCATTTAATGTTATGAATGAAGAGAATTCAGACATAGGTGAAGATTTGCTAAACGATCCTAATTTCAGCTTTATGGTGGTTGCTTATGATGTAACAAAAGCCGAAGGTGGGGAAGTAGCACAAAAACTAAAAGAATTAGGTGAAGAAGCGGAGAAAAACAATTATCATTTTTACGCAATTACATCTTCACCTTACGACTTGTACGAAGATTATAGACATGAGAATCAGCTGGCATTTCCGTTTTATACGGCCGATGAGATATTCTTAAAAACAATTATTCGATCAAATCCAGGTCTACTACTTTTAAAGAATGGCGAGATTTTGGCCAAATGGCATGCAAATGACATTCCGGTATCTCTAGAATCAATTGAAGAAATGAACTAGTTTATCTGTGCTTAAATTCGTCATAAAGCGACTCTTATATGGCATCCTGGTTCTCTGGGGGGTAGTAACGCTAGTCTTTTCTATTTTCAGCATAAATCCCGGCGATCCGGCCAAGATGCTTCTCGGTCAGCGTGTTGATGAAGAATCGCTGGCAGCAGTTAATAGAGAGCTGGGGCTTGATTTACCCTGGCATAAACAGTATTTGCTTTACTTAAACGATCTTAGCCCGATATCTTTTCACAGCCAGGACAAAAATAGCCGTGCTTACTTCGTCAAAGACAAATACAATGGAGTTGAGCTCCTGAGTGTTGGAGAAAAGACACTCGTGCTCAAACAGCCTTATCTCCGAAGATCTTTTCAGTCTCGAAAACCCGTTTCTGAAATCATTGGTGAAGCCATGCCGGGAACCATCATCCTGGCTCTCTTTTCTATTGGTTTTGCCGTTTTGTTTGGAGTTGTATTCGGGGTAATCGCTGCGGTTAAAAAGGGAACTTCATTAGACGACGGCCTTATTTTTTCGGCCGTTCTGGGAATGTCTACGCCTTCATTTTTTTCGGCCATTATTATTTCATGGCTCGGAGGCTATGTTTGGGCGGATCAAATCAAGATTCCGGCAATACTGGTGGTTTTTGGCCTTCTCGGGTTTCTTATTTCTCTGGGAATTAGAAAAAAGATTTCCTTAAAAAGGTCTTTGTCCTTTACTTTTAAAGGGCTGGGCATGGGTTTGCTCATTCTGGCAATAGAGTTCTTTACCCGCAACACTTTAAACTTTGGGTTCATACCTGATTCATTTACATTAAACTTACCCGGAACGGGCCTGAATATGACCGGCTCACTATATTCGGTTGATGTATTTGAAGGGGAGTACTTGTCCTTGCAAAATCTAATTCTGCCCATGATCACTTTAGGAATCCGCCCATTGGCCGTGGTTATACAGCTTACCCGAAATGCTATGCTAGATGTTGTTTCGCAAGATTACATCAGAACGGCAAAGGCAAAAGGTCTATCCAGAAATGTGGTCTTGTTTAAACACGCTTTGAGAAATGCGTTGAATCCTGTTGTGACCGCTGTTTCAGGATGGTTCGCTTCAATGCTGGCAGGAGCAGTTTTTATTGAGTTTATTTTCAATTGGAAAGGTTTGGGACTAAGGGTCTTCCAATCTTTGCAGAATGACGATTATCCAGTTATTATGGGCTCTGTTTTGGTAATAGCTGCCATATTTGTTTTAATAAATATCCTGGTTGATATAATATACGGAATCATAGACCCCAGGGTCAGAATAACATAATACAATGAGAAAGCCTTTAGTAGCAGGAAACTGGAAGATGAATAAAGACCAGAATTCCGCAAGCCAACTGTTTAATGAATTATTAGAAGCTGAAAGTAGAATCGGAAATGTAGAAGTAATGATCGCCCCGCCAGCGCTCTACCTTTCTCAGTTTGCCGAAAAAAGCCAGGCGAAAGTGGGGCTTGGTGCCCAGGATGTTAGCTCGCACGAAGAAGACGGAGCTTTTACGGGAGAATTTTCTGCGAGTATGCTGAATTCGGCTGGAGTGAAATATGCCATTATTGCACACAGTGAGCGAAGAAAGTTTCACAGTGAAAATGATGAGCTGGCCAATCAAAAAATTAAAGCTTGCATCAATGCTTCATTGGTTCCGGTTTATTGCTGCGGTGAAACTCTGGACGAAAGAGAGTCAGGAAAGCACGTTGAAGTGGTAAAGGGTCAGGTTAAACGAGCCTTGAGCCATATTTCTGAGTCAGAACTAGATAGTCTTGTGGTTGCCTACGAGCCCGTTTGGGCCATCGGAACAGGTAAAACGGCTTCTTCGGAGCAGGCCCAGGAAATGCATGCCGAAATAAGGAATACTTTGCGCGAAATGTTCTCTGAAAATTTTGCTCAGCAAACCAGAATATTGTACGGGGGATCCTGTAAACCTTCTAATGCTGAGTCACTCTTTTCTCAAAAAGATGTAGATGGCGGATTAATTGGTGGAGCTTCGCTCAACTCAGAAGACTTTCTTGCCATTATTCAGGCAGCTCAATGAATTACCTGAAGTATAGGTTTGAACTGCATAAATCAGGTGTATCAGGAGATGTACTCATTGCTTATTTGAGTGAATTCAATTTTGAATCGTTTGTTCAAAATTCGGATTTTGTAGAAGCATATATCCCTGAAAATGAAAGTTTAAACGAAGGTCATTTGAATAGGCTTTTGAAGGATTTTGATGAAGAATTAGACTATCAAAAAGAACTGATCAAAGACCAGAACTGGAATGCTCAGTGGGAGTCTGATTACCCGGTAGTAATCGTTGATGATAGATTAATTGTAAGGGCTCCTTTTCATGAGAAATTCAGCGGAGAATACGAATTTGATATTCAAATTCAACCCAAAATGTCCTTTGGCACGGGGCACCATGAAACAACGTTTTTGATGCTTCAGAATTTACTGAAAGCAGATGTGGAGGGTAAGGAGGTATTAGACATGGGTAGCGGAACCGGTGTCTTAGCCATTGCCGCCTTTCTTTTGGGTGCAGGCTCAGTCCTGGCTATAGATATTGAGCAGTGGGCATATGAAAACACACTTGAGAATATTGATTTAAATAGTGCCCAGGTAGATGTGAATAAAGGAGACGTTAACACAATAAAGGGCCTGTCTTTTGATCTTATCTTGGCCAATATCAATAAAAATGTTTTGCTCTCAGACATGAAAAGCTATGTCGAGGCGTTGAAAAATGGTGGATCGCTATACTTGAGTGGTTTTTTTGGCACAGATGTGGATGATCTTCAGGTTAAGGCTGAACAGCTTGGCCTTACTATCATCTCGGTAAACCAAAAATTGAACTGGGCGGCAATGCATTTAACAAAACTCTACTAAATGAACTACAGGCTCTTATTGATCCTGCTATTTGTAACATCTTCAATAGTACTTAAGTCTCAGTCTATTAGAGAGTTTACTCACGAGAAGCAAGCTTTTTTTGATGAGTTGAGTGATTTGATGATAGATGCCGATAAGAAGGAAGGAAAACCTTTGATGGAAGAAACATTTGGTCCGTTCTGGTTGAATAGCAGCTTTTACGATGAAGATCAAATGGAAAAAATTTACCGGGTGGGTGATGCGCTTTTGAAGAAAAGATTGAGACCTTTTCCGTTTTTTAAGTCTTTCATTATCAGTATTATGTCCTTTCCGGGCTCACCACAGGAAGGCGAAGGATTTAACACATGGGTTGAAACCATTGAAAGCCTTCAGCGTGGTAGTAAAAAAGGTCTGGAAGAATACATTACCGCCACTGAACTGCTTTTTAAAAGCAGTACCTTCTATCAATCGGGTTCTACAACATGGAAAGGTAATAACGCGGGTTGGCAGTTTGCACTGGACGGTAAAGACCCTATCATCGTCTTTCCCAATACGGACCTTATTTGTTTGGCCAAGGGAGATAGCTCTGTTATTTATGCAACATCTGGCAGATATAATCTTCGCACAGAAAAGTTTTCTGGTAATGAAGGAAAAATTACCTGGGAGCGCGCGGGTCTTGACCCCAATGAAACTTACGCGGTGGTGCAGGGTGAATACGAAATTAGTGCGCGCTCTTCCAGTTTCAGACTAGATTCCGTACAATTCTTTAATAGTTTTTTTCAGTATCCCTTGATAGGGCAATTGGAAGAGAATATTCTGGCAAATGTAAGTCCGGAAGATGCGAGGTACCCACAGTTTTCATCCTACGAAAAACGACTCTCTATAGATAATATAGTCGATAAGGTTGATTACAACGGTGGGTTTAGAATGGAAGGAGCCAATTTGCAAGGTTACGGATCACTGGAAGAACCCGCTATCTTGACCTTCAAACGCGATAACCTTCCACAGCTTATTGCCTATTCTCAATTTTACACCATTAAACCAGATAGAGTGTCGTCTTCAGATGCGAAGGTGGTTATTGTATTAAACAATGACAGCATTATTCATCCCAGTCTTAAGCTGCGCTTTATCAATGAGTCAAGAACTCTTAGCCTGGTAAGAACGGACGAAGGGCTATCAAAGTCGCCTTTTTACAATTCCTACCACAAGGTGGATATGTATTTTGAAGCTTTTTACTGGAATATTGACGACCCGATAATGCGTATGGGGAATCTTTTTGGTAGCTCTGAAACCAGGGCAGCTTTTGAGTCGGCAAACTTTTTCAAAGAAAAGCGTTACTACTCCTTACAGGGAATGGATAAAATAAACCCCCTCTATGGAATTAGACAGTATGCCAGGCGCGTTAACTCTGAATTTCTAGATGCGGAAAGTTTAGCGGCGCATATGGGATATAGATTGGAAGTATACGTCCCGGTATTGGTAGATCTGACCAACAAAGGATTCATTAGTTATGACATTCCAAACCAGACTGTTGAAATTCGTCAGAAACTATATGATTACATCTCGGCAGCTGCAGGGAATATTGACTACGATGTAATCATCTTTAATTCTGATGTTGATCAGGGTAATAATGCAGAATTGAATTTGGTAAACCTTGATCTGGTCTTGCGCGGAGTTGATCAAATACTGCTTTCAGATTCCCAAAATGTGGTTATCTACCCGGAAAACGGAGAAGTATTCCTTCGAAAGAACCGCGATTTTAACTTCGGTGGTGTTATCCAGTCTGGTAGATTTGAGTTCTTTGGGCCCGAATACAACTTTAAGTACGATAAATTTCAGATTGATTTGGTTCAGGTTGATTCTTGCCGAATATTTGTTGAAGACTTCAGGCCGGAATACTCCAGATTGAGAAGAGTGAGAAATGTAATTGAAGGAATTGGGGGTACCCTCCAAATTGACAACCCATTTAACAAGTCTGGTGTTCAGGAAGAATTTACGGAGTATCCTATTCTAACCAGTGATAAGGAATCATTTGTCTACTACAATAATTCAGATATTCAGGGAGGGGTGTATACAAAGGATAAGATGTATTTTGAGCTTGAACCTTTCGTGTTGGATAGTCTTGATAATTTTGCCACCGAACAGGTTGCATTTGATGGTACTTTAGTCTCTGGTGGTATTTTACCCGATTTGAATGAGCAACTTAAAATTCAAGAAGACTACTCACTTGGATTTATTCGCGAAACTCCAACTGAAGGTTTGCCACTATATGGTGACAGAGCTGTTTTCAAGAATGAAGTCATTTTAAATTACAGTGGTTTACAAGGAAATGGAGATCTGGAATATCTCACTTCGACGTCTAATTCAGAGCAGTTCACATTCTTTCCCGATAGTACGCGGGGTATTACCAATTCTTTCGTGAATACAGCGCAGAATGGCCCGCCCGAAATCCCCGAGGCCAATGCCGGAGCTGTTGATGTTTCCTATTATCCCGTACTGGATAAATTGTCTGCTGCCGTAATTGACTCATCAATTAATATGTTTGAAGGACAGGCAGAAGCTAAAGTTGGAAGAATTGATCTACAGCCTGGTGGAATGACCGGTGACGGTATCTTAGAATTCGCAGGTGCAGAGCTTGAATCAGATTCTATTGAATTCAATCTGAATACTTTCAAAGCAGATACGGCTGACTTTAGGCTGCTCTCTTTGCAAGAAGCTAATCTGGCTTTCAAAACAGATAATGTGAACGCTTTTATTGATTTCAATGAACGGATAGGTAATTTTAAATCGAATGGCGACGAAACCAAGGTAGAGTTTCCTGTAAACGAGTATATCTGTTTCATGGATGAATTCAAGTGGTTCATGGATAAGAACGACATATCACTTGAAACATCCCGTCAAATGGCTACTGATTTCGTAATTGATACAGAGCTAGACATGACCAGATCTAATTTCTTTAGTGTCAACGAAGATCAAGACTCTTTGAACTTCATGTCGCCTAAAGCCATTTATGATTTGGATAACTATACTATAAATGCTTCTCAAATTCCATGGATTCGCGTAGCCGATGCTAAGATTACACCGGATAGCGGTAAGGTTGTCATTCGCAAGAAGGCAAAAATGGACCCGCTATACGATGCTACGATTCTAGCGAATTATGTAACTCAATATCACACAATAAATGACGCCACAGTTAGCATTCTATCTAGGCTTGATTATGTAGGTTCAGGTACTTACACCTATATAGATGAGAATAAACAACCGAATATTATCAACCTGGAAACTATTGGGGTTGACACTTCTCTTCAAACGGTTGCCACCGGCCAAATAATTGAAGACGAAGGCTTTATGTTGAGTCCGCATTTTGAGTACCAAGGCAGACTGGAAGTTCGCGCCAACGATAAATTTCTAACCTTTGATGGCTCAACCAGAATTATTCATTCCTGCGATCGGTTGGAGAGAAATTGGATGACTTTCAAATCAACCATTAATCCGGAAGACGTTCAGATTCCTGTGGATACTCTTCTTGTTGATGATCGCGGAAATGAAGTTGACGTTGGTTTAAAACTCGTTCAAGATCCCTACGAAATCTATGGAACATTTCTTTCTGCCAGTCGCGATGAATCAGATCAATCGGTAATAACTTCCAGGGGAGTACTTAGATTCAATAAGAATGCTCAGGTATATGAAGTTGCTGCAACAGACAAGCTTTTGCAGAATGCTCTTCCCGGTAATTACGTCTCTCTAAATAAATCAAGCTGCCAATTAAACGGTCAGGGCCAATTAAGCTTAGTAGACGATTTTGGTCAATTTAATATGATTACAATCGGAAATTTGCAATACGACCCAGCCAACGAAAAGGTAGAGATAGATGCCAGCCTGGCCTTAAACTTTCCTTTTAGTGATCAGGCAATGGGAAAAATGATTGAATATTTAAATGCTCAGCCAAGTCTGAAACCTCTTGAATTCCAGAAATCTAATTACGAGTATTCAATAAAGGAACTCATGGGCCTGGAAGCCAGCGATAAGGTAATTTCAGAACTAAATCTAAGCGGTCAGATTAAGAAGCTCCCTGACGAAATCAATAAAACCATCTTTATATCTGACATAAAGATGACTTGGGATCCTATCCTTGAGTCATTCATTTCACAAGGGCAAATCGGTATAGCCAGCTTTGGTAAAGAGCAATTCTTCAGAAAGATACCGGGTAAAGTGATAGTTGAAAAGAAAAGAAGTGGCGACATCATGCACATCTATTTTGAAATAGACGATGCAAACTGGTACTACTTTACCTATAAACGTGGATTAATGCAATGCTACGCATCTGATAAGGCCTTCAATGGAATCGTGATGGAAGAAAAAGAAGACAAAAGAAAAAGTCCTGGAAAGAAAAAGGAAGATGATTATATGTATATGTTAGGATCAAAATCAAAACGCAATATTTTTCTCGATACTTTCATGTTTTAAATTACCGGGAACTTTTGGTTTCTTAGCGTAACATTATCAACGGCTTAATCGTAGATAATGAACCCTTTAAGCTATAATTTGACACGTCGGTTTAGATACTATCTGTATTTATTCACGTTCTGTCTGGCATCTACTGTATCAGTCCAGGCCCAGTTCAGTGAAGAAGACCTTGAGAAACAGGCAAATGAACTTTTTGAATCTGGGAAGTTCGGAGAAGCTATGCCACTATATTCTCAGCTGCTGAGTCTTGATCCCACAAACCCCACACACAATTATAAATACGGTGCGACGGCCCTTTACGGTGATTCTGATAAAAAAGAAGAAGCTGTAAAATACTTGAATTTCGCTACTAAGAAGGGAGGAGTAGATAATAAGGCCTGGTTTTTCCTGGGGCGAGCTTATCACTTAAATTATCAATTTGCTGATGCTGTTCGCGCTTATGATACTTTCAAAGAAAAAGGATCTTCACGAGACATTGAAGAGCTAGAACTCGAAAGACATCTTGAATCTGCCAGAAATGGCCTGAACCTACTTTCAAAAATAAAAGACGTCAAGGTTCTTGATAAGAAATTAACCGCATATGAATCCTTTTTCAGAGTTTATGAGCTAGGCGAAATTGGAGGGAAAATATTGGTTACTCCCGATGAGTTACTTTCTTCACTTGACAAGAAAAACAATCATAAATCGCTAATTCACTTTCGGGGAACTGGTACTACAGTCTATTTTTCAAGTTATGGAAAAGACGGTAAATCCGGATTAGATATTTACAAAGCTCAGGTTCTTCCTGGAGGACAGTTTTCAGACCCCGTAAAATTGAGCGGTTTCGTGAACTCTGAATACGATGAAGATTATCCCTTCATGCATCCTGACGGCAAGAGTTTTTACTTCTCATCTACAGGCCACTCTAGTATGGGTGGTTTTGATATTTTTAAATCTACCTATGACGAAGGAATGGATACATTCTCCGAGCCTGAAAACTTGGATTTTGCAGTAAATACTCCTGACGATGAGCTGTTTTACATAGCAGATACGGCTAAGAAGGTAGCGAACTTTGCATCGGCCAGAAGCAGCAAGCAAGGAGAACTTTACGTGTACAAAGTACTCGTGCAGAGCAACCCAGTTGAATTAACGCTGGTAAAAGGATCTTTTGTCAATCGCGTAAATAGCAGTCAAAAACTGGCTAAAATCGCTGTGATTGACGCAGCGACAAATGAAAAAGTTAGTGAACAATACACGGATCCCAACAATGGCGATTACGTGGTGAGTGTGCCTAAAAGCGGCAGATATAAATTTGTTGTAGAAGTTCAGAATAGCGATAAAGTTCATGCGGGAATGGTTGATATTCCTAAAAGTGCGGGTGTGAAAGCATATCTGCAAGAAATGGAACTGATCCTTTCTGCTGGGGTAGAAAAGCTATTAATCAACAATAAATTTGACGAAACCTTTGAAGGTGATGTGTTGGCTTTGGCCAAAGATTTACTTAGAAAACAGGCTGAGTTAGATGTAAACTTTGATCCAAAAGAAGAGCCAGAAGTAGACCCAGAGCCAGAACCTGAACAAGATTTTGCTTTGGCTTATAAAGCAGCTGGATTCCCGGCAGGAATGACTAACGATAAGGTTTTAGAAGCTGCCAACAACAGAGTATCTGAATTTGAAAAGGCTTTAGATGATAACGAAACACTAAAGGCCAAGTCAATAGATGCGTTTTTGAAATTTACTTCTGAAGCAAATGTAAAGCTTACAGAAGCAGAAGATATGATCCAGAGAGCCGAACAGGTTTCTGGCGATGAAAAGGCAAAAATGATGTTTTCAGCTGCGATTTTGAAAATGCAGTCAATGCAGCTCTTGAAAAAGGCTCAGAGTGCTGAGGAGCTTGAGAGCGAAATAGAATCTGCCAACGAGGAAATAAAAGAAAACCTAAACCTTGTTTCAAATCACGCGCAGAGTTTAGAAGAAGCAATTGAAGCGAAAAACTTTGAGCAGGCATTAGGTATAATGCAAAAAGAGAATTCTGCTCAGAAAGGGGAGATTGAATCTTTTAATTATGTAGATGTAGAAGGCCTACTCCTTCAGTCTAGCCTGGATGCTAAAGAACGTTCTGTAAACCTAATGAATAGTTCAGCTGATTTGAGAGAGGAAGCAGATGATTTGAATGCAAAGTTAGTTACTAGAAAAAGGCAATTAGAAAATGCCAGGGGCAAGGACGCAAAACAACTGGAAGAGGAAGTAGAAAGATTGAAGATCGAAATCAAGGATTTGGAAGATACCATCGATTCGTCTTTTGACCGCGCTAGCAAAAGTCAGGAAATGGCCGACAGTGAAGAGCGTCAATACAATCTATACACGAATTTTACTGAAGAGGAAGTAGAGCTCTCGGCAGAAGAAGAAAAAAGTCTATTAAATACAGAAATAAGCAGTTCCGAACTCGATTCCTATTCTGATCGTCTCTCAAACCTGCAGATAGATGAAGAATTGGTTTCTCAGTACACAGAAAATAATCCGCAGGCATTCAATGATTTCGATCCGGATATCAGAAGGCTCGTAGCCTCGACCTATCTTTCCGAGCAGTCACAGTCTCCGGAAGGCAATCTGGAATTAATTGCCCAGAACGAAACCAATTCTTCTCAAAACGAAGATGCAGAAAATCCGAGTGCAACAGCCGGAGCAGGCGAAAGATCAGAAGACAAGACTGAAAATAAAGTTATTCAAGACAGCAAAGAGCCAGGTTCTCCCGACTTAAATGATAGTAATGACAGCTCAGTTGAAAATGCTGCAACCGCAGCTGCCAGCAACGAAGAATTACTCTCTACTGAAGAGAATGATGAAGGCCTGACCATTGAGAATTCTGCAGATCAAAATACGAATGAACTTACTGACTCTGCGAACTCAAATCCATCCGCTCAAATTGAAGCTGAAAAAATTAAAATCAAAGCCGCTCAGGATTGGTTAACCATCATTGATTCATCCATCGCTGATTTAGAGCAAGGAGTGGGAGGGGAAGATGGTGAAGATGTTCAGGAACAATTGGCAGAATATAGAGAACTCAGAAGTCTCAAAATTTCTGAAATAGAGAATAGCCAGGAAATCATAGCAGAGCTTTCTACAGAAATAGAAACAGTAAAAGGCTACAGTGAAGCAGCTATAAATGCTCAAGAAGATTTAGATGCACTCTCAAATGCTCAATTGGCAAGCCTGGAATCAAAAATAGTTAATGCTTCTTCCGAGGTTGATTATGTAAAAGATATTAGCAAAGTTGACCCTAACTATATTCCAGAACTCACTGCTGCCGAGCTATCGGGTTTGAGCACTCCGGAAATTGCAGAAAAAAGAATAGAAATCAATAAAGAGCTGCTGGTATCACTAGACGAGCTTATAAAAAATGAAGGAGCTACAGAACTTTCAGACGAGAGATTAAGAGAGTTAAGAAGTATAAAACTTCTAGAGATTCAGCAGGACGAGCAAATATTGATCGGAGCTCAGGAATATCAGGCCCGAACGGTAGAAGCCAGAGAATACAGTGATTTGATTTCAGAAACGGAAGAGATAACGGATACGGGTAAGGCAGATTTAAGTGCACTAAGTCCTAAAATGCAAGAAGATCTAAGCACTGAATTTAGCCGCACTCTCGTTATGGAGTCATACGCTTCTGATATGGCTGCTTTTGAAAATGCTGAAGAGGATAGCTCAAGCTTAAGCGAGCAAATCAAATTGAATAAGAGCTATTTGCAAAATCTTCAGAATGAGATTAATTTTTACTCCCAGACCATAAACACACAGGGTGAGAATGTTCCTGCTGAACTGCAAAAACGCTACGGAGAGCTACTCGCAGATAGATCTAAGATCGCAGATGAAATTCAAGATGATCAGGAATTGCTTGCGAATATAAAGAGCAAGCCTTCCACAGAACTTGCAGTTGAAGAAACGAATGAAAATAATCCTTCTACTCTTCCTGAGGCGAGCACCTATTCTGAGCAGCTAGATAAATCATATCAAAGGCAGCTTGAAGAAATCAAAAGTCTTGAGCTTTCTGATGGCGAGGAGCTGAAGGCATTGGCTAAAATCCGATTTGAACAAGCAGAATACGCCGATAGCCTGGTTGTGGCCTATATTGACGAACTTGATAAGTCTGAGTCTCCAGCAGAAAAGGATCAAATTCAACAGCTTATTCAGAAATTAGATGCGATTTCTGCTGATAAAAGGCAGGAAGCTGACAGGCTCATGTATGAATCTGATGCTTTGGCCACCGCAACTAATGACAAGACTATTACCGAAACAGATGATGCGCAAAGGAAAGAGATTCCAACAATTAAGAATGTTGAAACTGCAACGGACATAGATTTTCGTAAACTGACATACAAATCTCTAAATGCAAACATAGCCTACAGCAAACTTGAAGACAGGGTGGACTCGTTGAATCTTAAAAAGCAAGAGCTTCAGCAATTGGTTAATGATTACAATTCAGCGGACGAGGAACCTTTAAAAAGAGAATTGCTGGTAGAAATTGAGAACAAAGAATTGGAAGTTCAGGCACTAGAAGTTCCTATAATTAGAGAGATATCTGAATCTAATGCCGCCGAAATAGCATACTATCAAAAAGCCAACGACCGGATACTCAGATCTATTGAATCTAATTACGCGCAGAAAGCCGATCTGGCGGAATACAGCGAAAGAGCATCAGAAATTTCAGAAATGCTCGCAAGAAACGAGACTGAAAGAAACCAAAATAAGAAACCTGAAAATGAATATTTATCGGATCAACTATCGTTAATTTCTTCTTTATCTGACTTAAATGCGGATATGGATGCATATATTTCATCTCAAGCAGCGGAAGATGAGAATGTTGCACTTGAGCTTTCAGAAGGAGAAGATTCTCCGTACGAGTTATTGCTTAATAATCCAGAAAATTATAAGCCGGAAGAAGGTAGTAAGTATTTAACGCCCGTATTTAAGCAAGTTGAATCTTCGCTTTCAAATGAGAGAAAAGAAGAGCTCGCCAAAGCTGCACCGATTCTAAGCACTGATCTTGGGTTTGTTGGTGAAAAATCTCCTGAGAATGAAAAACAAATCATCTCAATATCTACCAATGTTGATGAAAAAGGCTTTGAATTACTAAAAGCCAGTCCTAAGAAATTGAGTTATGTATTGAATGCTGTAAAAGCAGATAGTCTCAGAACATTAGAAGTTGAGAGCGCACAACTCGTCTCTAGTCGAAGTCAGGCAGCTAAAGAGAAGTATACAGAAGCATCGCGTCTCCGAAATATGGTTGTCCATCAAAACAGCGAAAAGGAAAAGGAATTAGTTAGGAAACGAGCGGAAAATCTTGAAGGAGAAGCCGAGTTTGATTTGGAAATGGCATCTGTTGCAGCCGTATCAGCGGAAGCTATTCGCATTGAAAGAATAGTAAAGGAAGAACAGTTGGCATCATCGGCAACAGACCTTTCCAGTTCTGAGCTGAATGAGTTGAATGCACTGCTCAGAAAAGAAACATACACCATTATTCCTAACGTAGATTTGGGTAGACAAGAAACCGCTTCAAATGAAAATATTAATTCACCTGAAGAAATCACTGCTTCTCCTGATAAAACGAAATCATCTGATGAAACGGGCGTGGCCAAGCCTACTGCTCAGTATTCTAAGGACGAATTGAACTTGTTTAACAGAACAGGTAATTGGTTGGATGTTGTTGAAATAATTGCTGAGAAAGACGATTTTTCAGATGTAGAAGAATCTTTGTTTATAGAGTCAGAAGAA
>Ga0207419_1001857_pt1 | contig 14914 bp, 12 predicted proteins | sample ElkSloMetagenome_4_FD_184723 | JGI IMG/M metagenome (GOLD analysis project Ga0207419, IMG submission 184723) | Hot spring microbial communities from Elkhorn Slough, Monterey Bay, USA - MD2A (version 2) | ecosystem: Environmental > Aquatic > Marine > Intertidal zone > Estuary: Microbial mat ...
ATAGCTCTTATTTCGTCATCGGCAATTGCCTTGAGAATTTCATCCCTTTTTCCGTTTTCCCATTTCTCAGTCTTAACGTAAATGTCAAAGTACATTTCGTCTTCATATTCTTCTGGTCTTTCTTTTTGTAAATCAATTCTCAAGACCTTTTGAAATTCTCCGAAGTCAGTTAGTTCTTTATAATTGTCATTGGTTGAGTCCCATCTATAAAGTCCGAATGAAATAGCAACTTCTGATTCTTCTCCAATCAGGTCGTTAATCAATTGGTTTTGTCGGTCAAGTATGATTTTATATTCGTCTTCAGTTTCAGCGTATCTTTTTGATTCAGGAAGACTATGAATTCTGAACCACCTTTCGTGATATACCAATTTCAATTCGTGATTGATTGGCAACGATTCAGGATATTCCTTATTCCAATAGTCTATGAATTCGCTTTCTGTCATTTTTTTAATGTGCTACAACGGTCTCGGCTAAGAAACGTAGGGCTTTCGAAGCGATTCATTGTCCACCGAAACCGAAGTTTGCTAAATGAACGAACCTTTCTGAAAGCCTTATCTGCCCTATGTTTTCTTAGCCATTGTTGGCGGTATGTGCTTTATTTTTTCCTTTTTAATTTCTTCTTTTTTAAATACTTTTCAATCTCCTTAATTTCTTGCTCGTCATATTCTCTTGTCCGCGTACAAATATTTGTATTGAAAGCACTTTTCTTGTCAATGTATACTTCTCCATTGTATCTGTCCGCTGTTTTTAAATGTCCTGCGTAGACGATATATTTTTGTCCGATTTGAAAATTGAAACCACAGTCTCCGCCACTACTACCTGTGAAAATAAAAGCAGTGTCGCTAAACTGTCGCCCTTTGTAAATTGTCTCTACAACCATGGTATATTTCATTCTAACCCTGTAAATTGTCTTGTTAGGGCTTAAGGTGTCATAAATCTTAATTTCTTCGCTTTCAGCAATTGTCCCAACGAAAACAGCGTCCTTATTTTTTATTTCATCCTTTACTTTACTTTCTCCAATACAAGTGCAAGCCTTGGTCTCAAAGTTTAGAAGCACAATGGTCAAGATTGTCAATATGTATGTTATTGTTTTCATTGCATTACCGCCAACTTGTTTCTATCCCAACTAAAAGTTAGTATAACCATACAATTGGGTATGTTATCCTAACAATTACATGAGGTTTAGAAAAAGCCATTGATTTTGGTTTTTAATGATTCTCTAATCTAAGCCTTTTTCAGCCTCCTTCATAATCCGATCCAATGGGTTTTCCACAGAATTAATGTCTTGCTCGTTCAGGTGAATGTAGATTTGGGTGGTCTTTGTACTCGAATGACCTAAGATCTCTTTCAGCAAATACACGCTTCCGCCATTGCTGATGATATGCGTGGCAAAACTATGCCGCAAGGTATGGGCAGTGGCATGTTTTTTTATCCCTGCACTTTCGCTGGCGCGCTTAATGATCTTATTGATGGATGTGGCACTATAAGGCCCGCCATGCTGTCCTTCTATCACAAACTCCTTGGGTTGATAACGTTTGAGGTATCGTAAATACAATGCCTTCAGACTTTTAGGAAAGGGAACCAAACGGTCTTTTCTTCCTTTGCCGCGTTTGATATGAACCACAAAACGATCCAGATCAATATCCCGCTGTTGAAGACGGGTGGCATCACCAACCCGAAGTCCGCAACCGTAGATCAACTTTAAAGCGAATTCATGCTTCAGATTGTTGGTGCATTCAAACAGTTCCATTACCTCTTCCTTAGAAAGTACCTCCGGTAACTTTTTGCTTCTGCGTACCAAGGGAACCTCAGAAAATTCGCGATTTTCACCATGAACGTATTGATAGAAAAGCTTTAAAGCGCCAATCAATTGCCGCTGGTAGACTTCTGAATAGCCGCTTGGCAATACCACATCGTGCATGTAATTCACCAAATCATCATCGGTGAGCTGTTCACTTTTTTGATGTTTGTAATAGGTGAAGTACCGCTTCAGAATGCTTAAGTAGGTCTTAAAAGTGCTGCTGCTATATCGTTTGGCGCGCATTTTTCGCATGTACACGTCCAATTCATGCTCGCTTTCCTTCGTGAGGTTTACTTCGTAATGATATTTCTGATTTACGATCTTTTCCACTTGCCGCTTTTTAAGTCGGCTGATGTCTACCCAGGCTTCCCCGCGAAAAGCGTGAAGGATCAGCTTGAGATTTTCTTGATTGTGATCCAAATACCAAACCCTTAAATGCTTTCCCCAGTGGGCGCCGATCCGCTGGCAGATCTCTGTGAGCTTTTTGTCATAGCTGAATTCTAGGCCAATATATTGTTTGCCCTTATGGGTGAGTGAATGGGCGAATATGCGCTTCTCGTTTGCCCTCCATCCGTGTTTTTCTTCCATCTGTGTTCAAATTCCATTTAAGTTACCACAGTTATTTGAACCCCACAAGCGCTCTTCGAGGCTTTCCATGAGCAGGTCTTGCCCCTTTTGGCGAGGTCCGTTCATCCAATATCTATTGATAGAGATGGTTTTTCGCTTTATTTTTATCAGCTGATTGATCGGCTTTTCGATCTTAACGGCTTACATCCCAAAGACACATGCAACGAAAATTAGTCATCCCTTTTTGATCGCGCTTTTCTTCTCAACTGCCCTAAACGCTCAAAAAAATTCCTCCAAAGCGTCTAATTCGTATTGGCTTAAATCGAACCAACTTAGCGGACTCAAATTCCGGAGTATCGGACCGGCCTTAACTTCGGGTAGGATCTCTGACCTAGCAGTTAATCCCAATAATCACAATGAGTATTATGTCGCCGTGGCCTCAGGTGGGGTGTGGAAAACCAATAATCACGGGGCTACCTATAAGCCCATTTTCGACAAAGAGAAGTCATATTCCATTGGTTGCATCACCATAGACCCTAATCAGGCCTCAACCCTTTGGGTGGGTACCGGTGAGAACAACAATCAGCGTTCGGTGGCCTACGGCGATGGCGTGTATAAATCGATGGATGCAGGCAAGTCTTGGAAACATATGGGACTGAAAAACTTTGAGCACATTTCCAAGATTGTTGTAGACCCTCGCAACTCATAAGTGATCTAGGTGGCAGCTCACGGTCAGCTTTGGTCTAAAGGGGGCGATCGTGGAGTTTACAAATCAAATGATGGGGGAGAAAGCTGGGAGCGTATTCACTATGTATCCGAGCATAATGGAGCGGCAGAGCGACTAAGCCCTTATTGGCTTAATGAAATGATCTTTAGAAACGGGGTGGAAGTGGACCACCGAAGGGCGGGACACAGCCCATGCGGTATGTCCAGCGTTGCCAAATGTTTTTATCACATAAGATGTAATTTTAATATATTGAATATCAGTAACATAGTTTTGTCATTTGTCTTTTAGTCACATAAGAATCATGCCCAGAAAGGTAAATATTTTGCATGCTTCTTTGATTTACTTTCAGGGTCAAAATCTTTAATTTGACCTGATTTAATTGCTTCGGAAATAATTCGAGAAGCAATGGAGTAGTTTTTTTCTTCAATACCAAACCTTTCTCTGAGTGTTTGATTTGTCATAGCTTCTCCCGAGACATACTTTAAACATGCATGTAAATATGCCGCTCGGACTTTATCCTCCTTGTCCATTTGCCTAAGGCTCTTTTGAGCATACAATGTCACTCTGGTATAGTTTTCACCTTCAATAAACTTTGGTGCTGGAAGCTGATATAGTTCACATTCATAAATTACTTTATCGATTCCGCTTCCTCTTTCTTCACAGATATTGACCCTTCTCATGAATTGAGCTAATTTTTCATTTCGAGATTGTGGATTGTGATCTACAAATCTCATTGTACTAATAAGTGGTTTTCCTGGATTAGATATTTCAACTCGATCATCAAAAATTTCAATCATAGGACCTGTCCCTTTTTCCATAAAATCTTGATGAATAATTGCATTGGCTACCAATTCCCTTACAGCTAATTCAGGAAACATTTTTACTTCCCTTCTAAAAGCTTTTCCAATTTCTTCATTCATCGGAAGCTGATCATTGATGTAGTTAATTAGCCCTCTAAAGCCTGATGCATAACCCTTTATACCTTGCTGCTCTTTTATGGTTTTAAGCTTATTTTTTCCTTTATATATGATTACTCTAATTGCTTTTCTACCTAAAGTTTCAAATGAATCTAACTGTTTTGCAAAGAGTATTGCGCCAAGGTTTGTTATTTCGAACTTGTCTTTTTTCTTATTAATAAGCTTCTCTTGAATAAGCTTTTCAAAAATTGCATCTCGATTGTCTGGAAGTGGAATCTTCATTAGATCAAAATATGCCGGGTAGTCTATTAGTTCAAGAACTTGATCGGAACTAATGTCCCTGATAGCTATACCCTTCTCAAAAGAACTTGCAGGCTTTTTCGTCCAAATAAGTCTCGCCTTTTCTGGGAACTCATCTAATTTCTTTTTGTATGATCCTATTCTAATAAATGCTGTTCCAGAGAACTTAACAGGCGTATTGGATGCTGGTGAAATTTTAAAGAGTACAATTTTTTCATTTTCAGCGGTAAATTGATAAACCTCAAAATGAATTCTTGGTTCAAGCATTCTTGAAATCCAAGGTATTAAATCTTCGTTTCCTTTACCTTTTATGTTCGGGTTGAATTTTGTTCCTATTATTCGGTGATTCCTATCGTTTATTCCAAAAACGATATATGCATTTTCCTTGTTATGAATGCAAGCAGAATTGGAAAGTGCAGATATATATTCTCCTAGTTCATGGTCATTGTTTAGTTTGAATTCTAACCACTCCGTTTCATTTGGATAGGCTCTTAGTTCACTTAAAAGTATATTTAATTCTGCTTCTGTCATATAAAATTAAGATTTAGAGCTATTGATATACAAGGGTTTATGGTTTTTTTACAAACTTTAGTCACATAACGATCACATAAGCAAATGTAGTTTAATTTGGGTGCAAAAATCTTTTAGAAATAAATATTTGGCAACGGTCCAGGCCTTGCCGTCAGCCTGTCCCGAAACATCGGGATGGGCTCACCCGCACATAGTTTTGTGAATCAAGGTAGCGATTTATCCACCGGATCTTTAGTGAAGGTGGATTGACGCGCTAGCAACCAGCAAGCATTGGCTGGAATCTTAAAATCGCAGCTACCGAACAGATATGTTTGCCGCTTTGCGGCGACACTTCGGCTGCGCTCAATGCAGGCTTTGCTTTCTGATGGCGGCGTATCGGTGGCATATCACCATTAAATGCGGCAGAGCGAAAAGCCCTTATGGGCTTAATGAAATGATCTTTAGAAACGGGGTGGAAGTTCCCCGCCGGCTGGCGGGGAACAGCCCTTGCGGTATGCCCGATGTTGTGACTAGTTCTCTTTTTTTAGCTGTTCCTTTAAGAGAAGATTTTCATAAAGTAGAACTCCAAAATCACCTATGAAAGTGAGCATTATAATTGGCCTTGTAAGATTGTGTTAGTTAAATGACCTATTTTAACAATAGCTCCTATTATAATAATTACAGTGGCGATTACATGAATAGTTTTAAATCTTTTAGCTTGAGTTTTTGTTTATGCCATAATAATCGAATTAGCCAAAACGTATACAGAACAAACATCGGATAACCACTGCTAAAATTTTCTAAACGAATGGTAATGTAGATTAACATAACCACAGACCTGTTTAACCAGCACAGTGGAGAAAGGATAACCACAAAAAGACCGCCTTGAAGGCCAAAGCGGTCTTTTCAGCTTATTAACTAATCACAGCCTTCAATGCTACCTCTACTATGTTCCGCGAAAATTAGATTCGCAGCTTAAATTAGTCTAATCGGTAGCTTATTCCGAATTGCAGGCCAAACGAAAACGGATAGCTCTTGAAGTCGGGCTGATTGCTCCAATCCACTACACTTTGTTGGAATTGAAAGCCTCCAACAATGCCTATTTCTTGATCTAAGAAATAATGCAATCTTGCACCGCTGATCACATCTACTGCCCATTGGTTTTCAAACAGGCTGTTTGATTTTCCACTGTAGTCAATGATCTCACCTTGGTAGTATGTTCTGCCTTCATTCTCTACCAAAACATTGATTGCTGCACCCACATATACATCAGCTTGGAATGATTTGAAAAGCCAGCTCTTACCACCGGCAGCTGTAAACCTAAATAGATTGCTGCTATTATGGTGGATAATTCTACGCTCGGCTACAGTACTGGTCTCTATATCACCATAAACATTTTCATTCTGACCCGTGAGGAGATCCCTGCGCACTTGCACAATGGTATCTTCCACAGTCACCAAGTAATCATCTAAAGTAGTGCGATACTTAAACCTGCTTTCCAATTTCTGGAATTGCAGTCCGGCCATCAAAAAATAATCGTTCTTAAAGTGATTTAAATAATTAGCTTGCACTTGAAATGAACTCAAAGGAGTTTCGTAATTCGCGGTTTCTGGAACATCATCGTTGTAAATCCCATTCCAAATATTAAGGCCTCCTTCCAAGATGAATTGCTTGTTTTTTTTGTTGAGAGATTTTAGATCCGAATCAATAGTGTCTCTAACTTGATAATAGTCAGTCAATGGATTCGAATTAGTCTCACTTTCACCATTTGAGCCTACTAGATTCGCTTTAGCTTCCGGCATCAATATATTCTGTAGACCATTTTGAGCAATTTGGTCATTTGCTACTGCCGACTTTAGATTGATTGCCTCATTGAAAGCAGTTTGAAGCTGGGGTTTAGGCTTTGAATCATTGTAGATCATTGGAGGATAGCTAATTTCTTCCCTTGGGTTTGTGCTTTCTTGGGCAGAATGATTAGCATATTCTGAGGTATCAGTTCGTTTAATAGAAGAAATTTGATTTGTAGACGATTGCTGCACCACCGCTTTGTTGTCGTCTTTTTGCAACATGCCCTTCGCCTGAACTAGTGCTATAGCCTTCTCTGCTTCATTGCTGTCTATGGCTTGCTCATTGATTGGCTTTTGATTTTTGGTTTCAATCATCACTTTCTCTTCAACTGCAGCTGAAGTGCTTCCAACATTCGTATTACTTGCGGCTTCATCATTCTCTTCTGTAGTTTGGACAATCTCAGATCGTACGCTCGTTTTCGCTTGAACTGCTGTAGTTGCGCTTGCTAGCTGAATGCTTTTCTTTGCTTGATCCTGCTCTTCAATGATCGGCTCTTCAGCATCCTCACTAAAGAGTTTGGTTTCAACTACTGCCGATCCATTTGCTTTCGCAGCCGCTTTGGATCTTTTCCTTTGTGCAGTCGAATTTTCAATGACTGATGGCTGATCTTCTTTAGGGTCTTGCTTTTCCTCGACATCTGTTTGTTTTGTTTGGCTTGGAGCGACGGATGTTTTCGAAGGCTGCTTATCAATTTCATTTTCAATCAATCCGGCCTTGGGTGATGAAGTAACTGTTTCCTTGATGGAGCTTTCATCTCCTGTACCGATCAAAAAGGGAATACCTAAGACGATAAGAAGCAATAAAAGGATCAGGCCAATTCGTCTTTTTGAATAGCTGGATGCTTTCGCTTCTTTCATGGGTTGCATCTTATCAAAGATCCCGTCTTTCATTTGATCCCAACCCAGTTCAGGTGGAATAGGTTGATTTTCATCTCCCTCCATCAGTTCCTTAATTTTGTTATAATCAGGCTCCAATTGCTAATAGTGTTAGTTCGTTAATAGATTTATTTTCTCTAAGCCATTTCTTTGCCCTGTGTAATTGCGACCTGGATGTTTCATGACTAATGTTCAACGTTTCGCTTACTTCTTTGTGAGTAAACTCATCAATGACCACCATCATGAAAATATCTTTGTATCCTGATGGCATTTTATTGAGGCATTTCAAAATCTCTGCTCTTGAAAGCTCTGTTGCTTTTTCCTTTCTAATGGATAGCATTTCAGCCTCTTTCTCGATTGGCTCTACTTGAATCTGTCTCTTTTTCTTATTGTGGTGCTGATAACATACGTTAATAGTTAGTCTGCGCAACCAATATTTAAAATCCCCTTTGCTCTCGTCAAATGAATCAATGTGCATAAAGATGCGGGCAAATATCTCCTGGATCACATCTTGGTGATCACTTTTATTCGATACGTATCTGCCTACGATCGAATAGACATAACGAATACAACATTCATATAACTCTTTGAATGCTTGCTGTTTGCCTTTCTTTACTGAATCAATTAGGGATTGATCTACCACTCTGCTATTTAGATATAGTTAGACCTCGGATACTTAGATAGTACCCGAGGTCTACTGTATTGATCTTATTGACAAGTATCTAGATATTGACAAATATCCGAGGCTGATGTGAAAACCAGATTCTGATTGTTGTTAAACCTTTGAGCGCTTACCGGATACACTAGGCTTATGCCATTGTATGCATTTGGTGATGAATTCAGTAAGTTCAAATAGGCGTCTCTATCCACGATATTCATTGGGTTTCCATTCATATTTACCGTCAATGGGTAATTGATGAAGTAGGTGCAATTTCCAGGCGTTCCCGGCCCCTCATTGAAGAAGAATTGAATGTGTGGCGGTTTGTTTACACAAGGTTCAAAAAGGGTAAAGTAGAACTGACATACATCATCATCGTTATTTAAAGTAATGGTGCGTCCAAACTGATTAACGGTGATTGGATATACAAGTTGAGCATCTTTCGGACGGCTTGGATCACCTCCTATGGCAGAAAGATAATCGTCGTCATTATTCAAGACGATGGAAACCCCATCTACAATTACAGTTACAGGATAATTAATGGTATACACATATTTGTTCACTGAATAAAGGTTTAGTGCATTGTAGAACAAGAGTACATGTGCATCCAAATCTGCGCAAGTCGTTGGTCTAGAAGAGCAAGTAACGACTGCTAAGGCTAGATCATCAATCACGGTGATCGAAAAATTACTCCCGTTGACTATTGAATTGAATGGATAGATAAAGTCTACCAAACTATCCGGATTCAGCTGAGCTGCATCGAATTCTTGTTGGTTATTAACTGTAATGGAGCTGCCAGATGCCTGACGAAAAGTAACCGGTAAAGGTATTTTCACACAGCTGATCTGAATGGTGTCTGTTGAAGAAGATTTCAATCTATTCAGCATGGGATTCACACCTATTGTGTCCACCGAATAAGAGGGGGGTGCCGAAGTGATTTCATCTACATCATCTTTTCTGCATGATGCAAAAAGCAAGGCCATCATTAGAGCGGGCAATATAATTTTGTTTAAAATTTTCATCTTATTTATAATTTTGTTTCAGTTTAAAAATAGATTTAAGCGTACGGCTTTATTAACTGTATTGTCAAAAAGCAAAAAGCGTTGCATCAGATTCTATTTTTTTCTTTTTACCCTTATTTCGTTCTTCTAGAGGCAAGTTAGAGAGTATTTATTTGTTCACAATTAGGACAACTTTTTATTAGAAAATAAGTTCTTTGCTCGATAATTATGAGAAGAAAATGATTTAGGTGAGGAGGTTGGTGGTTTTTCACCACGCGATGCAATCGCGCGGTAACAGGGGCAAGCCGACAATGGCGAATTTGAAAAATTGGTAGACGCTACGCCATTTGAGGTGGAGGCCTTGGAAAACTCTTCTTTAGATCGGCAAACCACGGCCAGCATAGCCTTTAAAAAGGAAGTGCAAGAGCTTCGCAGACGCCTTCAAGGAAGCGGCAAGGAACATGCTGAGCTGGATAAACGATTAAAGCATATCAAGAAGGCTGTCCAGCTCTATCCCGGCGCAGAGCTTAGCTGGATGAAAGCGGTGAAAGCAGCGGAAAATATTTCCCACGCGACCAAGATCAAGCTCTATGGCGACATGCACAAGTCTAAGCGGGATGTGGAAACCATTCCCGGCACAGCATATCGGGTAGAGAATATTGTCTGGAATACGTGGTACTCAACCGCTGATCCTACCACCACCAATAAAGAGCAATTTGCTCTGGCGACTGAAGAATACCAAAGCATTAGAAAAGACTTAGACCGTTTTAAAACTGAAGTATTGGCTTTAGAGTCGAAACTGGATGATCAAAATATCCTCTACACCCCGGGAAGAAAGAATTGGAAAGAGGAATAAATCCGATTTTGTGTTGACGAAATGACTGAGATCAATACGCTTCGCCCAGGGCCGACAAGGTGCTCCACCAGCTTGCTTTGCCCGATTTTCGGCCCAGCCGAACGATGATCAGCTCTTTTTCAGGATAGACGTAGATGTACTGACCCAAAATTCCTTGGGCCATAAAGTCGCCCTTTTTGGAAGGTAACCACCATTGATATTGATAATAAGAAGCACTGCCGTTGGTGGTATCCACTTTGGTAGATCGGGCCACCCAGGCTTGCGAGACAAGCTGCTTGCCTTCCCAATTGCCTTTACGGGCATACAGTCGGCCGATCTTTGCGTAGTCGATGGCTCTGGCATTGAGACAGCAGAAAGTCTTTTCCAACCCCCCTTTCCGGTCCAGGCTCCAGCTGGTTTCGTATTCCATGCCTAGCGGTTTCCAGATTTTTTCTTCCAAATAGCTAGAGATACTTCGATCTCCCAAAACCCGATCCAGGATCAGCCCCAGGATCTGGGTATTTCCGCTGTCGTAATCGAATTGCGTTTCGGGATCGCGTTCCAATTTCATTTTCTTGACCGCCTTGGGCAAGTCCCTCCCATAGTAAAAGGTAGCAGCGTCGCCAAAGGGGTTGGTGTAGCTTTCTTTGAACTTGATGCCGGAAGTCATCTGCAGCACTGACTCAATCGAAACCTGATCAAAGCCTGCCTCTTTTAGTTCGGGAATGTAGCGGCTTACCGGTTCCTTCACCGATTGAATCAGACCGTCTTCTATTGCACACCCGATCAAGATGGAAGTGACTGATTTGGCCATGGAAAATGAGGGTACGATAGAAGATGAATCGTAACCCCTAAAGAACCTTTCGTACCGTATGGTATCATTTTGAATGACCAGAAAGGCTACGGTCTTATTGTCTTCCAGATAGGTGTCGAAATCGATTTCCTTTCCATCAACGGTCAGCGTTTTCGGCGCCCGCTCTTTGGCCGCTTTGGCAAAGTAAAAGCTTTGTGCAGGTTTATTGATCTGCCGTTTGGGGAATTTTTTATAATCCCTTACGTCTGCAAAATTGTAAATGAAAAAACGTCCTACTTTGCAGGCAGGGAGTACAAAAGCGATTACCAGTAAAAGGATGATCCAAGTGGATCTGTGCAGCTTTTTCATATTGAACGAATGAAGGGGCCTCAATGTATCTTACAAATGTGAAGATAATCTTCCATTTTAACAGCCTCTACTGCTGCGGAACGAAAGTGGTTTTTATTACACCATTTCACCTTGTTCATCTGTAGCTTCATTGATGCGACCGTCTGTGCGGTAACTTTTTACAAAGAAAGTAAAGCCTGCAACTCCCCAGTACTTCACCCCGATGTTGCCCATCTCATACTGATAGGTGCTAAAGAGAAAGAATGATTCGCGGTTACCATGGCCTAGCTCAAGCAACTGATCTACGCTGATCGACATGCCACCGTGAAATTGTCCAAATTCAGCAACGATTTGCTCTTGATACTTCCGTTGCGAAGGGTTGCTAAAAGCCAATGCCAAGATGATTACAACTACAATAATTCCCGAAAGACTGAGCTTTTTCATAGAAGTAGAACCAATCAAAATTAGAGAAGTTCATCAGCGCTAGGTTCTGCTCTTAGGCCAAGAAAACTAAAGAATTGAATTCAAAATCGGATGCGATTCAAATGCTCATCATTTCCAGTCATTTGCCAGTGTCCGAGAGAAATGGGAATATTCCCGATTCGGTTCAGGGTATCCATGAAATTCCGCAAGACAAAATCTTTCCCCTTTTTCTCTTGATTTCTGGCGTATTCCGCCAAGGCCATTTCCAGCAGGTATTTGCCGCTAATGTAGCTGGTGCCGTATCCCGGCTGACGTAAGTACAAGTGTTGCTCAAAGATCAATAGGTCTTTCTCGGTTTTCATCCAGCCACGTGGGGTATATTCGCTATGAATGCTGCCGGCCTCTTCCATAGTCATTTCATTGGCATGGGCATACAAAGAGCCTAGGCCTCTGGCGGCTCTCTGGGCGATCATGATGTAGACGATCTCCCTGCTTCTCGGACTATCGTCGTATAAACCTGCTTGTAAGAACATTTCTTCAACGGCTGTGGCAGTGCCTTCATTTCTAGAATCGAAGATGTTGTAAAGTAGAGGGCCTCGCCTGATCTCGCTTGCATGCGGTTCAATATCCATTCGGGCCAGTTCAAACCAATGATAGAAGTGAGAAAATAGAGGCCTGGGGTCGAAGTGGGAGCCAATGTAAAAGAAATTCCGTTTTTCTTTGGGAATAAATTTGCCCAAATGGGCCCGCAAAGCCGGCTCGAAGTATGGTTTCACGCTTACAATGGATTCCTGATCCAGGAATTTGATCAAACTGGTGGCCGCCTGATCGGCTAATCGATCATAGGCTTCTGCTGAACTGGCTTCCTTCAATTCAGCTAATCGACGGTTTCTGTGCTCTTCTAATTTTAAGGCAGTCCAAGCCCTGGCGAGTTCCCGCTTCAAGATCATTACTTCATCCTCCCAAGTCAAGGGAACCAAATGCACATTTTGCAAGTACCAGTTGTAATTCTCCTTTCCAATGCCCGAAGGACCAGTTTTTGAATCCGCTTCCGCTCTTAGCCACTCACTGAAATTTTTGATCGATGAGATGCATTCGTCGATGAGGGCGATCAAGACCGCATCCGCGTCTACCCCTTCTTCTTCTTTGAGCGATTCAAGATTTTTAATTTGATCTTCTATGCTGCGAATACCTGCGATCCATAATTCTTTGGCATTGCCAATCAAGTTCTGCTTGGCTTGTTCATTCAAGGGAGGAATTACTTTCAGCTCGCCGATCAATCGCTTTCTCTCAACTTGACTTAAGGGGAAGTCGTAAGTCCATAGTTCGGTAGTAGCATGGTGAGTGGGCCCTTCGTGGGCGGGTACATCACTTCGGTAGGTCCATACCGATTTATAGAAGGCAGGGTCGCGCTCCCACGGTTTAAGGATGCGATGATTGAAATCATAGCCATTCATCTCTGCCCAAACGATCATCCAGTCGATTTGCTGTGCAACCTTCCAGCCGGCAGTATCAATGGCCATTAAGTTGTCTTGTAAGGCTTTAAAGTGAGGCCAGCGGCTTGCAAATCCAGCTTTGGTGTAATCCGGGGCACCGCCTTTAAAGGTTGGCTCCTCAAAATCGCGCCAAGCATAAAAAAGTGAAACCAGATCGGTGTATTTTGATGTTTGATATTCCGTTTCTTGCTTTTGTTCTTTGTCCTTTTTCTGTGCACAGGCAATTAAAATGAGCTGAAGGATCAAAAAGATGGAGACTAAACGCATGAGAATAAGGGTTGAATAAAGTGTTTTGAAATAAGATTGAGATCGCATTTTAGCGGCCCGGGTTTAGGTTTTAGCTTCCTTCCCAAGATACTTTTTCGCTACGCTTTTAATGGTGAGGCCTTGCACCAAAATACTAAAGACCACCATGGTGTAGGTAAGGCTTAAGATCAATTCTCTTTCCATTCCGGCGGGTAAGGAAAGGGCCAGTGCAATGGAAATTCCACCTCGTAAACCTCCCCAAGTGAGAATGGTGGCCGTACCCTCTAACAACTCCAGCCTATTCTTGAACAATTGAACTGCCGGCCAGACTGCGGCAAAGCGGGCCAGTACCAACAAGGGGATCAAGGCCAGTCCGGCCAGAAGCCAGTCGACATGGTACTCTACGATCAAAAGCTCCAGACCGATCAGTACAAAGAGAATGGCATTGAGCAGCAGATCAACCAGTTCCCAAAATTTATCAATGTAGAGTTCAGTTTGTCCGTGCATGGCCGATTCGCGAGCCCGGTTGCCGATCAGCAATCCGGCTACCACCACGGCTAGCGGGGCCGACATATGGAAGTAAATGGCCACCACATGCGTGGCCATCACCAGGGCCAAGGTGATCAATACCTCCACTTCGTAGTTGCTAATGCTGCGCATCAGGCGAAATGCAAAATAACCAAATAGCCAACCCAAGAATAAACCGCCAATTACTTCCACGCCAAAAAGCTTTACCACATCTACGGCAGTCATGCTTTCGGTACTGGAGGTCAAGGTCATCAGGATAATAAACAGCACCACCGCCACGCCATCGTTGAAGAGGCTTTCGCCGGTGATCTTGATTTCCAGTTTTTTTGGAACCTTAGCTTCCTTCAGGATACCCAGTACAGCAATCGGATCAGTGGGGGAGATCAGCACCCCAAAAAGCAAAAGGTACATCAGGTCGATTTCAAGATCAAAGAGGGATAGGATCAAGTGGGTAGCACCGGCTACCAGAAGGGCACTGACCACCACGCCAATGGAGGCAAGGGAGATGATCGGTCCCAAATAGCGTTTTAGCTTTTCATAGTCGGTGTGTAAAGCGCCCGCAAAAAGTAAGAAGCTCAGCATCACATCCAAGATCACCTCACTAAGGTCAATGGCGCCGATCAGGCTTTTGGCTTCGTCCAATACACCCGGTATCCCAAAATCAACTAAAAAGACCAACAAGCTCATTACCAATGAGATGGCCATTAAGCCAATGGTGGTGGGGAGTTTTAAAAATCGGTAATTGAGGTATCCGAAGGCTGCGGCTAAGACGGTTAAAACGGCAATGATCTGAAATGTATCCATGGGGGAAAGATAAGAAAGTAGAATCCAGAATCCAGAACTGCCACATCGAGAGGAGTTGAGATGCCAGAACTCATGACCCAGATCTCAGATTTCATTTTTCTCAAGTGACTTGCCAGGGGTTCCCCTCGACGGAGTTTATCCTGAGCATTCTAAGATAAAAACAAGTTTTTAAGCTGCTAATTTCACAAAAGGCTCATCTCTCTTCACCACAGCGAAGATTCTTAGCACTAATTTATT
>Ga0207419_1001858_pt1 | contig 14904 bp, 5 predicted proteins | sample ElkSloMetagenome_4_FD_184723 | JGI IMG/M metagenome (GOLD analysis project Ga0207419, IMG submission 184723) | Hot spring microbial communities from Elkhorn Slough, Monterey Bay, USA - MD2A (version 2) | ecosystem: Environmental > Aquatic > Marine > Intertidal zone > Estuary: Microbial mat ...
TGCTCCTGTTGCCTTAGATGACTCTTACAGCACCGCGGAAGATAACCCACTTAATATTACAGCTGCTTCAGGGGTACTTAGCAACGATACAGATGTAGAGTCAAATCCTCTCAATGCAATTTTAGTGGCCAATGTTAGTAATGGAACTTTAACCCTGAATGGGGACGGCAGCTTCAATTACTCGCCCAACACAAACTTTACCGGCAGTGACAGCTTCACCTACCACGCCAATGATGGTACGGGAAATTCCAATATTGCTACAGTGACCATCACCGTAACTGCGGTAAACGATGCCCCGCTGGCTATTGATGATCCATTTTCTACTGATGAAGATGTCATTTTAAATGGCGATCTTTTTACCAATGATAGCGATCCTGAAAGTAACAATTTAAGTTTGAACACCACCCCGGTAACCAATGTAAGCAATGGAACATTAGTGCTGGTTGGTGATGGAACTTTTACCTATACACCGAATGCCGATTATTTTGGCCCCGATAGCTTCACCTACGAGGTTTGTGATGATGGTACACCATCACAGTGCAGCCAGGCAAATGTTACCATCACCGTGAACCCGATAAATGATGCCCCGGTAGCTATTGATGATAACTGGTCTACTCCGGAAGATACACCAATAAATCAGAATGTATTAACCAATGATTCAGATTTGGAAGGTGATGGCTTAACCGTAAATACCGTGCCTGTGATTGGGCCATCTGATGGAAATGTAGTGATATTAACTAATGGTGACTTCACTTATACACCAAATGCTGGATATAGTGGTAACGACACGTTCACCTATCAGGTTTGTGATGATGGCACACCTTCAGAATGTAACACAGCGGTTGTCACCATCAATGTAAATTCTGTCAATGACGCACCTATAGCTAATGATGACGCACCCTCAACTGATGAAGACGTGGTTTTGAATGGAGATGTACTAACTAACGATTCTGATCCGGAATTAGATTTGCTTACAGTTAATACCACTCCAATAGCTGATGTAAGCAATGGATCGTTGGTATTAAATGGTGACGGCACTTATACCTACACGCCAGATACAGATTATAATGGATCTGATTCATTTACTTACGAAGTATGTGACAATGGATCTCCCGTACTGTGTGACCAAGCGACCGTAACTATTACCGTAAACCCGGTCAACGATGCCCCGGTAGCACTAGCCGATAGTTACACTACCCCGGAAGATACACCTTTATCTGATGATGTAAGTACCAACGACAGTGATATTGATCTGGATGGTCTATTTGTAACTACCACCCCAGTTGTGGATGTAAGCAATGGGACGCTGGTGCTTAATACCAATGGCACATTTACTTACACTCCTGATCCCGGGTACAATGGCAGCGATAACTTCACTTATGAAATTTGTGATAATGGAACTCCCACGGAATGTGCCACTGCAGCGGTTTCCATCAACATCAACTCCATAAATGATACCCCTGTAGCAGTTGATGACAATTATGCTACCGATGAAGATATGGTTTTGACGGACAATATTATTGGCAATGACAGCGATCCTGATTCAGACCCACTTTCAGTAAATACAACTCCGGTGTCAGACGTGAGCAACGGTACATTAATTTTGAACAGCAATGGTGATTTTACTTATACCCCTGATGCTGATTTCAACGGCTCCGATAGCTTCACCTACGAAATATGCGATGGTGGTTCTTTGTGTGATCAAGCGACCGTAACTATTACCGTAAACCCGGTCAACGATACACCGGTAGCATTAGCCGATAGTTATACCACTGACGAAGATGTAATGCTGAACGAGAATGTATTGGCTAACGATACCGATTTGGAAAACCATAATTTAACGGTAAATACATCACCTGTCGTGGATGTAAGCCACGGAACATTAGTGCTATCAGCTAATGGTGATTTTGCCTATACACCTGCTCCCGATTACAATGGTAGCGATACTTTTACTTATGAATTGTGTGATGATGGCACGCCAACCGAGTGTAGTCAAGCTGTGGTAAATATATCTATTTTACCTATAGATGATAATCTGCCTCCAACAGCCACCAATTTGTCAATTACAATAGCTGCTAATAGTGACACAACATTTTGTATTAATGCTACAGATCCGAATGGTGACAGCTTATTTATTGCCACCATTTTAACTCCTGCATCAAATGGAAATATTATATTAAGTAATGATAATTCATTGTGTCTAACCTATGAGCCTGACAAGGATTTCAGTGGTGCTGATCAATTAGAACTAGAAATTTGTGATGGCAGCATTTGCACCTCAGTAACGGTTAATATAATGGTGGAAGAACCATTACTCAACATTTATCAGGCTTTATCGCCTAATAATGATAATTACAATGACACCTGGATTATAGATGGTATAAGCCGTTATCCGGACAATAATATTAAAATTTACAATAGATACGGAGATATGGTATATCAAGCCAATGGATATAATAATGAAAATATAATTTGGAAGGGCGAAGCCAATAATGGCTTGGTGTTAGGTAATAGTCAATTACCGGATGGGACTTATTTCTATATCATTAATTTAGGAAATGGTGGAAATCAGCTTTCCGGTTATGTAGTACTACATCGATAATTTATAAAATTTAATTGAGATTATACTAATGAGTAAATTAATAATGTCTTTTTTATTCTGTTTTTGTCTTAGTATAATAGGATTCAATTCAGTATATGCACAACTCTATTATACTGGAGATAAAACCTTGGGGAGCACATTAGATGAATCCCTGAATACGGCAATACCTACTTCTGACAACGCCATTGTAATGTTTGGTCATACCAATGGTACTGATGGCAACCTTAATGCTGCGTCTAGAGGTGGTTATGATTATTATATAGTCAAAACTGATTCAGCCGGAAATGAAATCTGGAACGGGAAATATGGCAGTAGCGATGATGATTATGCTTTTGGCGGTACTGAAGATATCATTGGCTCAGGAGGTTTTGTGATGGTGGGTTATACCGAAAACACAACCGCTTCGGGAGATATAACTTCTAATAGTTTTGGAGGCTATAGTGATATGTGGATTGCTAAAGTAGCCGCGGATGGATCCGGTATAATCTGGGAAGTAAGAATAGGGGGTGATCGGCAAGATTACGCTACGGAAATAACGCAAACTTCCGATGGAGGATATCTGGTGGCTGCATTTACAGAATCCAACCCAGGTAGTGGTAACATAGGATCTCAATCCGCCAGAGGTGGTTTTGATGCATTTGTAATTAAGTTAGATGCCAATGGAAATATTTTATGGACCAGAAGATTTGGAACCAATCAATTTGAAAACTTAGAGGTGATCAGCGAGACACCTGATGGAGGATTTGTAGTAGCCGGGGAAACTTATGGCGGCATCAACGGAGATAAGAATGAAGCTAGATTTGGCAATACAGACATATGGGTGGTCAAATACGACAACACCTACAATATGCAATGGCAAAAAGCTTTAGGAGGTTCATCATCAGATAACATAGAAGATGTAGTCGTGAATTTAAGTAATGGGAGAATATCCTTTTTATCCACAACTACCTCAAATGCAAATCCAGGTGGTTTTAAATCCGAAAATTCTTTTGGTGAAAATGATTATTGGGTAGTACAACTAAATTCAACAGGTACTTTGAATTGGGATAAAACCTATGGAGGTATCGGTAGTGATATTGGCAACAGCATAGCATTTGATAACGATGGATCATTGTTGATTTCCGGTCACTCCTTTTCTGGTGCCGGTGCAATGAAAAGTGAAAATTCATTTGGCGATGCTGACTTTTGGAGCCTTAGCATCAATCAAAATACGGGAAACATAAATTGGGAAGTAACCCATGGAGGTAATGATACTGATGAGAAACCTAGCATTTTTCCTGGTGATGACAACGGCGTTTTTATCGTGGGTTCAAGTGCATCAGGAATTTCCGGAAATAAAATAAGTACCTCTATAGGCAATGACGATTTGTGGTTAGTAAAAGTCAATGGCGAAGCAATTAATAATACCCGCTATTCCCTTACTTCTGGTACCTGGCGCAGCGATGATACCTGGTCTTTAGCACCGGGTGGTCCGATCTGTTGTTATCCTGATGAGCATAGCCTTACGTACGTGCAATCGGGGCATGATATTTCTGTTGACAATGATGCTTTTGCCAAAAATTTAACCATTCAAAACGGTGCCAGTGTGTTTTATGGTACTAATTACAGGGAAATAAAAATTTATGACAGCCTGATAGTAGAAAATAATGCCAGTATTCTAAATGATGCTGCCTACACCAGCAATGACATTGAATTCAGAGGCCATGGTGGCCACTTAGTGGTCAATGATATAACTAACGGTGTTCAGACGGATTTTATAAAATATTTTAACCCTGGAAACTACACCGTAAGCGGTTCCGGAAAAATTACAGTAGACCAGGACATTTACCTCGACTCAGCAGTGCACTGGACCAATAACCTTACCGGCGGCTTCGATTTTGACCAGCTTTATATCTATCGTTATGATACAATAATTAACAACGGCCCTTTGGATGTAAGGCAGATACGACCCGAGCAGGGAGATTTTTATTTTGAGAATAATGATTTGATAGACAATCATGAAATCCGCTTCAATAATGATGTATTTAATACACATTTTGTAAATAATGATACAATTATCACCAACAATGATATTTTTCTTACCGGTGGTAATATGCTATTTGAAAATTATGGCTACCTCAATACCAATGGTACCAGGGCTGTGGACAATACTTCTCATTTTCACAACTATACCGGTGCCACTTTAGTAGTAAATGGCGGCTGGCCCGACCGGGATATTAATATGCACTTTCATTATCCGGATAACCGGGTGATTTATTCCAGCTCAGGTGGTCAGCGAATGTATCCTTCCGTTTCCGGTTATTGGAACCTGGACCTCTTGGGAGGTGGTGAAAAACACGCCACGTCTGATTTACACGTGTTTGGGGATGTTTCTATCCAGGATTCCTGTCGTTTGGATATTGCTCATCATGATCAAGATGCATTTCTGCATGGAGATATTGAAATTACCACAAGCAATAGCAGCCCGATAGATGAGTGGAATCAATTCATTAACATAGTAGGTGATGGTGATCAATATATGCAACATAGCACGAGAATCGACTTTGATCAATTGACTATTGATAAGCCTTCCGGTAAATTTTTTACCCAGGGCCAAATACTTATCAATGACATACTTAACTTGAACAGTGGCGTGATCAGCAATGGAGATACGGCTTTCATCAATGACGGCATCGTGCAATCGGGTGGCAACGCGAATAGCTACTTCGAAGGTCCGCTACTTAAACAAGGCAATGATGCATTTACCTTTCACCTGGGTAAAAACAACAAATACCGGCCTCTGTCAATATCTGATGTTGGGCACAATAGTTTCGTGGCAGAATATTTCGATGCCGATCCCAGGGCAATTTATGATATTAATCAACGTGATCACGTAATTGATGATGTTAGTCATTGTGAATATTGGAGTTTTAATCGTACGGCAGGTACTGAAGATGTACATGTTAATGTCAGCTGGGGCGATCCTTGTGGACTTACCATTTACGACCGGCTAAATGTAGCTCGCTGGAATGGCAGCCAGTGGGTGAATGAGGGCTTTAGTACTCGTTCCGGGGATATTAACTCCGGTTCTATTACTTCCGACAATGCTTTTCACAGTGGTATTATTGCCATGGCCCAGGTTACTTACCCACCGGAAGTAACTCAGGACGACTATTATTTTGCAGAAGATAATGTTATCACCGGAAATGTGCTAGACAACGATATAGATACCTACGGGTATAATATGAATGTAAGCACCACGCCGGCAAAGCAGCCCAAATACGGCACCGTAATACTTAACACCGATGGTAGTTTTGAATTTACACCTGATCAGCACTTTTTTGGGGTGGATACCTTTTATTATGAGGTTTGCAATGATTATTTACAACCTCGTTGCGATACCGCGGCAGCTGTGCTATGGATTGAATCAGTAAATGATTTGCCCACGGGTCAAGATTCGGTAATAACCATCCTGGAAGATAGCGTATATCAATTTGCTGCCAATCCTTTAATCACCAATGTCTCAAACAAGGGAGCCAGTATCTATGAGCTTGGTTGGCTTGAACAAAGTGAAAGAGTTTTTACTAGCAGCCCATCCCGTTATCAGCAAATACCGGAATATCTGCAAGGTACCCGCACCATCAAAACTGATGAAGCGGACCGGTTAGCTACTGATGAAGACTGGCTTAACTTTACCCTCACGGAGCCAGGTTGGGTGTACGTGTTGTTTTATCACAAGCTAAATTCTCCTCCTGATTGGCTTAGCCAGGCACAAGGCTGGGAAATTAGATACGATACTATTACCCGTAATTGGACTAATGATGTTCAAATTGTATTTGCAAAGAAGTTCACGGAGGGGCCGGTAACGTTGGGTGGCAACAATGCTGCTGGTATTGACTATTGGCATACCCTGCGCATGTACACGGTAGCTGTAGGGCCTGATGCTTATGCTTCCGATGTATTTGCCATCAATGATATAGATAATCACCCGCTGCGCGAAATCGAAGTTACCGGTATTTCAGGTATTGACGGGTGGGTTTACCAAAATAATCCGGTAACCGTAGGAACAATAGTTGCCAATATTGACGACTTAAAGTTTGAGCCGACAGCCGGTAGTAATGGCAGTAGCGTACTGGATTTCAGGGTAGGGGACGGTTCAGGAAATTTTAGCGTGGACTCTTACCAACTAAATGCCGTGGTAAATCCTGTTAACGACAAACCTTCATTCAATATTACCGATTTCACAACTGATGAAGATGCGGGCCCGATTTCTCTACCTAATCACATGGCAGGCATTACCGATGGAGATGATGAACTAGATCAGGCACTTACTGTATTTATCAGCAATGACAATGAATCTATTTTTGCTTCGCTTCCGCAAATAGACCCCAATACAGGCAACCTAACTTTTGAAACACTACCAGATAGTGCCGGGGTAGCCAACCTGCAAGTGTGGCTGGTAGATGATGGAGCCAACGATTTTCCCAACCGTGCCTATTCCGATACGCTAAGTTTCACTATTACCGTAAATCCGATCAATGATCCACCGGTAGCAGTTGACGATAGTTACACTTCTAATGAAGATGTAATGCTGAACGAGAATGTATTGGCTAACGATACCGATGTGGAAAACCACAATTTAACGGTAAATACATCACCTGTTGTGGATGTAAGCCACGGTACATTAGTGCTATCAGCCAATGGCAATTTTGCTTATACCCCTTCTCCCGATTATAATGGTAGCGATACTTTTACTTATGAATTGTGTGATGATGGCACGCCAACTGAGTGTAGCCAGGCTGTGGTAAATATTTCCATTTTACCAATTGATGAAAATTTACCTCCAACTGCCGAAAATCTGTCAATTACAATTGCAGCTAATAGTGACACGACATTTTGTATTAATGCATCAGATCCGAATGGTGACAGCATATTTATTGCCAACATCGTAACTCCTGCATCAAATGGAAATATTATATTAAGTAATGATAATCTATTGTGTCTAACTTATGAACCAGACAAGGATTTCAGTGGCGCTGATCAATTAGAACTAGAAATTTGTGATGGCAGCATTTGCACTTCAATATCGATCAATATACTCGTTGAAGCACCATTACTCAACATTTATCAGGCAATATCGCCTAATAATGACGGTAAAAATGACACCTGGATTATAGCTGGTATACAAAATTATCCTCATAATCAAGTTAAACTATTTAATCGCTACGGAGATTTAGTGTTCAATGCAGTAGGATACAACAATGAAGACAAGATATGGAATGGACAATCAAATAGTGGGTTGGTGATTAATAGTAGCGGAAAACTACCGGATGGCACTTATTTCTATGTAATACATTTGGGTGATGGAAGCAAGAAGATTTCAGGTTATGTTGTGCTACATCGATAAACAAGAGAGACTAATCGAAAAATAAGCCAGTTTTGGCTAATAATGAAATAAGTCAGGTTACATAAGTATAATACAAAATATAAATATTATAATATAATATATAATAAAAACAATTAATACGTAGATGGGAGGTAGGAGATCATGAGATTATATTTAATTTTATTCAGCTTTATAATTATCCATTCAACTACTGCTCAAATTATATGGCAGGAGGATTTTAGCGGATTGCCAGATGGTACTGTGGTAGATACAGGGCCTACCGCATGGGATACTGTGGGTACTCCCAGTAACTATTTTGAGGTAAGAGGAGAAAGAATGGCTGCCAATAATACTGATGATGTTATGACCTGGCGATCAGAGGTAATAGATATTAGTACTGCCGGGCAAATAAATATAACAGTTGATTTAGATGAGGACTCCCCTCATGAAGAAAACCAGGACTATCTCAGGTTTTATTATATAGTAGATGGTGGAAGCCCGGTTCCATTTGAAATAAATTTTAATCATTTTAGATACGGAAAAGTCATTGCTCATGCCACTTTCAATTCTTATTTTTCTGGCAGCACATTACAAATAATTGGTGAAGTAAGAAATACATCAGGGAGTGAATATATGTATTTTGATAATGTAAAAGTATACACGGCACCTCCCGCAACCACCTTGTATGCTCGTCAAAATGGTAACTGGACTGATCCCAATACCTGGAGTGTGTCACCTGGGGGAGCGTCTTGTAATTGCACTCCGGATGTTGGTACCACGGTTTACATCGATGGATACGATGTTTTGCTGAATATCGATCAAAATATAAACAATGTTTATATTTTAAATAATGCTAACTTAAATATGGAAAGTGCCCAGTTGTTTGTTTATGGGGATCAATTTACAATTGATGCTAGCTCCGCCATGACTGAACAAGTGACTGAAGCTAAGGTAATTTTTAAAAGTGATGCAAATGCAACATTTTTAAATAATAGTACAACAGGAGTTTTATTGGATGAGCTGGATATGGTAAAAAGTGGTAATCTGACTATTGAAGGTACAGGAGATATATATCTTAATAATGATATAGACTTTGATGAAGGTGATTCCCTGATTTTTAATTCTACAGGTACAATTACCATAACTGACGATTTAGCAGTTTCGACAAGTGATGTCACCATAATCAATAATTCAGCCACTTTGGTGGTACTTGATGATATAAAACAAGTAAGCTATGAAAATAATATCCATATTGAGAATTATGGTTCCATAACCTGTGATGATTTTGACTTTGGCAATAATAGATTCAGGCTTCATAATCATGGCACCATCGTTAATAATGATATTTTTAATGTAGGATGGAACAATGAAATTCACAATCATGACAATGCCAACTGGACCTATCGTGGAGAATTAAAAGATCCGGATATAAAACTATTTGCTTCTTATAACAATACTTTCATCTATGGTAGAGCAGGTGATCAGGAGATAATTGAGCCCCAAGATAGCTATTTCAACTTGGAGCTCACTGGCAGTGGTACCAAGGTAACTGATTTTGCTTTGCTGGATATTGACAGAGATTTAACTTTAAGAGATGATGCAGTTTTAGATATTGGTACTTTTGGCACTGACATGATTATTTTCGACGATTTTGAAAGTTTAAGTTCACAAGCAGAGCCATTAATTCCAGGTACAGCAAGTGTAACGTTCGAAGGAACTTTTAGCAATGAAGTAAAATCCTTATTCGGCATTAAGTTTTACAACATGACTATAAATACTACCGATGAATTTAGATTGACTGAAAAAGATCTGGTCATCGAAAACAATCTGAATATGATTGAGGGGCCAATAAATACTAATAATGATGGTAGAATTGTGATTCTTGATAATGCCACAATTACTGGCTATACCAGTTCAAGATTTATTAATGGGCCAATTCAAAAAGTAGGGGATGATCCTTTCATTTTTCCCCTGGGAGACGATGGAAATTTCAGACCATTGGAGATGACGGCTCCAGGCAGCCCTTCAGATGCGTTTACTGCTTATCACAGAGATCAAACAATACCAGGAATTTACGATATAAATCAAAATGATTATATATTAGATGATATTATAAATTGCTCCTATTATTTATTTTCCCGCGATGCAGGATCTTCAACTGTTCAGGTTACCTACCCCTGGAATAATAATTGCTCTGTGCCGAATTTTAAGCATTTAACTATTGCAAGTTGGAATGGGAGCCAATGGGTGGATGAAGGGCAGGAAAATACCACCGGTACTCCTGCTTCCGGTACTATTACCAACGAAGGAACAATTGCAAATTACCAAGTGCTGGCTCTAGCCTTGCGTACCTTACAGCCATCGCTGGTCAATGACACCTACAGCTTGAATGAAGATGGAACAACTGCAGATAATGTTTTAAATAACGACAGTGATCCAATGAGTTTTAATTTGAGTGCATCTACTACCTTAGTTCAGCAGCCTGTTAACGGAACTTTTGCATTGGATGCTGCAGGTGCATTTACTTATACACCTAATGCAAATTATTTTGGAAGTGATAGCATTCAATACCAGGTTTGTAATGATGCTCCTAATAGTAAATGTGATACTGCCAAGGCATATTTTTCCATAGCTCCGGTAAACGATTTACCTCTATCAGTAAATGATACTTTGCAAGTAAATGAAGATGAAACTCTAGCAGCAAATGTATTGACAAATGATTCAGAACCAGAATCTCAGCCGCTAACAGCAATTGTTACCCAGGAGCCCGACTACGGAACAGTAGCAATGGCAAGTGATGGATCATTTACTTACACTCCTAATGCAGATTATTATGGTAATGATCTTTTTGAATATCAGGCTTGTGATGATCATTCTCCTGCAGGATGTACCGTAGCTAATGTAATCATCGAAGTATTACCTATAAACGATCCACCGGTAGCGGTAGATGATCAATTTGAAGGTGCACAATATTTTACTATAAGTGAAAATGTAATTGATAACGATTTCGATATTGATAGTGAAATTTTACAAACATCTGTAGTGGAGCAACCCAATAATGGTTCTGTACAAATGAGCGTCAATGGTGATTTTATTTATACTCCCGATGCTGATTTTGCCGGAAATGATCAATTCAGTTACGCGATCAACGATGATACAAATGGAAAAGATACGGCTATCGTAACATTGGTGGTGGTAATAAATAATGCTCCCGATGCACAGGATCAAACCGTTGAATTATTTGGACCGAAGCAGGTACAGGTATGCATTGATGCCACGGATCAAGAAAACGATCCACTGCAAATAAAGGAAGTATTGTATGATAACCAATTGGGAACAATAGATCGGGTGGATTCTATCAATTATTGCTTCGATTATACACCAAATTTTGATAAGACTAAAAGCCAGCAATATCAAATTTCGGTAGTGGTTTGCGATAAATGGAAATGCGATACTGCCATTATAAACATCATTACTTCACCAGACTTAACGAAGGCATATCAGGCTTTAAGTCCCAACAATGATGGCTTGAACGATACCTGGATTATTGATGGTATTGAAAATTATCCTAATAATCAAGTAAAAATATTTAATCGTTATGGAGATTTGGTTTTTGAAGTAAAAGGATACGATAATCAGGAAAAAATATGGATTGGTAAGGCCAATAGAGGAGTGGTAGTAAACAATAACAGTGAATTGCCCGATGGCACCTATTTTTATACCATTAACCTTGGCAATGGGTCAAAACCTAAATCTGGCTACGTGGTGATAGCAAGGTAAACTTATTGGTACTTTTCATTGAGGGGAGCATAAAAATCCGTGTAATAGATTATATTTGAAAAGCAGTATAGAGCAGGATAGCCATTCCTGCCATATTGCTTTATTTTGATTTCTATGCACAACCCCAATTAATTATGAAAGACCAATCATTAGCCAACCGGCTGGATGCAATTAATGAATATGAGCAAGAGAAGATACCTGCCAAACAACAGAAAGGCTGGAAAAGCTTTATTGGCATGTATGCCGGAGAGCACACGGCAGGTACAGAGTTTGTAATAGGACCTCTTTTCGTGGTTCATGGAGTAGCAGCCGGTGACCTTTTCCTGGGTTTATTATTAGGAAATATTTTAGCGGTACTTAGCTGGACCTTCATTTGTGCACCTATAGCTACCAGCGTGCGTCTTACCCTCTACTGGAAGCTTAGAAAAATTTTAGGACCGTATCTGCTATTGATCTACAATGTTATCAATGCGCTCATGTTTTGCTTTTTGGCCGGATCGATGATAGCTGTTTCAGCTACAGCTGTTGGAATTCCTTTTGACATACAAATGCCAGCATTAAATGATTGGTTGCCAAGCACCTTTGGCTGGGTAGTAGCAGTTTTTGCCGTAGGTTCTGTGATCACAGTAATTGCCATACTGGGTTATGAACAGGTATCCCGTTTTGCCAATGTAACAGCTCCCTGGATGATTTTAGTTTTTATAGCTGCCGGTATTGCAGTACTTCCTCAGTTGGGTGTTACCGGTTTTGATAATTTCTGGCAGGTAGCCAATGATACCATCTGGACAGGCGTACCCTTAGCCGGGCAATCAAAATTTTCCATGTGGCACGTGATGTTTTTTGCCTGGTTTGCCAACATGGCCATGCACATTGGCATGGCCGACATGTCTATTTTAAGATATGCCAAAAAATGGCAAATGGGACTTTCTTCTGCTACCGGAATGTTTTTGGGTCACTATGTTGCCTGGGTAGCCGCCGGTATTTTATACAGTGTGGTGCTGGTACAATCAATACCAGCCGGGGTTACATTAATAGATTATATTTCAGGAGCTACAGCAGATCAATTACCATCGGTGGCTCCCGGGCCATTGGCATTTAATGCTGTTGGTCTGGCTGGTGCCATGTGCGTAATTATTGCTGGCTGGACTACCGCCAACCCTACCATTTATCGTGCAGGATTGGCTTTTCAAGCCATTGCGCCTACCAGCAAACGATGGAAAGTAACTTTAATTACAGGATTAATTACGACGGTGGCTGCCTGTTTTCCGGCATTAGTAATGAAGCTACTTGATTTTGTTGCTCTTTATGGGCTTATATTAATGCCCATGGGTGCTATAATTTTTATTGATTTTTGGCTTTTCCCTAAACTTGGCATCGACACCGATTATGCCGAGAAGCGAAATAAGCTATTTAATCTTTCTGCTTTTTTAACCTGGGTATTAACACTATTGGCTTGCTTTGGATTGAACAGGTTATATGGTTTAGAATTATTCTTCCTCGGCTTACCGGGATGGTTTATCGCATCCATACTTTACATAATTCTAAGTAAAGTGCTATATTCAAAATTTAAAAAATCTAAAACAGCTGTTACACAATGAAAATATTATTGAAAATAGTATCAATTATCGGTTTGGCCTTAACAGTGGTTCCCTCGTTTATGGTTTTTTCCGGCTCAATGGAATTTTCCATGCATACTACCTTAGCTTTAATCGGCACTTTTTTATGGTTTCTTTCAGCACCCTTTTGGATGAAATCAACAAGCGATGCGGTAGATTAAGTTTTATTTAAATAACTGATGTTTTATTGATAAACACTCCCCTTACCCCATAGCCGTCAAGCTAATAACAGAATATCAAATAAAAGACACTCAAAGCTCCAAAGGAGTGTAATCAATAACCAAGGGTTTAGCCCTTGGTTGATAAAGAGAAATTATTAAAGCCCTGAAAGGGCGTAATCAAAAATACCACTTTTGAATAATCAAGGCCTATTTGATTTCGCCCACTTTTAGGGCTCTATTCGATACCCCAATCATAGCACAGCTGCGCTATAGATTATCGACCCTTCCGGCCTTGGAAAGTCTTAGCTTGACGGCTATCGCCCATAACCCCTCTTGCCGAAGCTTTGGCAGGGATTTTATGGCACTTTATTTTAATTAAGTTAATTTTAAGGGTGCGAAACTTCAGTTAAAAATTATTTATCTTATTTTTTAAACTTTTTATCCGGTGAAGCATTTTATATCCTAAATCTTTACCACAACGCATGAATTATAAAAAAGTAAGCAAGCTGCTATATGCCAATCAAATTAATATGGGAGGCCTGTTGGTTAGGCAACCTTTTCCAACACAACAAGTAGAAAACATAGATCCGTTTTTGCTCTTGCATCATGCCAGAATAAAGATTCCTGCCCAAAGAAATGCAATTAATCTTGGTGTGGGGCCGCATCCCCATCGCGGATTTTCTCCTGTTACTTTTGTTTATGAAGGTGCCGTGCATCATCGGGATAGCAGAGGCAACAGCAGCATAGTGGCAGCAGGCGGCACACAATGGATGCATGCAGGTATGGGCATTATTCATAGCGAAAGACCATCTCAGTCGCTGGCTGACAATGGTGGTTACATGGAAATAATCCAACTTTGGCTCAATGTACCGCAAAAAAATAAAATGGTACAACCGACCTATCAACCCCTTACTGCTGAAGATACACCTCAGTGGAAAAATGAGCAAGCAAGTGTTTTGGTAGATATTGTTGCTGGCGAATTCAATGGAATTACAGGAAAAATAGATACTTTTACACCTGTTAATGCCTGGCGGGTATCCTTTACAGCTGGAGGAAAACAATTATTTTCTATACCTACCAGTCACAGTTGTTTTTTATACGTGGTAAGTGGCACAATTAAGTTAGATGGGTATGGAATAGTAGAACAGAAAAACTTAGTCCTGTTTGATAATCAAGAGGAACATTTTGAGGTATCGGCAAATGAGAATGCGAAGGTACTAATTATGTCAGGCACGCCCATCAATGAACCGGTAGCTCAGCAAGGTCCTTTTGTGATGAATACTGATACTGAAATTTTAGTGGCCATGCGCGATTATCAAATAGGTAAAATGGGTGTTTTAATTGAAGAATAAAAAAAAGATTATGAAAGAAATTAATTTG